>Ga0315288_10013590_pt1 | contig 10190 bp, 12 predicted proteins | sample YL17G11_20_MG_FD_203454 | JGI IMG/M metagenome (GOLD analysis project Ga0315288, IMG submission 203454) | Sediment microbial communities from Yellowstone Lake, YNP, Wyoming, USA - YL17G11_20 | ecosystem: Environmental > Aquatic > Freshwater > Lake > Sediment | place: USA: Wyoming | collected... | reverse complement strand
TAATTTGCCCAAACAACCACCGCCGAAGATATACAGCCGACAGCTAAATGACCAGTTTTGTGGTGGAAACTAACCGCCTTGGCGCTGTCAATAACACCGATTTTGATGCTGAACTGCGAAAGTTGGGTTAGTGAGAAATCCGGGTTAGGGGCTGTAAGGAAACCTGACTTCAAAATGAGGCGGCGCTTCGCTGGGGTATTTGAATAGATTCCTCGACTGCGCTCGGAATGACAAAGACTGCTCGGAATGACGAACGCTGCACTCGGAATGACAAAGGCTGCGCTGCGAATGACGAATTGGGTTTTGTTAGAGTGCCTTAGAGTTTTTCGAGCTCGGCCAGGAAATCGTCATCGCCGGACTTTTCGTCGAGGTCGAGATCTTCGAGCTCGGGCATCTCGTCATCATCCTCGGCCAGCAGGACAGGCTCTTCGGAGGTGGCTTTGGGTTGCCCTTCCTTCGGAGGGACGGTCTTTTGCGGCTTGCCGTCAATCTGAAGCTGAAAGACCAAAGGCCCCACCTGAAGGTAGTCGCCGGCCTTGATGGGGGTCTCGCCGTCTATACGTCCGCCGTTGAGATAAGTGCCGTTGTGCGAGCCGAGGTCGCGGATTTTTGCCGTGTCGCCGTTGAGGTTAAGCTGGCAATGCCTCCTGGATACGCGCATGAGCGGGATATGCAAATCGCAATCGTGCCGCCTGCCGATTACGGTAACGTTGCTCGGCAGGGAGAAGCTCTCTTGCGATCCGTCTTTCTTGAATAGAACCAGATTCACATCCATCTAACCTTCCTCTTGACAAGTTGAATCTCGTCACACGCATCTATTATACCGAAAGAGGCCATCAAAGGCAAGTAAGAAATCCGATGATAAAAATATTGACAGGATTGCCCGGTTTGCTTAAGGTCACGTGAGCTTGTGCTAACCGGCGGTTTATGAGACTTTGTATCAAAGAAATTGGATGCCGGGCGGCGTTTCTTATTGGCTTATCGGCCGGTCCTTTTTGGCGTCAAGTTCCGGAAGGAGCGGCTTGACAAAGCCGGGCGGGCCGATATAGTCATAGCGAAACACCGAAGGTTGGAATAACGGTAAGATATATGGCAGAAGTAACACTGCCCGATGGCAGCACACTGGAGATTGCCGACGGCTCGACGGCAAGGCAATTGGCCGAGCGGATAGGGCCGGGGCTTGCCAGGGCGGCCGTCGCTGCAAAGATAAACGGGCGGCTGTCGGATTTGTTGACACCTATTACCGGCCAGGCGACCGTCCAGATTATCACGCCCAAAGACGATGAAGGCCTCAAAGTGATGCGGCATAGCTGTGCGCACGTGATGGCCGAGGCGATATGCCAAATCTGGCCCGGCACCAAGCTGGTCTATGGCCCGACCGTGGAGGACGGATTCTACTATGATATTGACCTTGACGAGCCGATTCGGCCGACCGATTTTGAGCGAATCGAGCAGAAAATGCGGGAGATAGTCGAGGCCGACCGTCCATTCGTTCGCAAAGAGATGGGCAGGGCCGAGGCCCTTGAGAAATTGGCCGGCGATAAGTACAAGAGCGACAACATACGCCGCGCGGAAGGCGACATCATCAGTTTTTATTCGCACGGCGAGGGCTTCGAGGATTTATGCCGGGGTCCCCACGCACCCAGCACGGGCAAAGTGGGCAGCTTCAAGATTATGTCGGTGGCGGGCGCTTACTGGCACGGCGACCCGACGCAGAAGATGCTCCAGCGGGTGTATGGCACGGCCTGGCCCACCAAAAAGGAGCTCGATGACTATCTGCACAGATTAGAGGAGGCGAAAAGGCGCGACCACCGCGTTTTGGGCAGACAACTGGACCTGTTCAGTTTCAACGACGCCGGGCCCGGCTTTGCCTTCATGCACCCCAACGGAATGATTATCTGGAACGCCATAGTGGACTTCTGGCGGGCCGTTCACGACAGGTATGGCTACCGGGAAATCAAGACGCCTATCATCCTCAACGAAGATTTATGGCACAGGAGCGGCCACTGGGACAATTACAAGGAGAATATGTACTTCACCAGCTTCGATGAGACGAGCTATGCGATAAAGCCGATGAACTGTCCCGGCGGGTGCTTAGTCTATAAGACCACCAAGCACTCCTACCGTGAATTCCCGATGCGCGTTGCCGAGCTTGGCCTGGTGCACCGGCACGAGGCCAGCGGCGTAATGCACGGGCTGTTCAGGGTAAGGCAATTCACGCAGGACGACGCCCACATCTTCTGCACGCCTGGGCAGATAGAGGCGGAGATAATAGGCGTTATCGAGCTTACTTTTGAGTTGTACCAGGCCTTCGGATTCGAGGACTTCCACGTTGAGCTTTCGACCAAACCGGAGAAGCACATCGGCTCGGATGAGATTTGGGAGGTCGCCACGAATGCCCTCAAAGACGCCCTCAAGCACAAAGAGATAGACTACAAAATCAACGAGGGCGACGGGGCCTTTTACGGACCCAAAATAGACTTCCACGTCAGAGACTGCCTGAAAAGGTCGTGGCAGCTCGGCACAATTCAACTGGACTTCTCTATGCCCGAGCGCTTCGGCCTGGTTTATACCGATAATGACAACACGGAGAAGACCCCCGTGATGATTCATAGAGCCGTTTTAGGCTCGTTTGAGCGCTTCATAGGCATTCTCATCGAGCACTATGGCGGTAATTTCCCGCTGTGGCTTTCCCCGGAGCAGGTAAGAATCCTGACGATAAGCGAGAAGACTAACGACTACGCAGGCGTGGTCGAAGCCAAGCTGAAGGAGGCGAATCTGCGGTGCACCTGCGACTGCTCCGACGAAAAGATAGGTGCAAAGATCGCCAGGGCGCACGGCGACAGACTGCCGTATATGTTAGTGGTCGGTCCGAAGGAGGCTGAGTCCGGCGCCGTCAATGTGAGAATCAGGGGGGGCAAGGAAAATGAAACGATGGGGATAGAGGAGTTTTTGCGGATAGCGACGAAAAAAATTATCGATAAGACGGCGGATTTGGCGCTCAATAGCTGATTTTAGGCGCGTTGTTGGTATAATAGTGTTAAAGGCTTCTGCAAAATTGCAGGTTAGGCCTACTTAGAAAAGAAAAAATCGTTTGTTGATTTTTTCTTTTCGATGGCAACGTATTGTCTCGTAATCGCTTAGGTAATTATTGGAGAAAATCATGAAAGAGATTTTCTTCAATAATATAGGTCTAACCTGCAATTTTGCAGAACTCATATAATAGTGTTATAGTACACGGTGATAACGGGAAAACGCTAGGTTGGCAATTAGAACTGATACTTGATTAGAAAGGAAAGGTGGTAAGCGATAAGTAAACATGGCTTACGGATAAACGGAGGGATAAAGGCTCCGAGAGTTCGGCTCATCGACGAAGCGGACACCCAGCTGGGGATTGTGGAGCGGTATCTGGCGCTTAACAGGGCCCGTGAAGCGGGCCTGGATCTCGTCGAGGTCTCTCCGAATAGCGATCCGCCCGTCTGCCGAATAATGGACTACGGCAAGTGGCTCTATCAGCAGAAGCGCAAGATTCGCGAGGCGCATAAGAAGACCGTTCACCACAGCGGCACGCTCAAGGAGATCAGGCTTCGGCCGGAAACGGACAAACACGACCTGGGTATTAAGGTCAATCACGCCCGTGAGTTCCTGGAAAAAGGCCACAAAGTGCAGTTTACGATGTTTTTCCGCGGGCGGCAGATGCTCCACAGGGAACTAGGCTTTGAAGTGCTTGAGCAGATTACTCAATCGCTCGCAGAACTGGCGAAGATTGAGCGACCGGCCAGAATGACCGGAAGGCGCATAACCCTGCTGATTGTGCCGAAGTAATTCTGCGCCCCGTTGTTGGTTGGCGTCTGACCGGCAGACTGAGATGTCGTAAGCGGGTTTCTCGAGGCCTGTGGGCTTAGCGGCTCCGGTTTCAGGATACGCCGGCGCCGGCGTTTGTCTATTGGGGCGGACAGAGAGGCCGGGAGATAGTACGGTGATTTTCTGTTTTGGGGGAATTTGTGCACTGCACTGTTGACACCGGCAGGAATAAACCTACAATACTCAAACTGACCGGTTCGCCTTGTCATACCTGCGAAAGCAGGTATCCAGCAGCGTGGCGGGTGAGTGGATTCCCGCTTTCGCGGGAATGACACACTATGCTATATTGCTGTCGCATAAGGACTTATCGTGCCGTTTTCTTGAAAACCGGTCAGTTTGAGTACAATAATGCGTTTTGAGTTATTTTGAAAGAGTTTACTAAATGCCTAAACAGAAGACTCACAAGGGTTTGAGCAAAAGGGTCAAGGTTACCGGGCGCGGCAAAATTTTGCGTAGGCGGGCCGGCGCGGGCCACCTTATGAGCACCAAAAACGCCAAGCGGCGAAGACGGGTAACCGGTTCGGCCACTATGACCGGTCTGCCGGCCAAGGCGATCAGGGAGCTGCTCGGCAAATAAGGACTATTGGCGCCGAACAGGCGCAACGGATAATCAATGGACAATTGATTTGGCTTGCTTCTCGGCTTTGGCTCCTGTTTTGCCGTGTATCGGAGAAATGGGGCCCCTTCCATTCAGCTGCCGCCAGCAAGCGTAATGAACCAGGAACTCTCAAAGGAAAGCTGATATGCCAAGAGCAAGAAAAGGCGCCGCAAGGCGCCAAGCGAGGAAACGAGTCCTCAAAACAGTCAAGGGCCATCGCGCCTCAGCCGGTCACTTGTTCCGTCTGGCCAAAGAGGCCGTGGTCCGGATGAATGTCAACGCTCGCGTGGGGCGAAAACGCCGAAAACGGGACTTCCGCGGGTTGTGGATTACGCGGCTGAGCGCGGCCTGCCGTATGCGCGGCGTAAGGTACAGCCAATTCGTCAACGGATGCAAGAAGGCCAACATCGCGCTGAACCGAAAGATGCTCAGCGAAATCGCGATTGCGGATCCTAAAGGCTTTGACGCCATCGTGGAGGCCGCCAAAACCGCCGTCGGATCGTAACAAGAATATGCTCGAGGAATTTGAACAAATCGGCAAAGACGCCCTGGCCGACCTCAAGAAGGTCTCCAACCTCAAGGACCTGGAGGCCTTCCGCATCAAGTACCTGGGGCGCAAGGGACAGGTTACTGAGCTGTTGGGCAGGATCGGCAAGCTGCCCCGCGAACAGAAGCCTCTGGCCGGCCAGCTTGCAAACAGGATAAAGAACGAAGTCGGGGCGGCCTTTGAGAAGCTCAAGAGCGCCCTGTCAAAATCGCAGGCGGAAGAATCGAAAGAGCTGATCGACGTTACGCTGCCCGGCATACCGGTCAGGATCGGCAAGGCGCACGTCATCACGCAGACCCTCAACGAGCTGCTTGAGATATTCGGACGAATGGGCTTCGGCGTAGCTTATGGGCCTGAAGTTGAGGATGAGTGGCATAATTTCATTGCACTGAATATAGGGCCTGAGCACCCCGCCAGGGACACTGCGGACAATTTCTATATCGACGATAATACCCTGCTGCGAAGCCAGACATCGACGATTCAGATTCGGGTGATGGAAAAGACAAAACCGCCCATCCGGGTCGTGGCGCCGGGCCGGGTCTATCGCCCGGACACGGTCGATGCGACGCATATGTTTATGTTCCATCAGTTGGAGGCGCTGGTCGTCGATGAGGGCGTCAGCATGGTCGATATGAAAACCGCTATCGAGCAGTTCATTCATACGTTCTTCGGAGCCGATACGCAGTGGCGGTTTCGCCCGAGCTTCTTCCCGTTCACCGAGCCGAGCGCCGAGGTCGATCTACTTCTTGCGGGCAAGGACGGCTCGGAAAGCTGGGTGGAGATGGGCGGCTGCGGGATGGTCGATCCGAACGTATTCGACGCGGTAGGGATAGACGGCGAAAAATACACCGGCTGGGCCTTCGGCTTCGGCATCGAACGCCTCGCTATGCGAAAATACGGAATTACCGACATCCGCCTGCTCTTCGAGAATGACCTGCGCTTCTTAGACCAATTCTGAGCTCCCCCTTACAATTCCACGGGCACGCATGTTATGCGGCCAATTGACAGACGCCAAGGATCATTGCGATTTGGTTTGACAGGCGCGTAAAAATGATATAACATATTGGGTATGGATAAACAGGAGATAAAAAAGCGGGTGCTTGATGCGATTAAGGCCGGGCCGCATCGCAACGCCATCAAGTCGGTTGCTCTATTCGGCTCATACGTGAACGGAGACGCCCGCGAGGATAGTGACGTGGATGTGCTGATAGATTTTCAGCCGACTGCGAAGATCGGTTTCTTTGAGCTCTTCGATATCCAGAGGAATCTTGAATCATTCGTGGGCAAGCCGATAGACCTGCTGACCCCGCAGGCCGTGAGCAAATATTTCAGAGACCAGGTCCTCGCTCAGGCGGAGAATGTATATGAAGGACGATAAGGTCTTCCTCATGCATATCTTGGACGCCATCAAGCAGATAGAAGAATATCTATCAGCGGTGTCGTACGAGGATTTTTCACGCAACAATATGATGGTCGATGCGGTCGTGCGGGAGCTGGAGATAATAGGGGAGGCCTCCGCCAATATCAGCAGGGGCTTTCAAAAGGAGCGCCCGGGCGTTATGTGGGCAAAGATGAAGGCAACCCGGAACTTCCTTATCCACGAGTATTTCGCAGTGAATACCAAGATTGTCTGGGATACGTGTAAGGAGAACCTGCCTGAGTTGAAGCAATTTGTTTCAGGATTGCTCGCGTGACTTCATCGCGAAATGCGGATGGCGCAGAAAGCTCGGCGGAGATGAACGCCTGCGGGATGGCAATCATCAGGGGCAAGACTGTTTTTGAAGAAACCACATAAACATAGTCCGGTGTGGAAAGATAAATGAAAAAAGCGCCTTCATATAAAGCCTTGATTAAGAAATTCGATTCTTGTCCGCAGGAGGTCAAGGACTACCTGACCCATTTCCGTGACCTGACTACAAAGCATCTGTACCAAGTCTGCTTAGCGTATCTCTTTCTCCGCACAGAATTAGCCCAAAATCGGACTTTGTATTGTGGCGTGGTGAAGCTTCATCATGCCCATACCAACATTGCAGAGTCCGCAATCGATACTCAACATCTTACACGAGATAGATTTCTTGAAATTTATGAGCGGGTTTTCGGCGAGAGACTACCCGATGCAATTTCCGGAAAATTGAAGCAAGCCGAGAAGATTCGCGACAAAGTTGTACATGGGAAGATTGTGAGTGATCCCGAAATGAGAGAAGCCATACATGATGTTCTTGAGTACGCCATATTGATGAATGACCACCTGGAATCAAAGGCAGGATTCAAACCGTTTGGGGACCTTCGTGGATTCAAAGGCAGAGGCACGCCCCTTGAGAAAAGTACTACTCGCTGGGTTCTCAAGGGAATGGGTTTTGAAATTGCGTGAATAGAGAGATGCGCAGAGAATGGTATGGAGCGCCTGTACCCAAAAGCGGGCGTAATAACTGCCGCCAGCCTCGCCGGTCCGCCCCGTTATACCTGTATGGAAACGTTTCGACTCAGTTTGGGTCGGCTCACCACAGCCCGCTCAGGACGAGTCGCTCCACGAACCGGGAGGGGATATGGCACCAACACACCGGCCGGGAGAGAGGTTTTGCCTTATTTGACTGAGTCGTCGGGTTTCAGGCCGAGTTTTTGGTAGAGATTTCGTCTGCCGGCCTTGTCGCCGTCGAGTATTGCCCTGGCGTATTCGGCGACTTCCTTTGCCTTTGCTCGCGGGACTACGATAACGCCGTCGCCGTCGGCGACGATGACGTCGCCCGGCTCGACGAGGACTCCGCCGCAGACGATGGGGCGATTGACCGATTCGATTTGGTTTCGGCCGGGGCGGATGCCTCTGCCAGGCTTTCTGAAATACAGGGGCATCTTCTCGGTGGCAATCTCGTCGGTATCGCGGGCGGTGGCGTTGGTGACGACGCCGACGCAGCCCGCCAGCTTCCAGCCCATTATATTGTTGGAGCCGATGGAGCCGACGTCGGAATCAGGGGCGTCGTCGAGGACCACGGCCGTGCCCTTGCGGATAAGCGAGGTAAAAGGCTCGCTGGAGAGCCTGGAGTACCAGTCGCCGACCCACTTGTCGAAGGCTTTGGTTTCCATCGCCGGGGCCTGGGGCTTATTTGTCGGGACGTATCGGGCCGTTACCGCGATGCCGACGAAGCGGTGCGTATAGTGTTCCGTATCCTTCCAGGCGGCGTGAATTTCCGGCGACATAAGGCCGATATTGGTCAGCCCCACCTTGTCCATCCCGTCGGCGACGTCGGCGACCCGCAGACCATCAAAGAGTTTGAGTATCTGCCGGTCTTCTTCGTCGCTATAGACCTTGGTCGCAATGAAGTTTTTTCCCGCCCGCAGCTCCTCAACGGCTGGGCCGGCCTTCTGCCCGACTGCCGGAAGAACGGACACGCATATCGCCGACAGTCCAAGTGAAATCAACAGCATCATCGTTACAGTTGTTCTTGCTTTTGCGGTTTGCATTTTTCTACTCCTGGGTTCTATAAGTTGAATCGCTCATTTTAGCTTCCGTGTGAAAACCGTAGATCGAGTCTCTCAACACTATACGTTCTTCCCGTGGCGCTTCAAGGCAAAAAAGCGGACCGTGAACAGGCCGATGCCATTTGGATAGTGGTGTGCTGGGGGAATTTGTTGCTTATCGTTGGACTTCCGGTAAACTGGATGCGCAGATGAAGTCTTGTGGTTTGGAGACCGGCGCCGTGATAGCGATCACAGACGAAATATACATTAACGAAGATGAGATTGTCGTCAAGGTCTCCCGCAGCGGCGGACCCGGAGGCCAGAACGTCAATAAGGTCAATACGCGGGTAACGCTGTTCTTTGACGTGGCCGATTGCGACACTCTTTCGGACACTCAGAAGCAGCGGATACTGGCCCGGCTGGCGACACGCGCCGACAAGAATGGCGTGCTGAGAGTCGTCTCACAAAAATTTCGCACTCAAAGCGCCAACCGCACCGCCGCGATGGAGCGATTGTGCCGGTTGCTCGGAGAGGCGCTGGCGCCTCCGCCGATACGGAAAAGGACGCGGGCGCCGGCGCGGGCACACGAAAAGCGGCTGGAAGAGAAAAAACGCAGAAGCGAGTTGAAGAGGCTAAGGTCAGGGAAGGATTTCGGCTTTTAGAATACTCCGGGAGAATAGTGCGACGGCGCTGCTTGTATGCTGCGCGCAGTCATTGAGGCACCTTGGTCCCTCAAGTTGTGTTTCGCCTGACAGACATCCCCACCCCGATGGATAGGACCAATCGCCCACGCGTCTCTAAATATCTATGCCGTACTGCGTCAGCGACTCGTCAACGTTGTAAACCTCAGGTCCGGTGTGGAGACGGAACGACCGCAGGGTCCTTCCCCTCAGTGCGCCGATAACCGTATCCTGGCAGCGAAGGATTCTGTCCTCCGCCGAGAACCAGGCGCACTTGGCCGTGCAATTTGCCCCGCGCACCGGACAAAGAATGGGGTCGTCTTTCTCGTCTGTCAGGAAACCGTGTTCCGCAATTTTAATAGCTTTGTACTTTCTAACCATAATCACCACGTTCCTGCCGAAAAGAACAGCGATACCGCAACTGTTATTGTAGCAAATCGGCGCGCGAATTGGTAGAGAAATGCGGGTCTGCCGGGGATGGAACAGGCCGAATCCCGGCCCTCGGCCAATCAGCATCAATTTGAAAAACGGATACCGGTTTTTTATGGGACGGCACAAGTCGGCTATAGGCTCTTAGGGCAAGAATTATTGAGCGATGTGACCGTGTTCTCAAGGGGATTTACAGCCTTTTCGGGCCGGCGACCGCCGCTCCCCCGCTGAGGGGTGCTTTGGGCTGCACAGTGCGAGCAGCCGTTCCAATGTTCAACGCCTTCGCCGGAGCACTGTGATGGAGACGACGATAGCGGTCACAATCATAATCACAAACACCTCTTTTATACCGATGAATACGGCCGCCATCATAATTCTGTCTCTCGGTTCGGGCCGCCGGGGCATGCCCGGCCTGTAGTTTCAAAACGTCTTTCTTTAGATGAAGTTTTTATCGTTATTTTCAGCAGAACGCAAGCAAATACTCGCCGCTTCCCATCGGTGATTAACGTCCCAAAGGTTGGGGGCAATCTGGTTGTTCACTTCCGGAACAGCCAATAGCGTTCCTTCGACGCTGCTCAGGATGGTGAGCTTGTCGAACCATTATCGCTTTATCCGC
>Ga0315288_10013585_pt1 | contig 10191 bp, 9 predicted proteins | sample YL17G11_20_MG_FD_203454 | JGI IMG/M metagenome (GOLD analysis project Ga0315288, IMG submission 203454) | Sediment microbial communities from Yellowstone Lake, YNP, Wyoming, USA - YL17G11_20 | ecosystem: Environmental > Aquatic > Freshwater > Lake > Sediment | place: USA: Wyoming | collected... | reverse complement strand
ACGCGAGCAGACCCAACGAGCCCCCCAAAACACGCATCCTCACCACCATCACCCGAACGACCGTGGCGGGCCGTCGCGGGCGCAGATCAGGGTGTCGCCCCGCACGTCGCGCGCTATGCGGAGGTCGAAGTCGGCCCACACGTTGTCGAACCAGGACCCGTCGTGGCGCCGTAGTGGTCGCGCACGAGGGGGGCAGAGGCGAGGACCTGGGAAGGGGTGGGTGTTTGCGTGTGTGAGCGTGTGCTTGTTCAACAAAACGGTGTGTGCCGCGTGCGCGTCAACAGGCGGCGAGGGTGGCGGGGGCGGTAGAGAGGCACGCAGGGAGGACTCGGAACCTTTCGCCCGCCTCCACGACGGGCGGCGCCCTGGGGCGCGCCCTGGCCCCCACGGTGGGCGCACTGAGCGGGCGGGCGCCCGGGGCGGCGGCCCTGGACAAGCGCGGTGCGCGCACGCACACGCCGTCCGCGCTGCTGGCGGCCGTCACCAAGGCAGCGCCCCAGTTCCGGGGGCGGGCGCAGCAGGATGCGCACGAGCTGTTGAGATGCCTGCTGGACGGCGTGCGGTGCGAGGAGGACGGCAAGGCTGGTGGCGCCGACAAGGGGCGCAAGAAAGCAGCCGGCCTGCTGCCGCCGCCGTCGGCGTCCGCGTCGTACGCGGAGCGCGTGTTTGGCGGCCAGCTGGCGTCGTGCCTGGCGTGCGCGTGTGGCGACGCGTCCACGAGTGTGGAGCCGTTTATGGATTTGAGCCTGCCGGTGCCGACGGCTGGGGGCGGAGGCGGCGACGCGGCAGCGTCCACCCAGCCGCCCCACAAAAAGGCGGCCAAGAAGTCGGCCACGGCGCTGACCGCCAAGCAGGCCAAACGGGCCGCCAAAGCGGCCAAACAAAAGGAGCTAGCCCACGCCGACGCGGCCGCGGCTGACGAGGCGGCGCCGCCCGGGCTGGCTGCGTGCGCGTGCGAGCCGTCACGCGCCTCGGCTTGGTCACCCGCCCCCGGCGCAGCGCGGCGGAGGCCGCCGCCACCGCGCCGCCCGGCTAGCCGCGCCGAGCGCCGACGCCGCTCAACGCCACGCCGGCCGCGGTGCGCGCGTCGGCGCGGGCGGACGTGGCTAAAGTGGGATGAGGGCGTGTTGTTGTTTGGCGGCGCGGCGGTGGTGGCGGCGCGGAGGGCAGTGGTGTCGGCGCGGAGGGCGGTGGTGGCGGCGCGGAGGGCAGTGGTAGCGGCGCGGAGGGCAGCGGCGTGGCGGCGGGCGCGGCTGCGACCGGCGGCGCAGCAGCAGGCACGCCCGCACCCGGTGCCTCTGCTTCCACGACCGCCTGGTCAGGCCCCTCAGCCAGACCTCCATGCATGCCTTTGATGGCGTCCGCAAACAGAGCCCCCGCAGCCGCGACGCGGGCGGCCAGCGTGAGCGGCGGCGAGTGTGCAGCCAGCGGCGAAGCAGCCGCGGCACCCACCACGCGGCGGCGTTTGGCACGCGGCTGCGGCGCGGGCGTACGAGTCGCGGCCGGTCGTTTGTGCGTGTTGAGCGTGGCGGAAGGTTGGGTGGGGGCCAGCGGGGAGCGAGCCAGCGCTACTGCCCAGCCGCCGCCGTCCCCACTCGCCCCAACGCCATCCCCGCTGGCCCGCGACAGGCGGCGCAGCGGCAAGGGGGCGGGCGGCACACGAGCAGGCGCCGCCAGCGGCGCCGAGCTGCCGCCGCCGACGGCGGCCGCCGTGGCCGCGCTCACGCGTCGCCGCAGCGAGGCGGCCAGGCGCAGCAGGGACGAGGGAAAGGAGGACCCAAAGTCAGCGGCCCGCAGCGGCACGCCGGTTGGGGTGGAGAGGGCTGTGGGGTGGAGAGGTGTGGGAAGAGAAGGGGGTGGTTTGTCACCGTCGAGTGAGTGAAGACACGCGCCCTCTGCCTTTCCCCCGCCACAAACCATGCTCCACCCTCATGCGCGCACTGATCGCCGTCTCCCCAAAGCGCGCGCGCGCGGTGGCCACACAACACACACACGCCACCACCTCTCCCCCTCCACACTCAAACTGCGCCGCCGCGTCGGACAGCAGCCACTCGTCGTCCACCCGGGCGTCGTCGGTGGCCGCCCTAAAATCCACCCAGCGAGGCGCGTTGAAGCGCCAGGCCGGGTCGGAGGGCGGGGCGGGGGTGGCGGGGGGCATGGGGGCAGAGCGAGTGCGCGCGTCCGCGTGGAGAAAGGGTTGGCGGCCGGCGAACCCCCGCACGCGTGACAAGGCGAGACGGTGAGGATATGCGCAGGCAGGAGGGCGTGCGTTGCGGTGGGTTGAGGGGGACACACGGAAAAAGAGTAGGCGCTCCCTCGCTCGTCGCATTGGTTCTCTCACGCTCTCGCTCCCCGCGCCTCTGCCCCCCAAACTCGCACCCCAACCCCCCACACTATGCCGCCCACCCTCACCGTCTGCCTCCTCCTGCTGGCCGCCGCCGCGTCCGCGTCGGCGGCGGCCGACCCCGCGTTCCGCGTGCCGCCGTTGCCGTACAATCTGTCTGCGCTCGCGCCCGCTGTGCCGGAGGACACGCTGGCCCTACACTATGGCGTGCACACCAAGGTGAGTTGGGGTGGATGGGGAGGAGGAAGAGGGGGGAAGGTGGAGCAGGAGAGGCGTGTCGTAGTGGGGTACCCTACTACGTGTGGGCGTGTGGGCGTCGGGAAGGTGCCGACCCACCCCCTCCCACCCCCTCCACCCCGATACCCCCACACACCAGAACTACTTCAACGCCACCAACGCCCTGGTGGCGGCCGCTCCAGCCCTGCGCAACCAGTCCCTGGCGACCCTGCTGTCCGGCCCCGCCCGCACGGGGGCGGGCGTGACCCCAGCGCAGCGATTGACACTGACGAACCAGGGCGGCGGCGCGTACAACCACGGCCTGTACTTCAATCAGCTGGCGCCCAGTGGAAAGGGGGGCGCCATGCCGGCCGGCCTGAAGGACGCGCTGAACCCGGTCAACGCCACGCTGGCGGCGTGGCAGGCGGCTGCCAACCAGGTGTTCGGGTCGGGGTGGTCGTGGCTGACCTACGTGCCGGCCAACCGCAGCGTCATCGTCACGACGAGCGCCAACCAGGAGAATCCGCTGACCAAGGGGGACGGCATCCCGATCGCGGGCATCGACGTGTGGGAGCACAGGTGTGTGAAGGGTGGGGTGGGGGTTGTTTTGTCCTGAGTACCCCTGCCCCCCTTTCTTTGCTTCACCTCCCCCCACCCCTCTTCCACACAGCTACTACCGCGCCTTTGGCCCTAAGCGCGCCGACCATGTCGCCCTGCTGGTGCAGAACAACATGAACTGGACGCGGGTGGAGGACAACCTGAAGGCCGCGCGCGCGGGGGACGCGGACGCGGCGAGCGGCGTTGTGTGAGGGAGGGCTGGCGTGGGTTTGTGTGATGGTTTCATGTGTTTTTGGGGGGCTGCGTGTTGCCTTGCTTTTCTTTTGTAGACTTGTCACCACGTTTTTCCCTCGCACGGACGAACACGGGGGGTCGGGCGCGAGGCCTGAGTGAAGCAGAGCCTGGCACACACCAGAAAGTCGACCTCAAGCTGGCCGTCGCGACAGCCTCTTTTGTCAAGGCGTACGGCGCGGTCGTGCTGGACGTCACGCATGGGAGCGGCGAGGGAGGGGAGGAGGCCGCGTGACGCTCTCTTTTCGTTCGAACTGTGACACCGCCCCCTCTCACGCCTCTGATCCAACGACTCCCGGCCACAGACATGGCCTGCCGACCGTTCACGCGCCGCCCGTCTGCTTGAGCGTGGCCGCCACCTCGGCCGCAAAATCGCCGCCCGCCGCCTTCTCGACGCCTTCCCCCACCTGCAGCCGCAAAAACCCCGCGACGGCAACGCCCGCGCTCTTGGCCGCGGCCTCAACCGTCGCCCCGCCCTCGTCCGTGACCAGGCGCTGCTTAACCAGCACACTTCTTCGTGCCTTTCGCCAGGCGGCCGGCGGCGATGCGGTCGACGACGGCCGCGGGCTTGCCGGTCGCCGCGGCGCGCGCTCGCGCGACCTCTGTCTCGGCGGCCACGGCGGCGGCCGGCAACGAGGCGACGTCCAGGGCCAGGGGGCGGACCGCCACCACGCGCATGGCCAGCGACCGGGCAAAGGCGGCGGCGGCGGCGTGGTCGAGCGCCGCGCCCGCGGCGCGCGGCGCGACCGCGACGACGGCCGCCATGCGCCCGGCGCCGGGAGCGGCCGGCGCGTGCACATAATGACCCAACAAGCCGCCGGGCGGCGCGTCCAGGCGGGCGGCGCGGCGGAGGACGACGTTTTCGCGGACGGTCGCCGCGACGCCGGCCGCCGCGTCGGCGCTACTGGCCGCCACCTCACCGCCCGCAGGCGCCGGGGCGGGCGACTCGAGCGCCGCCTCCGCGGCCGCCATCACGAGCGCGAGGAAGTCGGGGTGCCGCGCGGCAAAGTCAGTCTCGCAATTTGCTTCCGCCAGCGCCCCCCTCCCCCCCGCTCACCGCCGCCGCCACCAGGCCCCCGCGCGTCCGCCGCGCTGACCCCGTTCGCACGCGCAGGCAGACCCAACGAGCCCCCCAAAACACGCATCCTCACCACCATCACCCGAACGACCGTGGCGGGCCGTCGCGGGCGCAGATCAGGGTGTCGCCCCGCACGTCGCGCGCTATGCGGAGGTCGGAGTCGGCCCACACGTTGTCGAACCAGCCCTTGCCGACGGGGGGCAGGGGGACGAGGCCCAGGGGGCAGTCGAGGGAGGCGGCGGTGAACCGAAAGTCGACGCGGAGGGGGTCTGTGCGCGCGCGCCCGGCCGCGACGGCCGCGGTGGAGGCCACCAGAAACAGGCCGGCCGGCGGGAACTCGACCGCGTTGGACAGGGTGCCGGCCGCGGGGTCGGCCCTCAGGTCCAAGGACTGGAGCACGTCGCCGACGGTCGTGTTGAAGAGGGACGGCGCGCGGGCGATGAGCCACAGCACCTCTTTCTCCGACGTCCACGTCAGCCTCCAGGTCGCGCTGACCTCTTGCGCCGTCGCCGGTTTACGTCCCGGCCCGGCGGCCTCGATCAAGGTGTCGACGGCGGCCTCGACCGCCTTACGCGGCACGCCCGCGTCGGTGCCACGCCGCGAGCGGTCGACGAGCGACCGCAGTTCCCTCTTGGCGGCGGCGACGCGGCCGAACGTGAGCATGGCGCTGGGCGGGCGGGCGGCGCGGGGGCGCATCGGGGCGCGGGAGAGGGAGGAGGCGGGCGGCGCCGAGAGTGTGGGTGCGCCACTCTGCCCGCGGCGCTCCGAGGTGAGCGCGCCCCCGCGGCGCCCCGGCCCTTTCTGCCCGCCTCCCTCCGCGCCGGGCTCCGGGCGGCGCGGCGCGGCAGCCCGCCCGCGGCGCGGCTCGCGCGTGCCGCCGCGCCGCGCGCGGTGCCCGCGCCGTCGCGCACCCCCTCCCGCCGCGTCAGACTGCCCGCGCGCTCCCCGCGTGCGGGCGGGCGGCGCGGGCCCGCGATTTGGGCCGCCCGCGCCGCGCGCGCGACCGTGCGCGCCGGCGCGATTCGCGCGCCCCCCAACGGGCGTGGCCGAGCGCTGGGGCCGCCCCGCCCCCCAGTGGGCGCGTCGGCTCTCTCTCCCGCACTTTTGGCCGACACGCGGCTCCCCAATCCTCCCTCCTCCAGCCGCCCCACCCTCCCCCGTTCTCTCCTCCCTTCCTGCCCATGGACCGCATCGAGGACGCCCTGGACGCCGCCCGGGACGCGGTGGAGACCGCGGTCGACGGCGCGAGCGGGTGGTGGAGCGACCGGGTCGACGGCGTGAGGGCCAAGGTCGACGCGCGGCGGCCGCCGTCCGGCGCGCGCTCCGCCAAGGCCGGCCGCGACGTCGCCGCCGACGGCGGCTCCAACTCGGGCCTGCTGCCGGTCCTGCTGGTGGCGGGCGCGGTCGCGGCGGGGGTGGCTGCCAAGCGCGGCGGGCACAAGATCGACGAAGCCGCGGTCGAACGCATCCCGCACGTCGGCCCGCACCTCGCCCGCGCCCTGCGCTGGGCGCGCGCCAAACTGGCCCGGGAGAAGCCGGCGGCGGCCGCGGGGCGCGCGGCGGCGGCGCGCGCGGCCGGGGGACCGAGCGCCGCGGCGCCCAAGCCCGCGGCGCCCAAGCCGGCCGCGGTCGCGCCCAAGCCGGCGGCCGTGCCCGCGCCGGCCGTGCCCGCGCCGGCGGCCGTGCCAGCCGCGGCGGCCGCCGCGCCGGCCGCCGCGCCCAAGCCGGCGGCCGCGCCGGCCGCCGACGCCCCCGCCGCCATGTCCAAATCCGCCGCCAAGCGCGCGCGCCAGGCCGCCAACGCGGCGGCGCGCGAGGCCGAGGCGGGCGCGGCCGAGGTGGAGAAAGTGGTGGGGGAGACGGCCGACGCCGCCAAGGTCGCCGTCGCCAGCGGCGTCAAGGCGGCCGAGGCGGTCGCCGACGACGCGGCCAAGGCGGTCGACGGCCTGGTCGAGTCCGCGGCCGACGCGGGCACCGCCGCCGCCGCCGCCGCTGCCGACGCGGCCGCCGCCGCCCAGGCCGCCGCCGCCGACGTCAAGCGCGCGGCGTCGGACGCGGTCGAAGCCGTCGCGGCCGAAGTGAAAAAGGCGGCCGCATGAAAAAGGGTGGAGAGGGGCGAGGGGGCACGAGTTGGGGGAGAGATTGATCGGGCGGCGCGCGCCGGCCGCCGCACCGACGCGCGCACAACACAACAATGTCGTCGGGTGGGGCGGGAGTGGCGGCGGGGCGGGGGCCGTGCAACATGGTGCGCGGGGAAAAAGAGAGGAGAAACAGAGAGAGCGCCGCGGTTGCACCGGCCGCGACCACCACCGCGCGCGCCCGCCCCACCCCCTGTCCCTCAAAAGTCGGCGTGGCCGGGCCAGCGGGGGAAGGGGATGACGTCCCGGATGTTGTCGACGCCGGTCACGAACTGGACGAGGCGCTCGAACCCCACCCCAAACCCCGCGTGCGGGACACTCCCGAACCGCCTCGTGTCCAGGTACGGCCCGTACGCGGCCAGCGGCACGCCCAGCGCCTCAATCTTGGCGGTCAGCACGTCGAGCCGCTCCTCGCGCTGCGACCCGCCGACGAGCTCGCCGACGCCCGGGACGAGCACGTCCATCGCCGCGACCGTCCGCCCGTCCTCGTTGGCCCTCATGTAGAACGCTTTGATGGACGCGGGGTAGTCGTGCACGATGACGGGGCCGCGGTGGACGACGTCGGTGAGGAAGCGTTCGTGCTCGGACGAGAGGTCGACGCCCCACGACACCGGGAACTCGAACGCGGCGCGCCCGGCCGCCACCTCGGCTTCCAGCGTGGCCACCGCGTCCGTGTACGAGAGGCGGACGAACGGGGTGGCGGCGACGGCTTCCAGCCGCGCGCGCGCGGTCGCGCGCTTGTCGTCTGCGGGCGCGGCCCCCCCGCCCTTGACCGCCTCGGCCGCGTCCGACTCGGCCATCCCCTCGAGCACCGCCAGCTCGTCCCCGCACTCGGCCAGCACGGCCCGGCAACAGTGGCGGACGTAGTCCTCGGCGCACGCCATGTCGTCGGCCAGGTCGGCAAACGCGAGTTCGGGTTCCACCATCCAGAATTCGGCCAGGTGGCGCCCCGTGTGGGACTGCTCGGCGCGGAAGGTGGGGCCGAACGTGTAGACGGCGGACAGGGCGAGGGCGTAGTACTCGGCGTTGAGCTGGGGGGGGGGGCGGGGGGGTCCACGCGGGTTGGGGGTCTGGTTGGCGGGGCGCGGGCCGCTCCTGCACCCGCCCAGCCCTCCCACCCCCCTGTTCGCACCTGCCCCGACACCGTGAGGAACGCCGGCTTGCCGAAAAAGTCGCGCGCATAGTCGACGGCGCCCGCGGGCGTGCGCGGCAGGCCGCCCGCGGCCGCGGGCGCCGCGCCGGCCGCGGCGGCCGCCGCCGCCTCTTTAGCCGCCAGCAAGGTCGCCACCGCGGCCTTGACCTCGTCCGCGGGCGCTTTGGCCGCTTTCAGGTCGCGCACGCGCGCGCCGGCGGCGGCGGCGGCGGCGTCGAGCGCGGCGACGGCGGCGGCGTCCGGCGCGGACGCCGCGGGAGCCTCCTCCCCCCCTCCGTCCGCGTCCGCCAGCAGCGTTGTCACCTGAAACATCTCGCCGGCCCCTTCACAGTCGGCGGCCGTGATGATGGGCGACGCCACGTGCTGAAACCCTTTCCCCCGAAAGAACGCGTGCGTCGCCGCCACCAGGCACGACCGCACGCGGGCCACGGCCCCGATCGTCGCCGTGCGCGCGCGCAGGTGGGCGTAGGCGCGCAGGTGCTCGAGGGTGTGCCGCTTTTTGCCGGCCAAGGGGTACCCGCCGACGCCGTTGTCGCACGCGCCCACGTGCCGGATGCCGCTCACTTTGAGCTCGACGGCTTCCGTGCCCGCGACGGGGGCGGCGAGGACGCCGTCGAGGAGGAGGGCGGTGCCCGCAGGGACGACCGCCTTGAGCCCGCCGACCGGGGCCGCCGCGCCGGCCGCCACCACGCACTGCAGCGTGCGGGCCGTCGTCCCGTCGGACAGGACCACGAACGCGAGCGCGCCCTTGCCCGCTTCGCGACCGGTGCGCACCCAGCCGCCGACGCTCACGCGCGCGCCGGCGAGGCCGGCGCCGCGGTCGGGGCGGCCCACGATGGAGGCCAGGGCGGTGCGGCCCAGGGTGCGGGAGTAGGGGAAGACGGGTGGGGTGTGGGGGGGAGGAGCGTCGACCTGGGGGGGAGGGGGGCGCGGGGGCCGGGTCGGCGCGACGGCCGCGGTTGCGGCGGGACCGCGCGCGCCCTCGATTGCGCGCCGCCGCCCCCTCGCGTCCGTGTGCGACCGCCGCCATCTCTCTGGCGCCCGCCGCGGCGCCCGCGGAACGCAACGGCCGCGCGCACACCGCCCCCCTCCCCTCTTCCCAGATCCCGCGCACCGAGAGCCCGGCGACGGCCGGCGCCAGACCGTCGGCGGGGGACGCCATGCTGGCGGCGCGGCTGGTGGGCGGGCGGGAACAGTGGCAGTGACGGGTGGCGATGCGGCGGGGGCGCGCTGTCTCTTCCTCACTCCCGCCCCCTCCTCCCCCTGCCCTCGATGCACGCCTGCAAGCTCCGCACGCGGACCATCCCCCTGGCGGGCGCGCCGGCCGCCTCGCGGCTGGCTGCCGTCGCCGCGCCGCGCGGCGCGCTCGCGCGCGCCGCCCGTGCGCGCGCCCCCGCCCGCCGCGCGGCCGCGTCCGCCGTCGGCGGCGCGGGCGCGCCCGGCTTTGGCGCGTACGGTGAGAGATGAGAGGGGAGGGCGGGTGGGGGCGGCGTGCGGCGCCCCAGTGCGCGCGATGGGGCGCGCGCGAATCGCGGCGCCGCCCCGCGCCCGCGCCGGGCCCGGGGCCCGGCGATGGGTGGCAGCGTTGGAGCCAGCGGGCGGCGCGCCGCTGCGGGGCGCCCCGGGCGCCGCGCCGGCCCGCGCGCCGCGCAAACGCGCGCGCTTCCCGCCGCCGCCGAACCCCTCCCGTCCCTCCCCCCCCTCCAGGCGGCGACGCGCGCATCAAGGTCATCGGCTGCGGCGGCGGCGGCGGCAACGCGGTCAACCGCATGATCGCGTCGGGCCTCCAGGTGAGAGGGCGAGGGAGGGTGAGGGGGTGGAGGACGCGCGCTGCGCGGCCGCGCGCGCGCGCGCGCGCGCCGACCCCCCCCCCCCCCCCCCCCCCCCCCCCGCAGTCCGTCGAGTTCTGGGCCATCAACACGGACGCCCAAGCCCTGGAATGCTCCCGCTGCCTGAACAAGCTCCAAGCCGGCGCCGAACTCACGCGCGGCCTCGGCACGGGCGGCGACCCCGCGCTTGGCGAGCAGGCCGCGCTCGAGTCGGCGGCCGACATCGCGCGCGCCGTCGCGGGCGCCGACCTCGTCTTCATCACGGCGGGCATGGGGGGCGGGACGGGGACCGGGGCGGCGCCGGTGGTGGCCAAAGCGGCGCGCGACGCGGGGGCGCTGACCGTCGGCGTGGTGACGTACCCCTTTTCGTTTGAAGGCCGCCGCCGGGGGGGCGCCGCCACGGACGGGGTGGAGACGCTGCGCAAGGCGGTGGACACGCTGATCGTGATCCCCAACGACCGGTGCGCACGGAGGGGGGGGGGGGGGGGGGCCGCGGGGGGGGCCCCCCCCCCCGCCCGCCGCCGCCCCCCCCACCCCCCCGCGCCCGCCCCCCCCCGGCGGGGCGGCGCCGGCGCCCACACCCC
>Ga0315288_10013583_pt1 | contig 10192 bp, 6 predicted proteins | sample YL17G11_20_MG_FD_203454 | JGI IMG/M metagenome (GOLD analysis project Ga0315288, IMG submission 203454) | Sediment microbial communities from Yellowstone Lake, YNP, Wyoming, USA - YL17G11_20 | ecosystem: Environmental > Aquatic > Freshwater > Lake > Sediment | place: USA: Wyoming | collected... | reverse complement strand
ACCGGAACCGCCAGGACCGCCGAGTTGCTCGAACGAGGCGTCACGGTCGTCTGCGAGTTCGGCGGCGGTCTCCTTGCCTTCGCCGGTGAGGACGATCTCGAGACGATCGAGAGGTCGGGTCTCGCCTGCCGGATCCTCGACGCCGATATCAAAGGAAAATCGTACTATACCGTGTTCCTCCGCGACGAGGCCGGGGTGGAGGCCGCGTTTCGGCAGGGCCGCATCCTCGCGCGCGACGGTCTACACGCGGTCGTCGAGACATCCCCCACGCGAGCCGATGCGCTCTCGGCGGAAGGGCTCGAGATCGCGGCGGTTTTTCAGACGCCGATGCGCGTCAACCCGCCCGACGACCTGATACTTCCCCCGCTTCCCCTCCAGGCGGATCCGATCATCGAGGAGATCGTCGGTGCGGTCTCGATCGACCGAATCAACGAGCGTGTCCAACGGCTGGAGGATTTCGCAACGCGCTACTCGATGCACGACAGCTCACTCGCGGCCGCCGGGTGGATCAAAGCGCGGTTCGAATCCTTCGGGATCGATAGCGTGTACTTCCAAGAGTGGAACCCCACCTACTCACCCAACGTCGTCGCCGTTCTTCCCGGCGCGGCGCACCCGGAGCGGATCATCGTCATCGGAGGCCACTACGACTCGATTACGTCGAATGTAAACAACTGTCCCGGGGCCGATGACAACGCGTCCGGCACGGCGTGCGTCCTCGAGTGCGCCGAGATCCTGAGCCAGTACGAATTCGACTGCACGATCGTGCTCATCGCCTTCTCCGGTGAGGAACAGGGTCTCTTGGGGAGCGAGGCCTACGCGAGCGAGGCGGCGGCGAGGGGAGACGACATCATCGCGATGGTCGCGGTCGACATGATCGGCTACGTGGCGCCGCAAGATCTCGTCGATCTCGACATCATCAAGAACCAGAGCTCCACGTGGTTGCGCGACCGTGTGATGAACGCCGGCGCGATATACGTCCCCGAGTTATCTCGCGTCGACGGATGGCTCACCGGGGGAACGAGCGATCACGCGTCTTTTTGGCGGCACGGCTACGACGCCGTGCTCTTCTACGAGGACAGCGGGAGCCGGAGTCCGCACATCCATACGGTCAACGATGTCGTGGGCGTGAGCTACATCAACAACGCGCTCGCCGAAGGGTCGGTAAAGACGGCCGCCGCCCTCGTCGCCGACCTGGCGAAACCTTTCCGAGTCGCGATCAACCACACCGCTCTCCCGAATACCGAAGACGAGACCCACCCGTACCGCGTGGTTGCAAAGATCTTCTCGGCTGAGCCTCTCGATCCAAGCTCGCTTCTCGTCCGTTATTTCACGGGGGGCGATTGGGCGACGCTTGCTCTCGCGCCGACGGGGGCCGCGAACGAGTACGACGCGTTTATTCCCGCCCAAGTAGGCGGGACGGTGGTGAACTATTACATCGCCGCCGAGGACGTGAACGGGGTCATCGCGCACGACCCCGAAGGCGCGCCCCCCGAGACGCACACGTTCGCCGTGGGCGCGCTCGCCGTCGTCTTCGAGGACACCTTCGAGACCGATAAGGGATGGACCGTTGGAGCTCCCGACGACGACGCCACCGGCGGAATATGGGAGAGAGCCGACCCCAACGCCACGATGGCGGGGACGATTATGATCCAGCCCGAAGACGATCACACGCCGTCGCCGGGTGTCGTCTGTTTTGTGACGGGGAATTCGAACCCGGGTGCGTCGCAGGGCGCCAACGACATCGACGACGGCAAGACGACGGTCTATAGCCCCATCCTCGATCTTTCATCGTGCTCGAACGCGTGGGTGCGCTATTACCGTTGGTACACGAACAACACCGGAGGGACCCCCGACACGGATACATGGGTCGTCGACGCCTCGTCCGACGGCGGCACGACCTGGGTCCGTCTCGAAACGACAATGATCACCGACCGCAGGTGGGTATTCGTCGAGCATTATCTCGAACGATACATCCTGCTAACATCACAGGTGCAGTTCCGTTTCGTCGCAAGCGATGAGGAACCGGGTGGGGTCGTCGAAGCGGCACTCGACGATTTCGCCATCGTGACCTACCAGAGCGCGATGACGGCGGTTCTTCCCGATCCTTCAGCGCCGCCGCGTGCGCTGACCCTCGAGCAGAACTTCCCCAACCCGTTCAACCCCGAGACGACGATCCGCTTTAGCATACCCGCACCCGGAGCGGTCGTCTCGTTGAGGATCTACGACGTCGCCGGGCGGCTCGTCGCGACGCTTCTCGATGACGATAAGCTCGCCGGCGTGCGAGCGGTGCGCTGGGATGGAAAAGACCGCCGCGGCGCGGACGTCGTGTCCGGCGTGTACTTCTATCGGCTGATCACGCCGGAGAAGAGTTTGTCGCGAAAGCTCGTCGTGCTTCGATAGTATAAAGCAGCAACGCGGGACAACGCGATGGGCGTCGTCAAGATCAAAGCTGGGGCGCCGACTTGTTTCCGCTCATTCACTCTCCTCACCCCACAATGCCGAAGAGCATCGCGATCCCGATGAGGGCGACGACGACGCCCGCGACGGCTCGCGGGCTCACCTTTTCCCCCACGAAAACGACGATCGGAAGAATGAAGAGCGGGCTCGTAGATAGAAGCGTCTGCGCCACGCCGGTGCTCGTGTACTTGAAGGCGAACTGCTGGAGCGAGATCCCCACGTAGGTTCCGATGAACGTCGCCGCAAGCACAAGTCCCCACACATCGCGGGAGCGGTGAACCGTCCATTTCTTCTTCGGGCGAGAGAGTGTGATCCACAGGAACACGGTCATGACGGCCGCGGACATTCTCAGCAGCGCGCTGAAAAGCGGCGTCACCGCCGTCTGCGCGAACGCCGCGCGGGTGAGCACCGCCCCGAATACTTGGGCCATCGCCGCGAGCACGCCCATCCACACACCGCGAAGCAGATGCGATGCGGGTTTGCCGGATCCTGGGATCCTCTCGGTGATGACCCACGCCACGCCGAGAATCGTGAGCGCCATCCCGGTCCACGCCATTGGCGCCAGCCGCTCTCCAAGCGACACCCACGCGACGATACCGGCCAGCGGCGGCGCGAGCATCGCGAGAAGGAGGGCTCGTCTTGCCCCGAGAGAGTTGATCGCCTCGAAGTACGCGGTGTCCCCAAGGCCGATCCCGACGGCGCCGCTCAAGCCGAGAAGCCACACGGCGCGCCACTCGACCGGGGCGAAAAGTCCTCCCTGCAGGGCGAGCGTAACGACAAGCAGAACGACGCCGACCGCCCCTTTGATGAAATTGAGCTCGAGCGGGGCGACCTGGCGGCCCGCTCGTCCCCAACCGACGGAGGCGATCGCCCAGCAAAACGCCGCGACGAGGGCCGCCGTTTCTCCCCTCACGCCACTGAATACGTGAATCAATGACTCCACGACGTCCCCTCAGGTCACTTTCGTTTCCGGCTCCCGCCGAGGTATATCGCCGCGAGCGCGCGCCGATCCAACCGCCCGCGTTCACACGCGGCATCATTCCCCTAAAGCCGCGTATCGGACGAGTACGAAACGGTAGGTCTCGGCGTCCTTCATCGCTTGGGCAAGGCGCTCGTGAGGGTCTTTTTTCCAAACGGAATATCTGGCGATGAAATCGTCGGCCGCTTGCTTATCGCCTTTGAGTTGAAGGGCGAGCGTCTCGCGGAGCATCGCCTCGACCGTCTCGTGGTACACGTCGTAATGGATGGAGAGTTTGTTGCCTCGCCCGTCGTATGTGAGAAGGCCCTTCTCAAGGAAGTAGTTCAGCTGCACGAGCTCCATCGTCTCGTACACCTGTGTCTTCTTGGGTTCGTTCTTTAGAAGGACACGGCGGATCCCGGCGGTTTGAACGGCCCTCAGCCGCGGGCGGTTGTAATACCCCTTCTTGTGCAAGGCTTTCGACACGTAGAGCGAGATGAGATCGGCCTTGAGCTCCTCGAGAATAGAAGAATCCTCTTCGAGCGCTGCGTCGAGCGTTTGTCCTTGCCGGGTCGCGTCCGGTCCGAGATAGTGCCCGATCTCGTGCCAGAGCGTCCGGAAAAAGTCACCCTTGCGGTCGTAGTCTCCGTGCGACTCCTCGCCCACCACGGCCTCGAAAGCCGATCTTCGCATCTCGAAGATCGTGGAATCTGAGATGATGTTGTTCCGGAGGAGGATCGTCCGGCCGTATTTCTGTGTGATGTGAGGCTCGTTCGGAAGGATCGTCGCCGTGTTCGTCCCGCGCGCCTGACCGAAGTCGGCGATGACGTTGTACGCGCCGACTGGGATGTCCGTCCTCACCTTCTTGTGGGGCTCGTACGGGAGAAGGTCTTCCATTTCCTGAAGCCAGTTCTTCACCGTGTTGACCGACGAGTCCATCGTCGGGTCCCTGGCGAGAACGCTCATACCGAAAAAAGTTTTCACGCCGTAGAGAGCGTCGTCGTACGTCTCATACGAGCCGATCTGCGCGTTAAGGTTCCGGAAACGCCCCGTCACCCAGGCGGCATCTCCCGCCTCGTAGTCGTCGCGGAGCAGATCGACCGCTCGGTGTGTCAAGTACCGCGCGAACTCGGGGTCGTCGGTCGCCACCGCTGCGGACGCCTTATAGAGAAGCTCGTAGACGCGGAGCAACTGGGGCGCATAAGCGACGGAGTATGGGGCCGCATAGAACTCATTCGCCGGGGCTTCGCCAAGAAGGGCGTCGAGCTCGACGCGAAGCCCGGGGTGCAAGACATCGAGGACGGGGTACGCGTCGAGGACGGCGAGATCCGCGTTGATCTGTTCGGGGACGCCCCGGCGCACGACGGTCCGTCCGTGGAGTAGCGAAGATGTCTCTTCGGGGTGCTCGCCGAGAAACTCCTCGATCTCTTTCTTCTCGACGCCCCATGGGTAGACGGCCCTCCCCGGCGGCGCCTTTTCCACCGGCAGAATCGTCACTACCTTATTGTCGAGATCCCGTATCACCGGGCCCCTGGCCAGGCGGTAGAGATCGATCAAGTTCCGGGTCGCTTCGGGGTGATCAAGCTCTTCGTCCAGACGGAGAAGCTCTTCGTAGGCGGTCCTTGCCTCGCGGTGACGCGAAGTCTCGTAGAGATTCTGGAGGACGGCGCCCGCCTCGACGAGAAAACCCACCGCTTCCCTCTCGCCCGGAGAAAGCTGCGAAAGATCGGGGTCGAGACGGATGGTCACCGTCTTGTCGAGGATCTCTCTCGATCGCTTCTCGCCGAGATATCCCTCGGGGAGCGTCGCGGCAAACACGCATGCGGCGGCACCGAGCGCGCAGGCAAGTAGCGCGACACGGAGGCGTCCCGCGGACGCCCGTCGCCTTGTTCGGCGGATCGACTCGATCATCCGGATCCTCTCCTTCGTGCCGGGCCCGAGCTACTCGTTGTGCCAGACCTTTCCAATCTCGGGGTACTTGTCCATGTACTTCCGGAAGAGCGCCTTGATCTCGTCGAGGCGCTTCTCGGTCTTTGCTTCGAAACGCAGGACGAGAACCGGAAGGTTCGAGGAAGCGCGGACGAGGCCCCACCCGTCTTCGAAAATCACGCGGGCGCCGTTGATGTCGACGACCCTTGGGTAATTCTGTTTGAACTCGGCGGTAAGTTGGTCGACCACGCCGTACTTCTTGTCATCGGGGCAGTCGACATCGATCGCGGGAGTCGAGATATAATACGGCGTCCCCGCGATGATCTCGGAGACCGGTTTTCCTACCTCGGCGACGTACTCGGCAAACCGGAGACCCGCGTACACGCCGTCGTCGAACCCGTAGTAGTTCTGGACGAAGAAGATGTGTCCGCTCATCTCGCCGGCGAGCGCCGCCTTCTCCTCGTGGAGCTTCGCCTTGATGTGCGAGTGCCCCGTCTTCCACATGATCGGTTGACCCCCGTGCGCGGCGATGTCTTCCTCGAGCGCCTGCGACACCTTGACGTCGAAGACGATCTTCGCGCCGGGTTCTTTTTCGAGGACCTGGCGGGCGAGGAGGATCATGTAGCGGTCCGGCCAGATCACTTCTCCCTTCTCGTCGACGACCCCCAGGCGGTCCCCGTCGCCGTCGAAGGCGAATCCCACGTCGGCCTTCTCTTTTCGCACCCGCGCACCGAGAGCCTCCACCGTTTGTTTCAAGGCGGGGTCGGGTTCGTGGTTGGGAAAATCGGGGTCGAGATCGGTGAACTGTTCGATCACCTCGAGTCCCGCCCGTCGAAGGATGTCCGGCGCAAACGCCCCCGCCGTGCCGTTTCCCGTGTCGACGACGACGCGAAGCTTCTTCTTCATGCGAACGCGGCTGACGAGGTCCTTCGCGTATAGCTCGGCAATCGACTCCGTGCGGAGCGTTCCCCGCCCTTCGACGAAACGATCGTTTTCGATCAACGCGAGGATCTCGCGGATCTCTTCTCCGATCAGCGTGTACGACAACCCGGACGCGAGCTTGAAGCCGCTCCAGTCTTTGGGGTTGTGGCTCCCCGTGATCATCGCCCCGCCCTTCGACTGGAAGTAGTACTGCGCCCAGTACATCATCGGAGTGAGACACATCCCGATGTCGATCACGTCTCGCCCCGTCGACATGAGCCCCCGGATCAACGGCTCGTTCACCGCCTTCGAACCGTGACGCGAATCGTGGCCGACGACGACGGTCTTGATCCCCCGTTTTTCGAGAAACGCCCCGTAGGCTTTGCCGATCAACCCAGCCGCTTCGGGGTTGAGTTCGCTATCCTTCATCCTTCCCCTGATGTCGTACTCGCGGAACATGGATCTTTCGATGTGCGCCATGGAATTATTATCCTCCGTCAAATGTACTTTTCTGTGGTCGTGGGCCGCGTGGCCGAGACGTTTTACTCTAGCGAATGCGGACTCCACGGACAAGCTCGAAAACACGCGCCTCGATGCGGCGCGCCGGAAAACGCGCGTCCCCAAAACTTGCCGGGCCTCAAATCCCTTGTGACCCGGCGCGTTGGCGGCGTATCCTCATGGAAAAGGGGGTGGCGATTATGTCGAAACGGATTGTTATTGCTCTTCTCATCGGACTCGGGTTTTCTCTCGTGGTGGGCGCGAGCCGTTGCTCGGAGGACGGCGACGGGACCCGCGACGAATCGGTCTCGAAGCGCGCCGAATCAAATACGCGCCCGGAGGACGCGGGCACCGGGAAGGCCGGGATCGATACAAAGGGAGTCCCACGCACCGTGGATGACGGGTCGCGACCGGAGACCCGACGGCTCACATCGATCGATGACCGCATGATCCAGGGTAATTCAACATTTGCGTTCCGGCTTCTTCGGAACACGTGCAAGAGCGGTGGACAAGAGAACGTCTTCATCTCGCCGCTGAGCGTTTCCGTCGCGCTTGCCATGACGTTGAACGGGGCCGCCGGGAAGACGGCGGAGGAGATGGCCGGCGTTCTCGGCGTCTCCGAGATTGCTCTCGACGAGCTCAACCGTTCGATGGCCGATCTAACCCTGGCGCTCGAAGGCGCCGACTCCGCGGTCGTGCTCACCATGGCCAACTCGCTCTGGTGCCGCCAGGGGTTTGACCTTCGTCCCGACTTCCTCCGCACGAACACCGAGTTCTACCGCGCCGAAACGGCATCCCTCGACTTCTCGGATCCCGGCGCGCCCGCGGTCATCAACGGTTGGGTGAAGGGGGCAACAAAAGGACTCATAGATCAGATCGTCGATAGCATATCGCGCGAAACGATGATCTATCTCATCAACGCGATCTACTTCAAGGGACGCTGGCAGGTAGAGTTCGATCCTTCCTTCACGCGGGACTTGCCCTTTCACCTGGTTGGGGGCGGCGAGAAGCAGACGCCCATGATGAGCCGGTCCGGATCGTTCCGGTACGGAGAAGACGGGGCGCTCCAGGTCCTTCGCCTCCCGTACGGCGGCGGGAGGATCGGGATGTACATCTTCCTTCCGAGGACGGCGGACGGTCTTGGAGAATTTCTCCGCGCTCTCGATGACCGGGTCGTCGGTGAATGGGCGGGAAAGCTCACGGCGCGTGAGGGCGACGTGTTGGTCCCCCGCTTCAAGATCGCGTACGAGTGCGCGCTGGCCCCTGCGCTCAAGGCGATGGGGATGAAGAACGCGTTCACTGCCGGGGCAGCAAACTTTTCCAAGATGGCCGACGGAGAACTCTTCATCTCCGAGGTCAAACACAAAGCGGTGGTGGACGTGAACGAGGAAGGGACGGAAGCGGCTGCGGTCACGTCGGTCGAGATCAAAGTGACGTCGGTCGAAGCGCCGCGGGACCGGTTCTCGTTCGTCGCCGATCGGCCGTTCTTCTTCGTCATCCGCGACGACGCCACGGGGACCATCCTCTTCATGGGAACGCTGTACGATCCCGCGTCTTGACGGTTCGTTTTTGGGCGCGATGGGCTCCCGTGGGGGCGGGTCGCGGCGCGGGCGGTGGGCCGGCGAGGGGACGGTTCGGTCCATCGCGCGGGCGGAGCGCTCCCGCAGCAGTGGCGGTTCGCAGCGCGGGCGCCGGGAATTCCACAAGATGGACGACCCGTCCGACCAACGCGGCCCCGGCCGCATACAAAAAAAGCCCGGCTCATCACCGGGCTTTTTTCTTACTCGCACTCGAGCTCTCTTAGCTGACGTCGATCTTACGGCCCACGCTATCGCCCTTCTTGGGAAGCGTTACTCTGAGAATCCCGTTCTCGAGCTTCGCCCTGATGCCGTCCCTGTCGACCGCCTGGCCGAGAGTGAAGGTCCTGCGGAACTTCTCCGAGCGGATCTCGCGGCGGAGCAAGCCTTCGCTGGACTCGACCTTCTCCGATCGCTCGGCGGTCACGACGAGCTGTTCGCCGTCGATCGCCACATCGAGGTCCTTCTTCTGAACGCCTGGGAGCTCCACCGTGACGCTGAATTCCTTCTCCATCTCGTTGATGTTGACGAGCGGCATTCGGAATCCCTCGTTGTCGTCGAGACGGAACCACGGACGGAGCACCGGGAAGAAGTCACGGTCGAGCGAGTCGAAGATCGACTCCAGGCTGTTTTTCGGTTCGTACTTCATCGGGAACATATCGATCACCTCCGGTTTTGTATTTCCTTCTTCAGACTCAGTCAGGGGGTTTGCCCTGGCCTTGCGCCCGGGGACAAAGCAATGGGGGTGCCAACTCGGATCACTTATCTAAGCTGTTATTGTTCAGTCTATTGTCCGGATGTCCGACGAGAAGGTCGTCCGGCCTGCGAGAAGACTGTCACGGTGACAGGACGAGATGACCGCTTTTATTTCACGTTGTCAGTCGTTAAGGCCTGACATGTATACTGGGCTGTCAGCGGGTTTGAACGCGCCACCGCTGTATGAGGGGATCATGATCAAAGGCATCGGAATCGACACTATCGAGATCGACCGGATCGAGCGCGTGTACGCCAGGTACGGCGAGCGGTTTCTCAAGCGTATCTACGCGTCGGAAGAGCAAGCCTACGCGCTTCGGTACAAGGATCCGGTGCCGCGCCTCGCGGCGAGATTCGCCGCCAAGGAAGCGTGTATGAAGGCCCTGGGCACCGGGTGGAATTTTGGTGTGCGTTGGCGGGATATTGTTGTGATCAATGACAGGAGCGGAAAGCCGACGCTGAGACTCGACGGGAAGGCAAAAACGTTTTTCGAGAAATTATCCGCCGAGCGGATCCACCTCTCGATCACCCACAGTAGGACACACGCCACCGCCGTCGTCATCTTCGAATAGACCTGCCGCACGACATCGTGAAGATTGGCGAATAGCGCCGCGGCACGGCCAGGGGAGGACAGCGAAGAACGCCCAGCGGCCGATGCCGGAAGCCCGGTAAATATCCCCCCCTTCTAAGAAGAGGACCGCCTCGCCACCCCCAACCCCGCGCCATCCGGCAGAACGAGCTTTCCGTTCTGTATGGTGACGCCTACGAAGGGGTCGTTCGTGACCAGGAGATTCCCGTCGAGGTCGGCGTAATCGACAAGCGGGCTCAAATGCGCCGCGGCGGTGATTCCGATCGACGTTTCGATCATGCACCCGAGCATGACCTTCATCCCCGCTCGCCGCGCTTCTTCGATCATCGCGAGCGCGGGCGTGATGCCCCCGCATTTCATGAGCTTGATGTTGATCCCGTGCCCCTGGTCGCGGCGGGCGGCGACGTCCTCTGCCGAACGGACGCTCTCGTCCAGAATGATGGGGAGCGGGCTCACGCGTTTGAGCGTCCGGAGATCCTCTTCGCTCTCGTGGCGGATCGGCTGCTCGAC
>Ga0315288_10013579_pt1 | contig 10193 bp, 9 predicted proteins | sample YL17G11_20_MG_FD_203454 | JGI IMG/M metagenome (GOLD analysis project Ga0315288, IMG submission 203454) | Sediment microbial communities from Yellowstone Lake, YNP, Wyoming, USA - YL17G11_20 | ecosystem: Environmental > Aquatic > Freshwater > Lake > Sediment | place: USA: Wyoming | collected... | reverse complement strand
AGCTTCTGGAAGATGACCTGCTTGGCGGTCTGCGCGCCGATGCGACCCTTGAACTCGTCGGTGACCTCGACCTCCTTCTCGGAGACGACCTCGGTCACGACCTCGCCCTCCTCGTCCTCCTTCTCGGAGAGCTCCTGGATCCATACGCGCAGGTCGCCCGAGACGGGGTCGATCGTCGCGCGCACGCCCAAGGAACCATCGTCGAGCTCGGGATGCCGCTGCCTCCACCACGACTTGTAGGCGGACGCCATCGCCTCCTCGAGCCCGTGGAGGATGGTCTCGAACGCGATGCCCTTCTCACGCTCCAGCTCGCGGAGCGCCGCGATCATCTCTTGGTTCATCTCACCTGTCCCCCGCCGCACCCCAATCGAACACGGTTCGCGCCGAGGCGACGTTCTCGTAGGGGACGCGCAGCTCTCCGCCGTCGGAAGTGATCACGATCGCCTCCGCATCGGCCGAGACCAGCGCGCCCTCGAACACCTTCCGCCCGTCGACCGGCTCCACCGTCTTCACCTTCACCCGCTCGCCCACGCTGCGCCTGAAGTGGCGCGGCTCCTTCAGCGGCCGCTCCAGGCCCGGCGAGCTCACCTCGAGGGAGTACCGGCCGTTCCCGAAGTCCTCGAGGTCCAACCTGCGCGACAGGCGCTCCGAGGTCTCCGAGATCGTGTCGAGATCGAGGCCACCCTCGCGGTCGATCAGCACCCGGAGCACCATCCGCCCGCCCTCCTTCCGGTAGGTGATGTCCCAGAGCTCCAGCCCGGCCATCTCGATCACCGGCCGGACCAGCGCCTCCGCGTCCATCTCGTCCCCTCGAAAAAGAAAGTGGGCGCGAGCCCACTTCGGGGTGAAACCGTGCTTGTCGCCTGCGGAAGTATAACCGACGAGCCTCGGGACCGCGAGGTTACGGGGCGGCCGCGAGCAGGTCCACCGCGGCCTGCAGCGCCTCGGCCGAGGGCGCCTTCGAGCGCGCGCCGGTGGCGCGGAGCTTGAGGTCGACGGTACCTGCCTTCATCCCGCGCGTGCCGACGACGAGCTGCACCGGGTAGCCGACCAGGTCGGCGTCGGCGAACTTCACGCCGGCCGACTCCTCACGGTCGTCGAGCACGACCTCGACCCCGCGCTCCGCGAGCTCGCCGTAGATCCGCTCGGCCTCGGCGACCGCCCGCTCGTCGTCGCGGTTCGCGATGATCACCGCCACGTGGTACGGCGCGACGGACTTCGGCCAGACGATCCCGCCGTCGTCGTGGTGCTGTTCCACCACGGCGGCCACGATCCGCGAGATGCCGATGCCGTAGCAGCCCATGAGGAACGGCTTCGCGCCGCCGTCCTCGTCGACAAAGGTGGCTTGGAGCGGCTCCGAGTACTTGGTCCCGAGCTGGTAGATGTGCCCGACCACGATCGACCGCTCGATCCGGAGCGGCGCCCCGCAGATCGGGCAGGGATCGCCTGTTCTGATCTCGACGAGGTCCGCGTATCCATCGAAGCGGAAGTCCCGCCCCGCGTTGGCGCCGGTCACGTGGTGGTCGACCTTGTTGGCTCCGGTCACCCAGTCCTTGCCGCCGGCCACCGAGTGATCGGCGAGGATCGTCACGTCGTCGGCAAGCCCCTGGGGCCCGACGAAACCCTTCACGAGGCCGCGGGCCGCGAAGTCCGCGTCCTCGAACCGGCGGACCGGAATCGGGAAGAACCGGCGCGCGAGCTTCGTCTCGTTCACCTCGCGGTCGCCGGCGATGAGCACGGCGACGGTCTTCCCACCGGCATCGAACAGCATGCACTTCAGCATGTCCGAGGCCGGCCGCGCGAGCAGCGCCGACACGGCCTCGATGCTCGCCGCCGCCGGCGTGTGGACCTCGGTGAGCGGCTGAAGGACGCCGGCCTCGATCGGCTTCGGCGAACGTGGCATCGCGGCCTCGACGTCGGCGAGGTAGTCGCCGGTCGGGCACGACACGTGGAGGTCCTCGCCGACGTCGGCCATCGCCATGAACTCGTGGTTCACGCCGCCGCCGATCGTTCCCGGATCGGCTTCCACGATCACGTAGCCGAGGCCGCAGCGATCGAAGACACGCTTGTACGCCTCCATCATCGCGTCGTAGGAGGCACGCATGCCCTCCTCGTCGCGGTCGAACGAGTAGGCGTCCTTCATGAGGAACTCGCGGCCGCGGAGCAGGCCGAAGCGCGGGCGGAACTCGTCCCGGTACTTCCACCCGATCTGGTAGAGGTTCACCGGGAGGTCTCGGTACGAGGTGAGCTCCGAGGCCACGAGCGGCGTGACGACCTCCTCCTGCGTCGGCCCGAGCCCGAGCTCGCGCCCGTGCCGGTCGGTGAGCTTGAACATCGTCTCGCCGTAGGCCTGCCACCTGCCGGTGAGCTTCCACGGTTCCGAGGGAAGGACGATCGGCATCCGGACCTCCTGCGCGCCGGTCGCGTCCATCTCCTCGCGGATGATCTGCTCGATCTTCCGCATCGTCCGAACGCCGAGCGGCAGGGTCGTGGCCACGCCGGCCATCAGCGGACGCATGAACGCGGCGCGCAGCAGCAGCTTGTGGGAGGCGGCCTCGGCCTCGGCCGGATCCTCCCGGAGCGTGCGTGCGAAGAGCTCCGACAGCCTCATCGAGCCTCAGGATACCGGGCCTCCGTCTCCGGCGGCGCGTGAGGTACCGTTCGCCCGTGGACGTGCTGACCGACCTTTCCGATGACGCGCTCGCTCGGGCGGCGGAGGAGAACCAGTGGGAGGTCTCGCGTCGTGTCGCGGATCTTCCGGACGGCGAGGTCCACGACGACCCGGACCTGTTCTGGCACTCGAGCGGCATCCCGGTCGCCTTCCTGAACGGGGTGCTCCGCGCGCGGTTCGACGCCGACGACGTCGACGCGCGGATCGAGCGAGCCCTCGATCCATTCCGCTCCCGGGGCGTCCCGGCGACGTGGGTCGTCGGACCTGCGAGCACGCCCGCCGACCTCGGGCGGCGGCTCATCGAGCACGGCCTGACGCCCGACGAGGTCACGCCGGCGATGGCCTGCGATCTTGCGGCGCTCCCGGGCGCGGCGGACCTCACGGCCGGACTCGAGGTACGTCCGGTCGAGGACGAGGCGGCGCTCGAGACCTTCCTCGAGGTCAGCGCCGCCGCGTACGGGGCCGAGCCGCCGATGGTCGACGCGATCCGGCAGTGGTACCGCGCACTCGGCCTCGGCCGGCCGGAGCTCGTGCGCGTGTACGTCGCGTACCGGGACGGTGAAGCGGCGGGCGGCTCGAGCGTGTTCTACGGCGCAGGCGTCGTCGGTCTCTACGGCGTCGGGACGGCACCTGAGGTGCGGGGTCGCGGGGTCGGCCGTGCCGTGAGCCTCGTGCCGCTGCTCGACGCGCGCGAGCGCGGCTACCGTGCGGGGGTGCTGACGACGAGCGAGATGGGGATGTCGGTGTACCGGCGGCTGGGGTTCCGCGAGGTGTGCTCGCTCGACCAGTACGCGTTCTCGCCCTCGGGCTGAGGCGGCTCGGCCGAGCGCGCCTATTCGGTGAGCGTGGCTCCCCCCGCCTTCTCGGCGGTGATCTTCCTCGCCTCGGCCACGAGGCGCGTGACGAACTCCTTCTCGGGGATCTTGGCCACGACCTCGCCCTTCACGATCAGGAACCCCTGACCCTTGCCGGCCGCGATCCCAAGGTCGGCCTCCCGCGCCTCGCCGGGGCCGTTCACGACGCACCCCATCACGGCGATGCGGAGCGGGACCGTGATGCCCTCGCGCTCAAGGGCCTCGTGCACCTGTTTCGTGAGCCCGAGCACGTCGACCTCTGCGCGTCCGCAAGATGGACACGCCACGAGGTCGAGGCCACGCTCGCGGAGACCCAGCGATCGCAGGATCCAGGCGCCGACCTTGACCTCCTCGACGGGTTCCTCGGTCAGCGAGACGCGGATCGTGTCGCCGATGCCCTCCGCGAGCAACGTGCCGATGCCGACCGCGCTCTTCACGCCGCCCATCGGCATGGGGCCAGCCTCCGTCACACCGAGGTGGAGCGGGTAGTCGCATCCCTCGGCGAGCATCCGGTACGCCTCGATCATCACCCGTGGATCCGAGTGCTTGACCGAGATCTTGATGTCGAAGAAGCCCTCGTCTTCCAGGATGCGCACCTCGGAGAGCGCGCTCTCGACGAGCGCCTCCGGCGTCGGCGCGCCGTGCTTGTCGAGGAGACTCTTCTCGAGCGAGCCGGCGTTCACGCCGATCCGGATCGGCACGCCGCGGCTCCTCGCCTCGCGCGCGATCAGCCGAACCTTGTCCTGATACCTGACGTTGCCGGGGTTGATCCGCAGACCCTGGATCCCGGCCTCGAGGGCGGTCATCGCGTACTTCCACTGGAAGTGGATGTCGGCGACGACCGGCACGGTCGAGCTCGCCGTGATCGCCTCAAGCGCCTCGGCGTCCTCCCGGCGCGGGACCGCGACCCGGACGATGTCTACGCCGGCTGCGACGAGCGACGCTATCTGCTGAAGGGTGGCATCGACGTCGGCCGTCTTCGTGGTGGTCATCGACTGGAGACGCACCGGGGCGTCGCCGCCGACCGTCACGTCGCCGAGGCGAACCTGCCTGGACCTCCTGCGCTCCGCGACCATCGCTTCCAGGCTACCGGCTCACTCGCCGAACACGTGGAGAACGACCTGGCGCTCCTTCGGATCGTCCATCTCGAACAGGATCAGGCGCTGCCAGCGGCCGAGCATCGGCTCGCCTGCCGAGACCGGGATCGCGTGCGAGGTGGCCGAGAGCAGCATCGACTTCACGTGCGCGTGGCCGTTCCGGCGCTCGTTCGCGTCGTCGAGGTTCTGCGTCCGTCGCTCCATGTCGTCGTGCGCGTAGTAGGTGTCCTCGGGCACCAGCTCCTCGACGCGCGCCCGGAAATCCTCGAGCGCCCCGTCCTCCCACTCGTTCAGCAGGAGGGCCGTCGTCGTATGGGCGCAGAAGGCGATCGCGGCACCCTCGGTGACGCCGGAGTCCTTGACGGCGCGCTCGAGCTCCTCGGTGAGGTCCAGGCACGAGTACCGCTCCATCGCCGGGACCTCGATGGTCGTCGTCCTGGATCTCACCCGTCCCTCCTCGTTTGGGCCGTCGGCGCGACCGGCAGCTCGAACGTGAACACGCTCCCCTTGCCCTCCTCGCTCTCCGCACGGATCCGCCCGCCGTGCGCCTCCACGACGGAACGCGCGATCGCGAGGCCGATGCCGGTCCCCCCGTCCTTGGCCGAGCGGGCGGGGTCGACGCGGTAGAAGCGCTCGAACAGCCGGGGCAAGTGCTCGGGCGCGATGCCGGGCCCGGTGTCGGCGACGTGCACGTCGACCGACCCGTCGTGACGGTGCGCCGATACCATCACCGCGCCGCCCGGCGGAGTGAGCCGCACGGCGTTGTCGAGCAGATTGAACAGCACCTGGTGGACCCGCTCGCGGTCGACGAACACCGGGGGCAGGTCCTCGGGCACGTCCTCCTCGATGCTCACCTCGGCGCCGGCGCGCGCGACCTCGATCTCGGAGCGCACCTCGTGGACGAGCGGCGCGAGCGAGATCTCCTCGCGGTGCAGCGGCAGCTCGCCCGACTCCAACCGTGATAGGTCGAGGAGCTGCTCGACGAGGCGCCCCAGGCGCTCGGACTGGCTGAGCATCACCTCGAGCGTCTCCGGGTTCGGTTGCTCGACGCCGTCGAGGAGATTCTCCAGGTGCGCACGGAGCGCGGAGATCGGTGTCTTCAGCTCGTGCGAGACGTTCGCGACGAGGTCGCGGCGTAGCCGCTCGAGGCTCTCCAGCTCCGTGCTCATGCCGTTGAAGGCCGCGGCGAGCTGCCCGACCTCGTCGCGCGAGCGCGTGTGCACCCGCTGGGAGTAGTCGCCGATCTCCATCTTCCGGGCCGCCTGCGCCATGTCGCGGAGCGGCTGCGTCATCCCGCGCGCGAGCCACCGGGCCATCGCGAGCGCGACGGCGGCTGCGATGAGGCCCGTCAGCAGGAACTGCCACCAGAAGCGCGTAAGGAACCGGAAGGTCGCGCCGATGCGGTCGAAGAACCCTTCCCCCGGGGCCCGCCGCACGGCATACACGAGGTGGTCGACCTGCCCGTTCACCGTCACCGGCACGACGGCATACTCGAGCGCCGAGGTCGAGCCGACGTGAACCAGTCCGTCGGCGAACCTGGGCAGCGCGGCCGGCGGCGTGCCGGAGATGACCTGTCCGTCGAGGCCGACCGTCACGACCGTGATACCCGCGGGCACCTGGGCCAGCTGCCCCGCGGCGGCGCGACGAGCGGCCGACACGAGACGCAGCCGGTCGGTGTCACGCGAGGACTCCCGGAGCGCGTAGCCGAGGAAGAGGAAGACGAGCAGGAGCGTCATCGCGACCGCGAAGAAGATCGTGGAGCCGAGCTTCGCGCGGATCGTCGGCAGCTTCTCCAGCGGGCGCATCGCTCAGGACTCCCGGAACGAGTAGCCCACACCGTGCACCGTTCGGATGAACCGCGGTTCGGCACCGTCCTCGGCGAGCTTGCGGCGGACGCGCGCGATGTGCGAGTCGACGACCCGACCGCCCGCGTAGTCCCGATAGCCCCACACGTGATCCATCAGCTGCTCGCGCGTGAACACGACACCCGGCTCCCGGGCGAGCGTGAGCAGGATCTCGAATTCGAGCGGCGTGAGCGCGACCTCATCGCCGTCGACGGTCACGCGCCGGCGCGCGGCATCGATCGCGAGCGCACCGCGCTCGATCGGCTCGGCAGCCGGGAGCGAGCGGATCCGGTCGGCCCGCCGAAGGATCGCCTGCACGCGCACCGCGAGCTCGCGCAGGCTGAAGGGCTTCGTCAGGTAGTCGTCGGCCCCCACCGCGAAGCCGGCCACCTTGTCGGCCTCCTCGGTGCGGGCCGTGAGCATCAGGACCGGTACCCACCCGTCCTTCTGGATCTCCTTGCAGACCTCCAGGCCGTCCATGCCGGGGAGCATGAGATCGAGCACGACGAGGTCGGGATGGACCGCAGCGCACATCGCGATCGCCTGGGGGCCGTCGCCGGCAACGACGACGCGGTAGCCCTCGCTCTCGAGCCGCGCGCGCACGGCCTCGGAGATGGCCTCCTCGTCGTCGACGACCAGGATGGTCTGTCCGCTCACGGTCAAATCGTAGCCATCCGCCGTTGCGGGCCTTCCCGGGGGGTATTGAGAACTTGTGGCACTGAGAGCGTGGGCAGCAGCCCGCCCCCCGTCACGGACTGAGGTTGACCGGTTTCGCGATGTCCAGGTAGACGATCGCGACGAACAGCAGGACGAAGAAAGCCACGACGGCCACGGAGATCGGCGCGAGCTTGCGCATGTCGACCTTCTTGCCGCGGACCTTCTCGATCGCAAGCACCGCTAGGTGGCCGCCGTCGAACGGCGGCACCGGCAGCAGGTTCAGGAACCCGATGAACACGTTCACGAAGCCGAAGATCCACAGGATGTCCCAGAAACGCCCGGTCGAGGCCGTCTGGCCGATCACTCCGCCGATCCCAACGACGCTCATCGGGTCGCTCCGCGCGCGCGGAGCGTCCGTGAAGAGCAGCCGCACCACGCGACCGATCCCTTCCGGGCCGAAGAGCCGGGCGATGCCCTTGGCGGAGTCCACGATCGAGGTGCCGACGAGCTTCACTCCCCCCACGAACGAGCCGACGAGCCCTGCCGTCTCGCGCGCCCAACCGAGCGACACCCCGATCCGGCCGACCTTCTGCCCGTCGACCGCAGAGAGGACGGGCGTAACGGCGACGTCGAACCGATGCCCGCCGCGTTCGATCGTGAGCGTGATCGACTGCCCCACGTGCCCGCGCGTGTAGTTCACGACCTGCGTGTCGGTCGGGTTCGAGATCCCGGGGATCGCGACGATCCGATCGCCGGGCTGAAGGCCGGCGCCGGCCGCGGGCGAGGCCTGCCCGTCGAGCGTGGCCGAAACCTCGGCGACGAGTGGGCTGTGAACGTCCGGCTGTCCGACGAAGCCGAGCCAGATCACGAGGCACAAGAACGCGAGGACGAAGTGTGTAGCCGGTCCCGCGAAGATCACGACGGCGCGCTGCCAGATCGGCTTCGCGCCGAAGGTCCGCGGCAGGTCCTTCGGCGCCGGCTCCTCGTAGGGGTTCATGCCGGCGATCTTCACGTACCCGCCGGCCGGGATCGCCTTCACGCCGTACTCGGTGTCCCCGCGGCGGAACGACCAGATCCGCGGCCCGAACCCGACGAAGAACTCCTCCACCTTGATGCCGAACCACTTCGCCATGCCGAAGTGCGCGCCCTCATGGATCACGATCACGACCACGAGGGCGACGAAGAAGGCTATCTCCGCAACGGGACCGGCCATCAGCGGACCTCCGTCAACGGGCCTCGATGATCTCGGCGGCGCGTTTGCGGGCCCACGCGTCGGCCCGCTCGAGGCTCACGATAGAGACCACCGACGAGGGCGCCTCGTGCTCGTCCACCACTGCCTGGATCACCTCGACGATGCGGGTGAGCGGGATCTTGCCTTCGAGGAACGCCATGACCGCGACCTCGTTCCCTGCGCTCATGACCGCGGGGAAGGTGAGCCCGAGGCCGCCCACGCGGTAGGCGAGGTCGATCGCCTGGAAGGCCTCGCGATCGACGGGCTCGAACGAGAGCCTGCTGTCGACGAGCGGGACCGACGCCACACCGGTCGGCAGCCGCTCCGGCCACGCGAGCGCGAGCTGGATGGGCAGCCGCATGTCCGGCACGGCGAACTGGGCCAGCAACGTTCCGTCGCGGAACTCCACGAGCGCGTGGACGATGCCCTCGGGGTGGATCACCACGTGGATCTGCGAGTACTCCAGGCCGAACAGGTAGTGCGCCTCAATCACCTCGAGGCCCTTGTTCACGAGGGTCGCGGAGTCGATGGTGATCTTCGGGCCCATCTGCCACACGGGGTGAGCGAGCGCCTCCTTCACCGATGCCTTCGCGAGCTCGGTGCGGGTCCAGCCGCGGAACGGCCCACCCGAGCCGGTGAGGATGACGCGCTTCACGTCCTCGCGCCGCTCGCCGCGGAGCACCTGCGCGAGGGCGGCGTGCTCCGAGTCGACCGGGATCAGTCGCTCGGGCTCACCCTTGACCAGGTCCGTCACCAGCTCGCCACCCACGACGAGGCTCTCCTTGTTCGCGAGCGCCAGCGATTTGCCGCTCTGCAGCGCCGCGAGCGTGGGGGCTAGGCCGGCGGAACCGACGAGGGCGTTCACGACCATGTCCGCCTCGACGTCGCGTGCCAGCATCTCCGCGGCGTCCGGCCCGACGAACAGCTCGACACCGCGTATGCCGACCAGCTTCTCCCGAAGGTCGGCGGCGGCATCTTCGTCGGCGATCGCGACGTAGGGGGGCACGAACTCCCGTATCTGGCCGACGAGCAGCTCTCGGTTGGTCCCGGCCGAGAGCCCGACGACCTTGAAGCGGTCCGGATTGCGCCGAACCACGTCTAGGGCCTGGGTTCCGACCGATCCGGTGGAGCCGAGGATGGCGAGCGACCGCATCAGACCAAGATTACCCCGGGTCACGGAGATCCACGAGACGGGCGGCTACAGCAGGATGAACCGCATGAACATGTAGGCGGCCGGTGCGACGAACAAGAGCGAGTCGATCCGATCCATCACCCCGCCGTGCCCGGGCAGGATGCTGCCCATGTCCTTCACTCCCAGATCCCGCTTGATCAGTGATTCGGCCAGATCCCCCAACGGAGCGAAGAGCGCCACGACGACGGCCAGACCGACCGCCTTCCCGACGGTGTCGAGGACGTCGACGTACGGAGCCACGACGCCGACGGCGACCGCGATGACGACGAGCGTCGCGCCTATCGCGCCCTCCCACGACTTCTTCGGGCTGATCGAGGGCGACAGCGGCCGGCTGCCCCAGAAGTAGCCGACGATGAACGCGGCCGTGTCGTAGACGACGGCCAGCCCGAGCACCGACAGGACGACCCCGCGCCCGTCGGGCATGGCCTTCAGCATGGCGAGCGCGTAGCCGGCGAGCAGAGGCACGTAGGCCACGCCGAGGACGGTCGCGCCGACGTTCACGAGCGTGCTCTTCCGGTGCGCGGCCGGCTGGGCCATGTACCAGAGGAACGTGGCGAACACCGACAGGGCGAACACCGCGAGCATCGCGGCCTCGCCGCGGTAGTACGCCCCGCCGAGCACCAGCGCGCCGGACACGAGACCGAGCG
>Ga0315288_10013578_pt1 | contig 10194 bp, 7 predicted proteins | sample YL17G11_20_MG_FD_203454 | JGI IMG/M metagenome (GOLD analysis project Ga0315288, IMG submission 203454) | Sediment microbial communities from Yellowstone Lake, YNP, Wyoming, USA - YL17G11_20 | ecosystem: Environmental > Aquatic > Freshwater > Lake > Sediment | place: USA: Wyoming | collected... | reverse complement strand
ACTCGCACCTACACTAATACCATCGCTAGCCGTTACAGAAACGCCATCGCTATCCACCGTAATGCCATTGTAAGCTTCTACTGAAACTCCGTATGTACCTACGCTAATACCATTATCAGCCAGAACAGCTACCCCGTCGCCATCCACTGTAATGCCATCACTAGCCACTACGGAAACACCATTGCTATCTACCGTGATCCCATTATATGGCTGAACAGTAATTCCACTACTATCTACGATAATGCCATCTCCGTCCAGGACTGCAATTCCACCATCACTAGCAAATTGCAATCCGGGATTTGATCCTGTTAGATTAATTCGTATATCCTCATAACCACCAGTCAATCCAAATGAATTACCTATAGGGATGAAAAGACCGGCAGAACTATCTACACTAATTATCGCTGTCGACGAGGTATATCCGGACGCCAATTTCACGCCATAATTGGGAGGAGTGCTACCATCTGTCTGCATAGTTTTGTCGATAGCTATCGACGATACAGCTGTTAGACTTCCACCCGAATCAAAAGTAACAGTAGAACTATCTATTTTTACAAAAGCGCCACTTGAATCTACCGCCAATCCTCGAGTTCCATCTGCTTGAACTATTAAATATCCAGAACTATCCACATCAAGACCAGCACCAACCTTCATCGCAAGCCCACCGGAACCCACTATAAGACCACTCTCAGGATCATCCAACTGAATAGCAAGACCATCACTGCTGCTTGTAATTCCGCCAAGTGTATCTAAAGAAACACCCAACGTCGTACCAGTCCAACCCAATCCTGCATCGGCAGTCAAAGCCAATTCGTGCACATGATCATCACGAGAAGCAGAGGTTCCCTCACCAGGATCAGGCGCATCTTTAACATCTTGAGGATTGCTATCAGATAATGGAGAACCGGGTGGTATCGCCCAATTTCCAACACCATTAAGGAAATTAGTAGCATTGTTCGGTAATGTAGGACATGCACCTTTTTCTGTGATCGTGACCGTCTTTACAAAAAGTCCGTCGTTGTCTGAATCAGTACCTCCTGCTGTCTTGTGTTTGATTGATAGACCAGCGCTGTCAGTCTGCATACCGCCCGTACTGGAGATCTTGATGGCAGCACCATAAGTGTCTGATTGAAGGCCTCCAGTAGCAGTAATCTTAATTGCCAATCCACTCGCGTCAACCTGAATGGCACCAGCATTTTTCAATAATATCGTGAGTTTCCCGGCTTCAAATTCCAGACCAGAAACTGTTTTCAATGATATGGCCAGGGCGTTATCTTCGATGGCCATTCCATCACCAGTAGCAGCCGCTAGACCTTCGGCACTTCTTACCAGGGCTCCTGAGGCTGGCAATTTGACCCGTAATTTCCCGTCAGAATACTCCAAAGTCGGACTGCCAGTCTCCAAGGGAGGCGTTTGATCCGGAGACAGATTCTTCTCGGGCGCCATGCTATTCTCCCAGCATTACAAGAAGATCACCGGCAAATGATTTAAGTGATTTGGTAACATAATCATATTTGAGAATAAACTGGCCCTGATACATAATATTCGGTAAGATCTCGCCCCTGATCTGCTGACAATCGAACAGCATCGACCTCTGCTCTCGCGGGTTCTTGAAAAAAGCCACTTCCACCACGGCATTGTCCGATCTACGGAAAGTTGCACAAAACATTGTTAGACTTCCGCAGTCCAACTGTTGTAGAACCAATTGCCAGAACTCGTGCTGCTTGCAACGCCAACCACTTGCATTCCGGTTGTAGCTGCACTAGCCGTTCTGGTTCCAAACCCATTGTTTCCTTGATCCGCAAGAACAACTGTTGGGACATTAAACATCGGTGTATTGAAAACTCTTGTCGCTCTATAAGTAACGCCTGATGTCGTATTGCCACTAAACACAACCCAATCGCCAAAGAGCGCTGTTCCACTTTGATAGAATCTCTGACATTTGGCAAAACTCAATCCCATGTCTTCCGGTACATATCCAACGCCTTCGGGATAACCTCCCGTAACAAGCATACCTCCATCCAGTAGCGTAGATGCATCGGACAGATTAAAGCCGACATCTACCCAAAGGCCGAATCCATGAGGTCCTTCACTCGAAGTAACCAGAGAATTGCGTACTTCATAAATGACAGTCAATAGTTCCCAGTCACCACTACCCGTGTGATAGGACGAAACATTATTCTCTATTGTTGATCCATTGTAATCACTGATGGAGAGATAGACGCAGTTTGGCGTCGAGCACTTTATCCACATTGAAAAACTCAGCAAATATGAACTCAACCGTTGATAAGCTTCGACACCTTGCCGCAGAGAAACCGATCCTGCTCCCTTGACTGCTGCAACTTGGGCACAATTTGTTCCAAATTTGGGACTTGTGTTATTCTTGGCTACTGACAGAGTACAACCAGATCCTATGCGCAATTGCCATTCATCAGCTGAAAACTGAGCAGCGGTGAAGGGCCCAATGCCTCTTTGCCAGTATTCAAAATCTCCATTAATGAGAAAGGTCCGCATAGCCGACATTGCACTCGGATCTATGCGTTGAGCAGCTGCGTGAGTTGTTGCAGTCATGATCAAACCCTCACAGCAAATCCGCGTAACCAGTGACTCCTATATTGAATTCGGTCAAACTATAGGTAGATCCATGATTATTAACATACCAATAAAGATTGGTCGTTGGTAATGCAAAACCGGAGATATGATTGGCACTGGCAAAACTAATGGCCCCATTTGTCGAGATCATGGCTATTACTGTTCCAATGTTATCATCCAACAGGGTGGTCATTCCTGTTGAAGGTAGCGCCTCAGTGTTATTGCTATGAATTCTGATTTCCAGATCGTCAGCACACAATGATGCCTCTAGATCTACTTCTTTGAACGTAGGTGGAACAAACGTAGCCAGCGATATCGTTCTCCAGGTCCTCACTGACACCGTTCCAGAGTGAAGCGCACGTTTGTTCTTATCCTGAATGGATACATGATTCATGCATTGTCTGAAGTGTCTGAATCTATCAGAAGCACCATCTGTCATGTAATAAACTGCTCCAATTCTACGCTTTAGGGTGTAGCCAGCTGGCATCACTGGATTATAGAAACTTAAAGAGAAAAGACCATCGACAACACCATTTGATGCATTCTTAATCAACCAAATAGCATACCAGTTGTTCGGAGAAGGTGTCCCGGAATCCAAACCACCAGCACCCGGACCACCTGTTTTGAGAATGTCCACGATGAGATTGGCAGTCACTTCTATCGTAGCGGTATCATCATCCGTGCCCACAATCGCGCCAGATTCTATGCGGACGCGGGTGTCCGGAGCGATAACGTCGGAACCCAAAACCAGTTTGGACAGAATGGTCGAAACTCCCTTGTCGACCATTTTAGTAGCGCCCATGGTCTGGAAGATTACCCGGTCTCCAGCAACACAGGGGTTTATCAGGCTGACAGTTTGCGGACTAATTTCAAGATATTCATTGCCAACTTCAAGACGCTTGCCGTTCCTGAACACCAGCAATTCGTCAGTGCCTACTCTGTAGGTTCCTGTGAGAGTGAAGTCAGTTTGACTGGCACTCGCCGAGTAGACTTCATACAAACTTACGGGCGCAACAAGTGAGTTAATTGACAAGCCGACCTTGATTACTGTGATGTATTCACCTACTACTCGTGGAGTTGCAAAAGTGATGGTTGAACTATTGGTTTCAGTGTAGTCGCTTCCGACACTCATCATCATTCCGGAAGAATATGTAAAGAGCTCGTTGTGACCTGGATTGTAATTGAATGACAATGGAACAACTGTTTGATCGGCTGCGGCGATAATATCCATCCTATAGATTTCGTTGCCTATTCCGCCGCCACCTCCTCCACCACCAAGATTAAAGAAAAACCTTACGTCGTGAATATCGCTTTCGTTAACAAGAACTTCATATGATGCCCCGCTTATCACAACTTCAGCAACCACCTGTCTATCAGTAGGATAGTCCGGAGGTGCTGCCGAACCAATGAGAGCTTCAGCACCTTTGATTATCTCAACGTAACCAGTATCGGTGATAGTCACGATATCAATGCGTTCATGAGTTGGATCTGTGACAGAATCAAATCCTGGTGTAGCTTGACCCGTAAAGTTGAAGACGCCTGTACCATCAGACTTAACGAAGGTGCCTGCATTAATCCAGATCTGGCTACCAACACCACCATGACGAACCATTGATTCTGGACGGAGTTCTGCGAATTGTGATCTCATAAGATTTTGAGTTGAAAGACTATTGGTGTAGTAGAGACAAGGATTTATGAAATGTTCGAGGATTTCTGTTGCGCCAGCTTGCACGTAAACCTCAGCCAACGGAATGCAATGATCAGGAAGGGCTGGAGGAGCTGGGGGATTTCCTGCTTCTCCTTTAATCACTTCGTAAGTCTGAGGTGTATTAATTGTACCATATGTATGCCTTGCCACAACCAGATCGATACGTGGATATGATAGATCTGGATCAACAGCAAGAATGCCTACAAGGTCTCCGGTTTCCTCAATAACCACACCATCCTGGCTAATGAGTATACCTGCCACCAAATCCAGGTTAAGACTAGGGGTGCTTTGGGCATGCACAGCAAAACCGGAATATACCCTCCGAGACGGAATGATGTTTAAAAACCAACTATTGAGGAGCCTCGTTTTACGAGGCGCTCCATAATCTAGAGTGCGTAGTTGGCTCATTTCTCACTCCTCAGAATGCCACATCCCAATTAATGATCAGATTAAGTGTGGGGCCTTTGGCAATTCCGGCAAAGGTAGCTCTCGCAAACATATTGCCCGATGAAGAGAAAAGTCCGCATTCGGTTATCATCCCTACGCTCTCACTTACAATGAAAGTTGTTCGAAACCGAGCTACATTAGCGGAAGGGTTCGTAAACTCTAGGATCGGTTTACGACTTAACTCGATCTCAAGAGCCGTATCGCTTTCAGAGGGAGGAATTGGGATGGTTGGGTCGCCCTGGACGTGTCCTCCGGTGCCAGTTGCTGCGTACAGGATCCTGTCAGTCTCAAAGTTTTGACCTGCAGCCCACTTGGAGGCCAGATCGTATCCTTTGTTAACCACGAGGTTTCTACGGACTATTTCCTTGATCACTCTGCCATTTTGCACAAGGGTGAACGTAATTTTACCCTTTGCCTTCCTGCAGAAACCGTCTTTAAAAGGATTCATGGTCGCTCCTCACTTTGTAATTATAATGCGTCTTAGACTAAGAGTCAAGATCTGATTTATGTAAAGCATTAGTTTAACACTCCTTACGTTAAGTCTAACGTCACAACATCAGCGGCCTTACGCACAAATTCATCGCGAATCGGAGTCTGGTCTATAACCGCTATATAATCTGTGTAGGCTGGTTTAATTGTATCAACAAAGAAAGTTAAATCTGTACCATTTTGGAAATTAGTCACCAAACTAGAATTGACCACTACAACGAATAAGAAGTATTTGATCAACTCAAAAGCTTTTTCATCATCATATTGATTTGCTCCGGCATCATCAAGATAACCACCATCGTCAAAGTGACCTCGGTCATCAAACCGACCCGTCCAAGTAGTACCTGTGGTAGAGAACAGAGACCAGAGAGTTCTGAAGCCCGGTAGATATCTCCACCAATCAGGATTGTTAATCCAGTCCCAGACCCATAGTCCATCAGCCAGTGGTTGATAAGCTTGTACCGGATCACCCGCATTGACCAGACAGGTAAGCGGAGGATAGATCTGATAAGTAGATCCATTCGCTAGAGTGATGATCTTGGAACCGAGCTCGCCATCCAATACCGTCTTCACAGTGGTAGTTATCGGCGCATATGGCACACCCATCATCACGCGTCCGCCCAAGGCGATATTGTCTACGGCCGGACCATGCCAATGCACATACCAAAGTCCTCGGGTACCGAAGAGATAAGATGATTCGTTATGGCGCACAAAATTGAGCGGCAAACCGAAATTGTCCCTAATCACTTCTTCATTCGTATAAACGTTGGGGGCCCAAGCATCAGCTATGTTGTAATTTGAGTAGATATAGTTATCAAGTCGAAGTTCATGATCCACACCTTGCTTTGAAACAATAGTCGGTTTATCGATGCCATCCTGCAGATAGGGAATCGAAATGATCTTTGAGTCTAGTTCATGGCGATACTTGAATTCCGGTTTCCAATACTCTATTTCGACTAAGTCTCCACGCACCAAAGGAACAACAATCTCCACCACTCCGGATTGAAGCACTGTGTAATCTACACCTCTTCGAAGCATCACACCATTAACGAAGACCTCTTCTCTCTTGGCTGTTCCATCGATTGTAAATGGAGGTCTGAAAAATTGCAGTATGGCCGATGCGACCGAACAAACGTATTTGTAATGAACGTGATAATTTGGAACCTGCGGAGTGCGAGTCCAGCGCAGAACGACCCAGTCGCCAACTTCGGTGTCAGCGACATTTAGTTTGAAAGTTACACTATCGGTTTCTTCATATAGATTCTTTGGTTGTTTGACTCCATTAACCCAGATCTCAATCTGCGCTTCGCCATCGTTGGGTTGATAAGGCCCGGGTCCGGGAGGATCATTCTCAAAAGCGTCTCCAATGGTATCGGTCCAGGTATCCTTCGGAACAACCAAGACCTCCTCAAAGCTACGGTGATAATGAAAGTCGCGAGGGAATACAAGATCCTTCTCTTCCTGCCATTGAATCATTAAGTTGCGTCCAGCCGTCAGCGCTTCTCTAAACTGCACTGTTCTGGCTGCCGGGAACGTGTAGTCAATGCCTTCAACCTGAACAACGCCATCGAGCATGACTTTGACATTTCTCGGATCAATAGCGGTCCCAGCTGGATATTGAGTGCTGATTGGGAAAATTGTCTCGCCTCCAACAGTCGTGTATTCGTAATAGATATTCCAGAGATACCACTTGTGCTTATGGAAGACATCGTTAGTCTCCCAGTCGCCAAATTCGAAATTGATCCACATGTATCTCCAATAGAGCGGGACAGTATTCAATGACTTGCTAAAGTCGGCTTGATAAGTCTGGAGGTACATATCATCGATGACCTGGACAGTGCCGCCCCAGAAGGTCGCTAATTGATCGCGTTCCCGGTATTGCTGCCAATAGCTCCCCAGGAGCCTGTAAATGTAATTCTGATCGAAACCTGGAAGTTTATCGTCCATGTTACACCTGTATGAGTTTCGCGGCCGCGATGTTTCTTGGGATCAGTTTCGACGTTCTAGGAACTGTGATCGCCACATTGCTCGTTTGTCGGGTTGTGGTTCCGTCCAAGTTACGCGTTTCGCCATGAACTTCAATATTGGGATTGACGAAATTCACATTAAAGAAGTAGGCAACGGAAATCATGTCGGAAATTTGCAATTGGGATCCAATCGTCAGATCATCGATATAGGTCGAAAGAACGTTCACTAAAGTAGTTTCGTCCACATCGCCAGTGTAGACGACATCGAAGTCTATGAATGTGGGGATACAACGCCTGCATAACATGTCTGCCGTAACGACTCTGTTCGGATCCTCTCCTATGAAATCCTGGACTTCATGTACGCTGCGATCCATAAAGTAGAGGACGTCCAGTGTTGAGCCAACATAATATCTCGGTTTGACTGGATCAGTCTGTAACAATCTGACTTGTACTTGTTCGCGCACAGACAAACGAGTCTTGGGATCGTGGGATTCAAACACGTAGTCTGTAGCCTCAATATGATATTTGAGATTTGTGAGTATCGGAATGGTTCCGTAGACAATCAGTTCATTGTTTGGATACGGAGAACCTCTAGGCGGCACATCTTGTATCATGTACCTCCCCGCATATGGTCCCTCGGTGATCACAAGATAAAAACCCGGCAAAATCCCTGTTACGATGAAATCCATATCGGGAGAACTGGAATCGAAAAAACTTGTGAATCCCGCTGAAGCACTTTGGGTGTATCCTTCGCGTCCATCCGGAACAGGGACAAAATATTCCCAAAGCGTTGAATTATAAATTGGTTCTAATGGTTGTAGAGTAGCTGGATCTGCTTCGTAGATAGCCTTCATGCCAACGACTGGCAATACGAATGCAATATTATTGGCGTAATTACCCGGGTTGGTCTCCAGTAATTTATTGGTTATGGTACAGGGAGTGATGACCACTTGAGCCTCTGCAAGTTTGGTCGAATCTACATAGACATCAACTTTTCCACCAATATGATATTGGTCAGTGGTTACTAAACCATCAAGACCATAATCGACATTGTCTTCTGTGGTAATATTAGTTGTCACTTCGATAGACTGAGCTCCAGTCACTGCTTTGATTGGATAGAGACCCGTGTTGGGTCCACTTAGAATCACAAGCCTATTGCCCGGTTGTAGACCAATAGCATAGAAATCAATGTCTGGCGGATAAGCCGTATCTATGAAGGTCGTAGTTCCATCAGCTCTACCAGTCACTCGCTCATCAACGAGAGAAACAAGGTCCAGAACTGTCGTCATGACATCACGATTCATCTCCGGATCACCGAAGCCAGCTACCGATATCTCTCGGAGTGAATCAAAGTTCTCGAGAAGAACTGCCGAGATCGATTTCTTGATCACGAGGTCCCGTACAGAAATCGCTTTCTCAGTTCTGTCCTTAAGTTGGGCGTTTGTTTCTCGATCAACCCCAAGTGCGAAAGATGACGGGTTGTCTACCTTCACAACTCCATCAGGTCCACCAGCGACGAAAAGAATAGCATGAGGATCAATATTATACTGAAGTCCTTCGGATTCAGCTATAGATGGGATGTTTACAAAGTAATAGAGCCCTTCCGTGTTTAAGGCTACTTCCTCTGCTACAAACGATATCGAATTCTTCGGATAGAAGATGAGACCATCAGTCGTTTGGAATTGAACGGTCGTGGAGAACGTAACCTGAACCGCTTGGGCGAAATACACTCTAACCGTGCCTTCCGACTTAGTCCCCCCTCGGCGTTCTACAAATACGTTAGCTACCAATGCATCCATTTCCTCTTCAGACATCATCTCAAAATTCTGCAAAGATAGATTTCTCTTGATGATATTAACTTGGTCCCGATAGGGCTGCATCAGGATTATCATGGGCTTGATCAGCATGTCTCTAAAGGCAGTGCCCTGTCTAATGTCAAAGTTGGGGAAATGCTCCTGGATTTTTGTTACCAGGAATTTTTCAATTGGAAGTTGGTAAGTCGCCATGATCAAGCCCTCACAACAACATTGGTTGTAGTTGTATTGCCCCCAGCCGAAGTAACCCGCACAATCACTTCCCAGCCCATGTTTTGAGCATCATATTGTACATCAACCAAATCAAGCGATTGTAATTGTTCGTCAGCCGGGAGAGAAACGGTGCTTTGATTTTGCATGATCTGTTCGGTTATTTTCAAAATCCCCTTGGCCACATCTGCTCGTGCCGATTGGTCTGTAGTCAAGGATGCAGTGCGAGGTAACACGTCAGATATCCCCATGCCATAATCTGGATCAAACAGATCCTGTCCAGGTCTTGTAATGATTGCCATAGTCACTTCTTGAACCAACTTATTTAGACCAGAGACTGGCAAGGGTATATTGGTAGACGTAGCGATAATGTAGTTGTACTTATTGGGAACCGCAACTCGAATGTCAGACACGGTTTGCCTCCTCCACGAATTGATCCGTATTAATCCCAAGCGTCTTCACTTGAGGGATGTCAAATTTCACGATATTTTTCATAGCATCATTCTTGAATATTCCAAATGTTTCAGCCAGGGCATCCTGGCTCCGTTTCACATTGTAAACGTACCTTTGAGCTTCCCACAGGGACTGAAGACTGTTATACGTTACGTTGGGATCCGCCTGTGCAGCTGTGATTGTATCATCAATCGTCTTCCTGGTTTGTCCGGCATAACTGCCAGTAGTCGTGTCCAACTGAGCGAATGTCGTCCAATCCCCTCTCTTCAATGCATCAGCTGCTCGATCCAGTCCGGCGTCTCTAAGGGTACTGTCCATTAACTGCGGCACTTCGGGGTCTATAGGATGGCCCGGAGGAGGCGGAGGAGGATCATAGCTATCAGCAATCCCAACTGCGACATTGATATTATCAACTCGATCCAAATTATCACTCTGAATCTGGTTCCTTAAACTGATAATTAGAATCGCGCCTTCGTTGCTTTCCAGCTTGCGACTCACCAGATATTTCATCTGC
>Ga0315288_10013574_pt1 | contig 10195 bp, 9 predicted proteins | sample YL17G11_20_MG_FD_203454 | JGI IMG/M metagenome (GOLD analysis project Ga0315288, IMG submission 203454) | Sediment microbial communities from Yellowstone Lake, YNP, Wyoming, USA - YL17G11_20 | ecosystem: Environmental > Aquatic > Freshwater > Lake > Sediment | place: USA: Wyoming | collected... | reverse complement strand
GCCAAACAAAATTTTAGTTTACTTACCAGTTAAATACTATTATAATTAAGATATGGCGACTCTTACAAGCTATTCCTATTCCATTGCCGACGATTTTCCTTCAGGAATCAACCCCAATAATCTCACTTCTGAGATTAGAGGGTCCTCAATAGCCATAAGCTTGCATCACATTGATACAGAGGATAATGCTGTTCATATTTGGTTTAATGATGCGCTTTCTGCAGATGATAAGACATTATTAGATAATAATGCTAGTCCAGCAGGAGGTCTTATCGCGATGCATAATCCAGTCGAAGCATCAACAGCGTTGCCAGTAATACTGGGACATCAACTTACTTCCGATAACCGTATTCGCGTCGCAATCGAAAAATCCAATGCAGTATCCGTTGATATTTTTACACATAACTGGTGCGATAAAACTACGTGGTATCAAGGATCCGTTCTTATCACTGACGAAATAGCTGCTGATTCTGGGAACCATGTCATTTATCAGCTAGCTCATACTTTTTTGATAGATAATTACCATGGAAAAATCACAGAAGAAGATAGCTTATTGAATGCTAATGGCAACACCTATCGTGTAACTGTCAAAGTTAACGATGTTGTAAAAACAGAGCAAGATCCCCACTATGGTTCTGGCGGGGATTACACTGTTAATTATGCTGCTGGGGCCATTTCTTTTCTTAATGCACTAGCTGCCAATGACGTTGTCAAAGTGACATATCATTATGCGCAGTCCAGTGCGTTCTACATTAAACCAGCAGCTGGCAAATCTTTGGTAATTGATATTTCCGAAGTACAGTTTTCTAAAGATGTTGGCATTACAGATACTATTGTTTTTCAAACATATGGATTCGTTGAGGTTTTCGCACCACAACTAGTAGATAATCCCTATCCTGCGGGCACTAGAATACCCATCAAAGCGTTCAAATACAAAAGCATGAACGATTATTTAAATGCTGCATATAAATCATATCCTAGCTACCCAGCTATGGGAGGAAACAGTTGGCGCGGACAGCAACAAGAAGTAGTCGTTTTTGATTGGGATTATCAGCGCAGCCTCACTTTAGTAGCAAATCATGGTATGGAAGTTAAAATCTACCTAGAACACGACACTCCATTTACTGGAGCTTACGCAACCGCTAGTATGTATTGTGGATTAGTTTAATCTGCTATAATTAGTTTGTGTGGATACTAATTTTAATACCAGCTATTATATTACTCACTCTTTTCTTTTTTCTTAAAAAGAAAAAATCTCATGCTTTAAAGCCTAATAATTTCAATCCCCCTAAAAAATCTTTGCGCAATGGGTCCTATATTATTGAAGCTTATTGTCAAGACAAAGACAATAAACTATTCTTTATTACACTAAATTATGATAGTTGGGAAGAAGCCTGCAAAGTCCGTAACGGAATGCTGGGTAAGGAAGCAATTGAGATTAATTACAATGATAATGTGTACAAGTATACTGTGATTACCACTAAAATTTGTCAGGTAGGTTTAAATGGCAGATAAAAATAGTGATCAATCACAACCTATGTTTTACCTGGATTATGATTCTATTGAAGATACCCCTTACATAATTGATTATCTTCGAAAGAGATCCGGCCATTTCGCAGTTTATTTTAATGGAATTACTATTTCATTCAAAGATGAGGGCGACAAACAAGCATTTGTAAACGGATTAAAATGTATATATAATATACTCAAGTGAAATATAAACTATTCAAGATCAACATTACTAATCAAGAAGAAGCATCGACTTTAATAGATTGGATTCACGGTGTTGACACTCCCTTCCATCTTCAAATTAATAATGGAACAATTGACACCATCGAAAATGGAATTCAAAAATTATTTTGGTTAACCGGATTTGAGTCACTGCTTGAATAACCGTTTTTTTGCTTTAAAATCTTGGGTGTGACGCTTAATGACCAGATCTCCTTCCTTCAAGGAGATTGCCTAGAAATTTTGCCCCAATTGCCAAAACAATCAATAGATTGTATTGTATGCTCACCCCCTTATAACCTAGGGATTAACTACAACACTTACAAAGATACTTTATCGCGAGAAGACTATCTCGCATGGACTTCACAATGGCTAATAGCAATCAAAGAAGTCCTGAAAGATGAAGGATCCTTATTTCTAAATATCGGGAGTAAACCCACCAGTCCCTGGGGGCCATTCGAAGTAGCGTTAGAGGCCGGAAAACACTTTCAACTTCAAAACACTATATACTGGGTCAAATCAATTAGTGTCGAAGATAGATCTTATGGACACTACAAACCCATAAATTCTGATCGATTTATTAATGATTGCGTAGAACTAATTCTACATCTAACTAAAACAGGAGAAGTTGAATTAGACAGAACCGCCATCGGGGTGCCATTCATGGATAAGTCGAACTTGAAAAGAGGGACTAGAGGCAAAAACGGTGATCTTCGATGCCGCGGAAATGCTTGGTATATTCCTTATGAAACAACATCTATCTCCAAAGAGCATCCAGCCGCATTTCCAGTCAAATTAGCGGAAATGTGTTTTAAATTACATGGAATTAAACCAGGAATGAAAACTTTAGATCCATTTTCTGGGATAGGGTCTAGCGCTGTCGCCAGCAAATCACTGGGAGCAGAACATATTGGTATTGAATTGTCTGTGAGTGATATTGAAATAGCTAAGAAAAGACTAGAGATCATCAAATGAACCTAATTTGCGAATGCATAGTTTATATCCTTGCTGGATTCTTCCAAGAGTTCATGGTAGTTATCTACCAACGAGCTAGTTCCTGTAACCGTAAATTATTAGCCTCGGTAATGACAACCCTAATAACAATGGTTAGCTTGCTGGTTATGGCCCGGATTACCCACCAAATCATGGCTTCTGGGCCACTGAGTCTTTTGCTGGCAACAGTATTTGCTATCGGTAAAGGAATTGGAGCTTACATCACACTGGGTTGGTGGAGACACTACGGAGAAAAAACTCAATGATGCATCAATACCGCAATCGCGTAATCTTCTATTCAGATGGAAGAGTAGAAAGATTATTAACCATTCCGATACTCACAGAACCTGACTTCGATGTCAGCAAACTCTCATCTGGCTATTCCTATAAAGATGGCTATTTAACCATCAAACTCTGCTGCTGCTCTACCACTAACCTGATGAATCACGGGTGTCGATGTGGAGGTAACTGATGAGCAACTATGCTTGTGGGAGCAATCAGCTAAGATCCTATCTGGAACTGGGCATCGTCCCCAAAAACTTGGTGATGAGTTTGATCTGGTAGGTCCTTACTCCTCGCATATAACTGGTGAACTGCAGCAACTATTCAATCTTCTAAATCCCACACAAATAGTGTCGGGCATGGCCTTAGGTTTTGATCAGCTATTAGCTATGTATTCTTTAGAACGAGGTATTCCGGTCTTAGCCGCCATTCCTTGTGATAACCAAGAGAAAGTTTGGCCCAAGAAAAGCCAAGAAAGGTATCATCAAATACTATCCAACAAGTTAGTGACTAAATATACAGTGTGCTCTGGTAAGTATCATCCAGGAATGATGCAGGTTCGTAATGAGTGGATGTGTGACCATTCTGATGCACTTGTTGCAGCTTGGGATGGAACTTCCGGCGGAACAGCTAATTGTGTGAAATATGCGAGGAAAAATGGTATGAATATTTTCTATATAAATTTAAATTTTGTGGAGAAGAACACAATAAACACGCTTTTTGATTAACCAGTCTGTCAATAATTGCTTTCAAAAATTGCGTGACAGATAAAATTCCCTAGAATCGTAATTGATCAGTAGAGTAGCCTTCATTGTTAATAACTGACTAGTTCCTATAACAGGTCCTCTCTTCGGAACAGACTCTCCAATAAAAGATTCTGCTGCCAAAACAATTGAATTTCCCCGGGGATCTACACCTGGTAATTCAACGCGTATGTTTTCATAGAAATCTCTATCTAGTTCTTCACCGAGTGAACCACCGACCGCCTCTGTGTGGTGGTAACTGCCCAAGGCTTCTATAAATACGAAAGGCAATTGACCACTGGTTGATCCCGGATCAATAAGAAATGTTAGTTCAATATCTTTTCCAGTTAGTAAGCTTTTAACTTTTCCAGAGATGTAAGCTCGGCCTTCCTTACCAAGTTTCATATGGATACATTCCTGGGCGTACTCCTGGAATTACTGCCGAACACATTTTTCTTTCTTTTTTGGGATCATCTACTTCAATTTTTTCCCAAAGTTCAATGTCTGACTCTGCAACATATTCCTTACCTCCTGAGTAAGCGACTCTCATTCCAGGGTACAACGTTAAGTATTTATTCCAATTCTTTTTAAGTAAAAAGAATTGTTCTTCAAATGCTATGAATTCTTCCGCAGTCAATTTCCCGAGTTTAAACTTATTTAAGAGATGACGATGTAATTTGTTTATGCCCATATAATATATGATATTAAAAATTTAGCTAGAGTCCAGTCAAAAACAGACCAAGCTAGTTTTGTCTAACGTCTTCTCAAAATTCTCAAACTAATCGCCTTTCCTTCAGCCAGCAAACCCCGAACCTGATCCATATCAATCCCCATCGCCATAGCCTTTCCTACTAGACCATTCATGATCGCTGGATGAATTACGTTAGACTGAAGCACACTCTTAAGAAGAGCAAATAACATTTCTTGTTTAATATAGCCTCTGAAATCTTCAAGAGCCAACATTGCTCGTTGAACATTCAGTAGATAAGAGACATCTTCTCCTTGGTTGGATCTGGCTTGAACGGTATTCAAAAGCACATCATTTAGTTGACCTCCTGATTGGATCGCCAAACAAATATCAAAAATCGTTTCTCCTAGTTGATTCAATTCCTGCTCAGTTGGATCATTCAACAACATTCCACCCCAGTCAAATAAATATATATCATTCCCTTCAATTCGCAGTTGTGCTCCATGACGATCATTATCAAATCGTCTCCCTCTCAAAATACTTGTTAACTCAAAAGCATAATAAGCAAGCGCTATGTGCTCTTTGTGAGCTTGTTGCCCTGCATTCTCTTCTGGCAAATCATTAAAGTGTTTGCCTGGCGCTTTTTCTATATACTGATAGTCCTGCCCAGTTTCGATGATTTTGCAAACATGCAGCGTGACAGGATCATTTTCAATGACGACCTGCCGACCATCATAAATTTGTAATGCATAAGCAGCTTGGTGAATAGAAATATCTCCATCTGTTTCTGCAATAGCACTTTGTTCTGCCTGAGCTATCATTTGTCGCAAAGTAACTATCATGCTGTCACTAAAATTCTGTCTCAGTAAATCCACCATTTTAAGCATGATTTGGAATCCGCTTCGTGCTCTTTCCAGTGCAAAAGCACGAAGCATTTTTAGCACACCTTTGCTGCCGGTCGTTAAATCTAGTTCTACAGCCAAATAGAAAGAAGCAGAGCCAAGCAACGCTCCAATGTGGCCGATTTTCTTTTTGAATTGCCTAGAAACCCGTTCCTCAACCAAATCTATTAAGTCCCAGCGGAACGGTGGATCAGCCTTGCTCTTGAGGCGGCCCATACCCTGTTTGATCTCTGCCGGAGTTTGAGGGTGACTGTGTATAATCTGGCCCAGTTTAGTCTCAGCCGGACCTAATAATTCCAATACCATCGCCAAGCGTTGACCGATAGGCAGCATTCCACCTGAGTTTTTCTCTACTGTAACCATCATTGCAGATAATAATATTCGATATTGATAGGCAGGAATTACGCGGAAATAAGCCTCGATAAAATAACGAGCTTCTTGGGAGTAAGGCTCAGAAAGAGGAAAGAGCTTGTCATTCACATATGCAAATACAGAATCCATGATTTCTTTGTTCTCTGCTGGATCTTCTGATATATGAGGGAAAAGTACCTGTTCGAAGAGAACGGCTCTAACACCAAAAGGTGCGGCCCAGAAATTTTCCCACATAAATTTAAGCTCTGCGTGTATTTGGGCCGCAGGTATTTGTCTCTGTGCTCGATGTTCTGCAATATCTGTTACTGCTGCACTATAAGTTAATTCTTCTCTTACCTCTTCCACCAAAACCAGATTCATCTGATGAATTGATTTTTTGCTCAATTCATTCAGTAAGAATTCCATTAGTTGTTCTCTACCACGTTTGGTCTGTCTAAGCTTTAGAATGGCAGCCTCAAGTATAGCTCCCCTTAAGAACGAACTTTCTAGTCCAGCTTTCGTTAGTGATTGAACTAGATCCTTGAATTTATGAGTTAGATTGGGCTGTGTTTGTAACTGATTCGCTAGTTTATCTGCAAGGGTTGCTCGCGTGTTAAAGTCCAATTTACTCAAGCGTTTTAATATAGGCTGTATTACACCACTGTAAGCACGAGTGTTAGTATCAAGGCCTAATTCTTGGTAAACAGCTCGCACCCAAAGATTTTCCATCGCATTTCTTACTTTGGGATCTTTGATTTTATGCACGAAAAAGATTCTCTCGAATAATTCTATCTGTTTGGAGTAAGACTTGATATTTCCGATGCGATCTACAATTTTCTGTAGTAAGCTGTAACATAAAACTTGATCTACTGGAAATAATCCAGCCCGGTTCACAGCCACCCACTGATCAATCAGTTGCTCCAATCCTCGCGGCCAAACTTTTTTCTCAATCAACGGGCGTAACCAAAATTGAAGATCTTCATTGGAATCAATACCTAGAATACGGGCAGCTTCAATTACTTTATCCAGATCTAATCCTTTTGGATACTTGAGACCTTCTTTAGTTCGAATTAATAGGCCAAATTCTATTAAAAGCAGAGATTTAGACAAAGCATCCCCATCTTTTAATTTATCTATCAACTTATTGAGGTCTGCTCCAGTTTTTGGTTCCTGGTATCCCAACAATTGTCTAACTAGGATCAAAGGCTGAAGAACAATACTCTTGTGGCCTCGAAATCTGAAATCAATATCGCCAGAACTAGATCCACGGTTTAATAACATCAACTGTTCTTTACGTGTAAATAAGTTTCCAGGGTTAATGAGTATCATTCTTTCTAGCGGACTTGAATCCACAAAAATAGGCAGGCCCAGCGAGATAAAACGCTGTTCAAAGCTGTAGCGATAAAGACGGGAGTCTACCGGAAATCCAAGAAATAATCCTCTGATATTGTCTTTGATGGATTTTGCTTCCGGATCATTTTTAAGTTCTGGAATGCCTACACCACTGGCAAGTTCTGTTAATTCACGAGCAAAAAGCAAAGCAGCCTTTGCATCAGTGCCAGCTTCGCCTAGAATATTGTCATTTAGTTCAAGGAACAATGGAAAATTGTGTTCTAAGCGTTTTAATCCTAGCCAACGCGTTTGCTTACCTTTAACCCCTTGTGTGAAAGACCCCAGCAATCTTTCTTTTTCTTCAAGAATATGGCTCTCTTCTACAGTGTCTCCAGGTTTAATACGGAGAAACCAAGCTTCCAATTTATCTAGTTGGGATTCTAAAATATCAAAATCTTCGGCTGCTACCCGTTCTTTCTGGATAATGCTTTGAATCCCAGTAGATGGAAGGTGGATGTAACCGTCTTCATCAATTTCACATTTATCAATAGTTATTGAGTCATGAGATCTTTCATCTCCTCCATAAATAGTTTCAATAACTAAAGGAGTAAATAAGCTGTTTAATTTCCGATTTTTAAAAGACAGTTCTAGCTTTATAAATCTTTCAAAAAGTCTACGATCTACTATACCTAGTGCCACTAAAGCTCTAGCAATAGTTTCTGTTGTATCACTCTCTGCCCAAATTACATGTTTGTTCCAACTAGCAGGTTTTTTTGATTTTAGCCCTTTAGTGGGGAATGTTGGTTCTTTAAAATGAGGCCAGGGAACAATTCTAGCAACTAGTCGCAGATTTAATGGTTCATTTGCGATTAGCTCCAACAAATCCTCGGCCGCATCCAACGCCGTTGACTTTTTGTCAGCTTCCATTAAGGTATAGATAGCATCTTCATACAATTTGAGGCGTCCAATAGGCCTGGCTCCTTCAGATGAAATATTTCCAACTAAACTTCGATAAAATCCAAATGTTAGATTTTCTCTATCCACGCCTCCAAAGTTGGATGTAAGCATAGAAAGATGACTAGTAGCGCCTTTTGCAAGATCTAAGATGGCATCCGCCAGTTGATTCTGTGCGAGCCGTTCTCCTTCATTGGATCTTTTGATTTTGAGCTTTTGAAGTAATTTGTTTAGATCTCCAGATCTGCGTATGTTCCAGCTCATATCGCTGGTGATAAGTTTTTTGAGCTCTATAAGTTTTTGCTCGTTGGAAAGCGTGTCTAAGCCTACACTTTTTACATATAGATCAATGAAAGAGTAATGTTTGCTATTTTCTACAGATTTGAAAAACTCAGTTGTCAGCGGAGTTGGGGTTAGATGAGCAAATCCTCCTCGTTTTTTATCTAGCACCGCCAAACCATCTTCTAGCACACGAATACGATTAACAGCAGTCGGGTGGACATCGACTACTATATTAAGATAGGATTCGTGTTTATCTATTAAGATATTATTTTTAGTGAATTCTACATATTCTCTGGGGTCTAGTCCAGCATCTGCTAATAGAAGCAAAGGCCAAGCATCAGCAGCCAATTCTTCCAGTTTACTGTTATGATGTTCTCCGTATATATCTACAAACTTTTTATGAGTAAACTCGTGTCCGAGAATACCTAAAATATCTTCAATGTATTTGCTACGAAGTAGCAAACCTCTAGAGAACCCAAGCACGGGCGGAGCATGACCAACTAGAAAGAACGCATTCAACTCTGATTCATCTGTGATAATAAATCTAAATGGGTTGAGGCGTGCCTTGGGAAAAAGCTTCTTAAGCAGGCCTTCCATGAATGTCTGAAACTCTATTCCTTCAGTTGATTCCGGAGGAACCACTCGTTTAATTTCCATTAAATTGGCAGGAACGTCGGAGAAATCTGGGTTGCGTCGATATGCATATCTATGTCGATTTTTATTTTTTCGAACATTATACTTTTTAAGACGACGCATAGCTTAAGTATAGCAAAATTGAAAGAACACAGTCCTCTCTTGACTCCTTCAAAGTTTGTTTTAAACTTTCTTCATGACTCATATTCAAGTTCCGTTGGCAGAATTAGAGGTTGGCGATAAGCTAGCCCATGTTGTTGCACTGAAAAAAATTCTCTTGCGGGGATCTAAAGAAAAACCTTATTTAGTCATAACACTCTCAGATAGGAGTGGTGATTTCTCTGCCAAAAAATGGAAGAGTTCCGAAGATGAGCTCAAAAGATACAAATCTGTAAAAGTTGCACTGGTCACCGGTAGTGTGGATAATTACAATGGAGATAAATCCATTGTTTTAACCAGCATAGCCCAGTTGGCTGATGAATTTTCTGGTGATGAAATGAATATCCTCTTAGGAGCCCCGCCTCCTCCAGGAGGAACAGAGGAAATACCTTTAGAATATGATGGTTTATTTGAGGGAACTACTAAAGCCAAAGCTGGTTATGAGACCTTGATCAAAAATCAAAAATCCGTCAACCAACTGACGGCTGGCGATGATGTCGATCATATTTTATATTGCAGAGCTTTTCAGCTCCGGGAAAGTAAGGCTGGTGGGTCTTACTACTATGATTGTAGTGGAACAGACCACACCAAAGAAATTCTTGTTAGAAAATTTGGTGCAAACCAAAGTACAAAAGCTCCACAAGAAGGAGTCTTATGTCGCATCGTCGGGATAGTTGATGACTACCAAGGAAATATAACTATTAAAGCTAAGGAAATGTATATTATCACTGATGCTACCGCTGAAGATAAACGTAATTCTTGGATTTCCAGTACTTTTACAATTAAAGAACTAAAGGTAGGCCTTTGGAATCTTATACAACAGATCAAAAACCAACATATTAAAAAACTATGTGAATTATTTTTGCAAGATCCACAATACAAAGAAGTATTTTCTTTAGTCCCCGCCGCGACAGGTAATCACCACTCTCACAAGTCCGGTTTATGCGAACATCTTTATACCGCATCATCAATGGCTAAAGATGCCGCCCAACTATACAACAACCTGGCACTTAACAATCTATCACTAGATTTAGATGCTATTGTGGGTGGCATGTTCTTTCATGATGCAGAAAAAGTGAGCGAATACAATGTCGATGGCTCATATTGTTCTAAAGGCAATATTCTCAAGCACTTAGAGAGAGGTATCG
>Ga0315288_10013573_pt1 | contig 10195 bp, 6 predicted proteins | sample YL17G11_20_MG_FD_203454 | JGI IMG/M metagenome (GOLD analysis project Ga0315288, IMG submission 203454) | Sediment microbial communities from Yellowstone Lake, YNP, Wyoming, USA - YL17G11_20 | ecosystem: Environmental > Aquatic > Freshwater > Lake > Sediment | place: USA: Wyoming | collected... | reverse complement strand
GAAAATTAACATCCCATAACTCTTTAGGTATTAAATAAACTGGGATATCATCCAAATTATCCATGCCATAAAAATCGAATCTGGATTTTAAATATTCATAGGCGTATCCATAATCCTGGATATGAGTTATTTTAATGTCATTCCCGATGGTATAATATCCTATATTTTCAAACTCAGAAAGAATATAGGCTGATAAAAGTTCTCCTAACTCACTATTATTGTCAATTTTTTTAGAATATTCCCAATGGAACTGCATTTCTTGGGCTCTTAATAAAATATCAAACGCAACATATAAAATGGCAATTTTAGTTTTGGGATGATATTTCTCGTAGATATCTAAGGTTTCGGGATTAACCCACATCCTTTTAGTCATAATCGTGTTCTCTTTAGCCGTATCGAAGTAATCACGCCAGCCCTTGCAAAGTAAACGCCCAAGACCTGTCTTGGTCAAAACTAAATTTGAAATGAAAATGGTTTCCATAATGATTAAATATTCTGAAACATTTCTTTAATTTTTGCTGCTAATACTTTGACTACAGGTACTGCTACAGAATTCCCAAACTGCTTATAAGCCCGCAAATTGGATACCGGCTGAGGCTCTGTTCCATCAAACCATTTTTCTGTTTCTTGAGGGAACCCTTGTAGCCTCAAACATTCCAATGGTGTCAATCGCCTTGGTGGGACATCATCCCCTCGCCAAATCAATATTTCTGCACCACTTTTATAATAGTTGGCCAATAAAGTCCTGGTTTTAGCCTCTTCAAAAGGAGGTTCTATTAAGCTATAACCGAAACCAACCCTATTTGGTGCCCTCATATGTCTGGCTTTATGTTTCTTTAATGTATCCCAGGTTCGCTCTGTAATGGCATACTTGTCCTCAATGTCCTCTAAAAGAATGTCTGAAAGTTTAACGGCCTCTTCGGGATATTCAATGTCAAAAACATTAGTGGGACCAAACTTATTTGGGTCATATAAATCTTTTCTCAACCCTACAATATAAATCCGCTCTCTACTTTGTGGGAGCCAATGAGAGGCATTAATGACTTTATGAGCAAAAACATACCCCACCTCATTTAAGGTGTCTTTAATGACTTGGAATGTCTTATGGCCATCATGTTTCAGCAAATTCTTGACATTTTCAAGGAGAAATGCTTTTGGTTGTTTGGTTTTTAATATTTGAGCTATAGAGAAAAAGAGTGTCCCATAAGTTTTATGTTCAAAGCCATGAGGATTCCCTCTATAATTATTAGAAGCTACACCATAAGAGGAAAATCCCATACAAGGGAAACCTCCCACAAACAAATCCACATAAGGTCTATCTACAATGGAATCATTGATGTCATGATACTCAGGGGCCTCGCCATGAAATGTCTCATAGGTGATGCGGGCAAATTTATCTGTTTCGGAAGAAAACTCACATTTAAAACCACCAACTTGGTCGAATGCAAATCTAAAACCGCCGATGCCACAAAAATCATCGGAATAAGTAATTTCAGACACCATTAATTTTCTCTCCAATTTGAATGAGAACACTCTCATCGGTTAAATTATAACGGTTTTCGCCATATAAATCAATTAAAATTCTCTGGAATGGAATGATCTGTAGCGAGGTTCGAAGAAATTCTTGGTAGCCCAAGGATATTCGCTCATCAACTGCTGATAAGTAGGAGTGACACCCATAGTAGGTGACTTGCGGCGTTCTGATTGCAAACGCTCTTCTAATGGCTTGGCCATATCTTGATCTGGCTTCTGAACAGCTTGGTTAGAAAGATTAAGATGATTTCTAATTTCATCAATGATTGCAGGCATTGTTTCCGAATCAAAAATATCAGGTTGAAAATCACCAGGATTTCTGCCTCCAGAATTCATTAATAAATCCATGTGGAAGCCTTCACCACTGTTGTTTTTGGTCCCATTAGTATTGGCATCCCAATAGTTAGCCTGTTCTTCCCCAATGTTTAAAGGCCATTCTTGGCGGTATCTGCCCTGTGCCATCCAGGGCCATTTTTGAAATCTTAATCTGCTATTACTTGCTGGATCATATGCATTTCTGTCTGCCATAGCCTCGGGGTCATCATCAAAAACCGTTCCTAATCCGTTATGTTGTACTGTGACAGCAGTTTTAACCGATGCTGTCACTGGAGGCTTTGGGAAATGAGTAAATTGAGACTCGGGGCCATGCTGAGGACGTTTCTTTTTAGGATCTGGGTCCTCCTGTTGTCTTCTTGTTTTTAACTTATCTTCCATAGTAACATAATTACTAGGTGTCAATGGAGTTGCCTTAATACTAGCAACGCTGTTCCCATCAATTATTTTGTCAAATTTTTCTTTATTTTCTATCATTCTACGAATATAATCTTTTTTCTTCTCATGTAGCCTTTCTTTATATGTCAGCCTATAATTCTGTAAATTTCTATCCTTGGCATTCCGCTGATGCCCATAGAGAGGATTCTCTTCCATTCTGGTTTCCAAAGATTGAAACCAACCATTTTTTTCAGGAGAATTTCTGATGGTGTCTAATGATTTGTCGAAATGAATACGAGTCAACGGGTTATTAAAATTAGTGGCTCCACCCATTGGCCCGCCAGCACCAATCCCCTGACCAGCTTGATCGGGCATGCTACCAATCCCACCCCATTGTGCATATCTAATTAATATGGGTCGTCCACCACTAATTCTTTTAATTTTATCAACAGTGCTTTCCTGTGCAGCAGTCTTCTCAAAATCGTCTTTGAAAATGGAGATATTACCAATGTCATCGCTGATGACAGAAAATGCATCTTCAATATTAAACGCAAAGACAATGCCTTCTTTGTCTCGAATAGCATAGACATTTTCTTCTAAATCAGCCATAGGCTCATCAGATTGTAAGAAAGTTTGAATATCCATAATCATAGTATTAAAAATATTTGGCCATAATACCTTCTATTAAAATGAAAAGGATAGAGATCATCTCCCTATCCTTTTAATTTTTAATTATTTTATAATGTTAAATATCTGAAGCTATAGCAGCAAAATCAACCACATCAATATTTGCCTCTTTTAACATAACGGTAATCTTAATTGGATCTCCATCATCAACTAAACCTTCGTCGTTAACGTCATACCATAACCAGTTATTGGTAGCAGGCTGATTAGCCTCAAGATTAGTAATGCTTGTACCGCCAGTTGTCGTTCCACCAGCAGTACGAGTAATACGGAACCAATATTGTGTCCCTGCAGCAGCCATATTAGTATTAATCGTAGATCCTGTAACCTTTACCCAGTCCGAAGGATTTTTAGGGGTAGTAATGGTAATCCAACCATCTTGAGCAAACGGAGTATTCCCTCCAGTGTCTGTGCCGTCCGAACACGTCATTGTAACCCAGTTAACGCCATTCCAATAAGCATAAGCCAAGGTAGTTGAAACGCCATTCAAATTATCCATTTCAACATAAATGCCATCAAATTTATGGTCTATAGAAATATAAAGTGCGTCTCCAGCAACCCCCCATCCATCAATGTCAAAGCCATAACTCCAAACTGCACCTTTATAGGTAAATGTATGTTCTACATCAAAATTGTCAGTACCAAGTTTCATACCTACCAATGGTCTATCTAAAACTGGATAAACCGAACATCCAGTAAGATTTGCTAAACCCCCACTAAATTTAATGCCAATACAATAGTCAGTTGGACTAGCTTCAGAGAAATTCGGCCCACCACTAAGCCAATCTGTAGGTTGTGTCCACCACACTATCCGAGTTTTAGCATTGGTAATAGGTGAAGATAGAGTTATCCCTTCTGATACTTCAGTATAGTCTACTGTTGTATCAAAGCCATTGAGATCTAAGAATTCTTTCCATCCATCAACCGTCCAATAATAGGCTGTAGCCGTAGTGCTTATATGAGATTGATCAGTCATATCAAATTGAGCGGAAGAAAATTTTTCAGAATAACCAATGACCAACATATCGTTCACGGCCCAAGTAATTGGAGAAGTAAAAGAAATAGAACCATTAGTACAAGCAGTATAAGTTCCAGCAGTATAATCATAAGCTCTCAAAACGGTAGGGGTTACTAAAGTCACATCACCTGCTGTAGCCAGAAACCACGGGGCTCGTTCCCCAGATGTAACAACACCATATTTGACACCAACTTTATTGACATACATTCGTCTTCCGGCAACAAAGCCACCAGCAACATCGGCCCCAGCCACACCTAATGGATTCACATTTTTGACTAAACTAGTTGATAATTTGATCATGCTGGTTGGTAAAATGTTTTTCTTAGCGGCTAATTTGGCATCATACAAAGTCATGAATTCTGCTGTCATGGAGGTATCTCCAGGTTCTACTTCACCAGCATATTCTAATAGACCATTGATCAAATATGAACTCTTCAAGAAATAATCCACTTGATGTTCTGGCATATAGATTATCTCTCCAGCGGAATAGGTCCCTCCGTCAACAGAAATAAGACCAGCGACCTTATCTGTTACAACAAACTTATGTAGATTAGCCATTTCTAAATCTCCTTTTAGTCACGATAAAACAATAGTTTAAAATAGTATTAAAAAGATTCAGCCATAATACCTTCTAAAAAATGGAAAAGAGTGGAGATTTTGTCCTCCACTCTTTCTATTTCAAATTATTTTAATCCTATAAGTCTGTTGCTATTACAGCGAAATCAACCACATCAATATTTGCTTCCTCTAGCATAACAGTAATCTTAATCGGGTCTCCAGCATCTACAAATCCTTCATCTTGAACATCATACCATAGCCAGTTATTAACTGCAGGTTGGTTAGCTTCAAGAGCATCAATAGCTGTGCCAGCCTTTAATGGCCCACCCGCAGTTGCCATAATTCTAACCCAATATTGTGTACCAGCCCCATACATATTAGAGTTAATAGTAGAAGCAGTTACTTTCACCCAGTCCGAAGGATTCTTGGGAGCAGTAATAGTAATCCAACCGTCTACGGCGAATGGTGTTCCACCAGGATTTTCAGTGCCGTCCGCAAATGTCATTGCAACCCAGTTAACACCATTCCAATATGCCAAGGAAAGCGTTGTACCAACATCATTAACGCTTCCACCAGTCATATCAACATATAAACCATCAAACTTGTGATCTACCGAAATATAAATAGCATCAGTCGCAGCACCCCATCCATCAAGGTTAATGGTATTAGTCCAGGTAGTGCCTTTATAAGTGTAGTAATGCTCTGTTCCAAAAATACTTGTTCCAAGTTTGATGTTGGCCAATGGTCTGTCAAGAACTGGATAAACTGAACAGCCAGCAAGAGTAGTTAAAGCACCACTAAATTGAATTCCTACGCAATAGTCAGTGTAACCAGCCCCTGACCCCTCAGGACCTCCTGGAACCCAGTCAGTAGGTTGAGTCCACCAAACCATACGGGCCTTATCACCTGCCGCAGCCCTAGATAATGTTCTACCAGATGTTTCGGCAGTATAATCTACTAATGTAGCAATACTCTTGAGATCTAAGAATTGTTTCCAGCCAGCAGCAGTCCAATAATATGCAGTGGCAGTATTAGTCTGTCCACTTGCTGCAGTCATATCGAATTGAGCGGAAGAGAATTTCTCAGAATAACCAATAATTAACTTATCTCCTGATGCCCAGGTAATGGGTGCAGTCGCAGTAATTGAACCATTAGTGGCTGCATGATAATGACCACTTGCGGCTTCATAAGATGTTAAAATAGATGGTGTTACTAAAGTAACATCACCAGATGAAACCAAGAACCAAGGGGCATATGTCCCCGATGTAATTACACCATATTTGACACCAACTTTATTGACATACATTCGGCGATTAGCGATAAAACCCCCAGCGCAATCAGCACCCTGTATTCCAACCGGATTTACTGCCTTGACCAAACTAGTTGCTAGTTTAATCATACTTGATGGCAAGATGTTTTTCTTAGGGGCCAGTTTGGCGTCATACAAAGTCATGAATTCTGCTGTCAGGGAAGTATCCCCCGGTTCTACTTCACCATTATATTCCAATAAACCATTAATCAAATAAGGACTCTTCAAAAAATAATTTACTTGATGTTCTGGCATATATAGAATATCACCGGCAACATAAGTCCCTCCATCAACAGATAGAAGACCAGCGACTTTATTAGTGACTGTAAATTTATGTAAATTAGCCATATTTAAACCTCCTTTTTATTATAAGTCTTCCATCACAGCATTAAGTGTTAAGGTAGCAATTGTATTTTCTGGTTCAACTACAATAACCTTAATTGGATCATTAGCGTCAACATAAGACATCTCTACAGTTTCGTAACTGTACCAATGGTTAAGACCAGGAACACCCCTATTGATCGTTGCATCAACATCGTTGTCCATAGCGGCACTGACAGTATATCTGATCCAATATAATGAAGCAGTTGAAACTGTAGCGGGGGTACTAGTTCCTGATCCCCCAGATCCTATTGCAATATTTGTTGCGACAGCAGGCACCCAGTCCTGAGGAATGGTTGATAAGGTAATTGCACCACTTTTACCAAATGTTCCAGTATTATCAGTACCATCAGTAGCGGCGATACTTATCCAAGATTGTCCATTCCAATAAGTAACAGCATGATCTACATGATTGGTATTAACAGTGGAAACAGTTACATAGAAACCACTTACAGGTTGAGTGAAACCCACCCATATATAGTCAGTTGTAGTAAAATTATCAAATGCGGCAGGTGAAACAGCGATAATGTTAGTATATGCAGCAGCTAATTTCAAAACAACAGCAGTTGGTGCAAATTCTCCATATCCAAGATTAATGTCAGCAATCGGCCTGTCAAGAACTGGATAAACTGAACAACCAGCCAATGTAGTCAATGCCGCACTGAATTTAATTGCCACACAATAATCAGTATGTAAAGCACCCGATCCTGCTGGACCACCAGGGATCCATGCATCAGGCATTTCCCACCAAATTATACGAGACTTATCAGCAGCATGAGTCCGAGATAATGTTTTGCCTGTGGTTTCAATTGTATGGTCAGTTGTGGTATTAAATGCCACCCATGTAGTACCATTCCAGTAATAAGCTGTAGCTGTAGTAGCAACGGTGTTTGCGGCACTTCGGTCAGTAACGACTGAAGCAAATTTTTCTGAATAACCAATTATCAACATGTCGCTTGCTGCCCAGGTAATGGGAGCAGCAGCAGCAGCAATTGATCCGTTGGTTGCCGCAAGATATGCACCAGTTAAATAAGTATAGCTGGTTAATAACGTGGGCGTTACAATACCAGAAATTCCTGACGTTACCAATAATCGAGGCATTGCAGAAGCCACTGAGGCGATGGACCACCGAGCCATGATTTTATCAATTGCAACTCTTCTCCCCAAAACTACATCTCCAGCCAAATCTGTAGCCTGTGTATCCACTAACCCGGCAGCAGCTTTTGGAGAAACTAGTTCGATTGTAGATACTGGAATAAAGTTCTTATTAAAACCTTGCACGGCATTATAATAATCTAACATTATGTCTGTTATCTGCGAATCGTCTTCACCCATTGGCTCTACATAGCCTTGCTGAATAGCATTGCGAATGGCAGCGGTATTTAATTGTTTTTCATTCAAATAAATGGTGCTTCCGGCCTCATAGCTCCCTATTCCTAGACCTAATGTATCTTTTACTTTTGTAGTAACTCTAAACTTAAAGATATTAGCCATATTTATAATCCTCCTTTTTTATCAAATTTATATTATAGATCTCCAACCATTACATTTATTGTGGTTGCAGCAATGGTTGCGTTTTCATCAACAACATTAATATGAAGTTCTTCGTCAGCATCAACAAAGGTCATCTGTTGTGGTTCGAAATTGGCCCAGTCACTAGTAGCGGGAGCACCCGTTACAATAACACAGGTGCCATTAGCATCAAGGGTATTATTTACAGTATATCTAAGCCAATATAATGAAGCAGTGGAAACTGTAGCAGGGGTACTAGCTCCCGGAAATCCAGTGGCAGTATTCGTTGCAACAGTAGGTGTCCAGTCAACAGGAATTGTAGCCAATGAGATGGTACCAGTTTGACCTAGTGTATCACCAGCATTACTAGTTCCATCAGTAGCTGTGGCAGTTACACTTGACCATTCCTTACCATTCCAATAAGTCAAAACCATAGTTCGAGCGGCATGCTGTTGACCAGTAATAGTTACTACAAATCCCCTTGCCTTACGAGTAAAACCAACCCAAATATAATCATCTGTAGCCATACCACTTGTAGACCAAGGAACTGAAATAGCGGTTCGGTTAGTATAAGTGGCCCCTAATTTTTGCACAACAGCAGTGGGAGCCCAAGTATCATAACCAAGATTAACATCAGCAATTGGTCTGTCTAGAACTGGATAAAATGAAGCCCCTTCTAATGAAGCTAATGCATCATTAAAATATAGACCAATGCAATAATTAGTTACAGCAGCCCCAGAACCGGCAGGTCCTCCAGCGACCCAATCATCAGGTGTTTCCCACCAACAAATACGAGACTTATCAGCAGCAGAGCCTCTTGAAAATGTTATTGCTGCATCCTCAATAGTATAGTCGGTATAAGTTGGGAATACAACCCATGTAGTTCCATCCCAGTAATAAGGAACAGCTAATGAGCCAGCCGTAGTATTTTTAGCAGTCCTGTCAAAAACTACGGATGCGAATTTAGATGTGTAACCAATAATTAATTTATCACCACTAGCCCAGGTTATAGGCCCATCATGAGCGACTAAACCATTAGTAGCAGGAGTATAACTACCATCAGTAGCATCGTAAGCCGTCAATAGTGTTGGTGTTACAGGTGCTTGACTACCAGAAGTAACCATTAATCTTGGAGCAGCAGCAGCATTTGAAGCAGTGCTAAATCGAGCATCAATACTAGTAATAGCTACTTTTCTACCAAACAAATAACCATCAGCCAAGTCAGAGGCAACAATGCTCATTGGAGCACCAGCAGCAATTGGCGGTACAACAGTCACGGCAGATGCAGGGAATACATTTTTACTGAACTTTAACTTAGCATCCCAATAATCCATCATAATACCAGTAACTACGCTTTCATCTTCCCCTACTGGTTCGACATAACCTAGTTGGATGGCATTGCGAACTAATGCATTCTTTAGCTGTGAATCAACAAGATAAAATGTATCGCCAGCAGCAACATTGGCGAAGCCTAGTCCCAACGTGTTTTGTACCTTGTTGGTAACTTTAAACTTATAAATGTTAGCCATATTCAAAATCCTCCTTTCAAATATATTTTTAATCATTGAACAATATTATATTAACTGATTATATCGAATATCCCTTTATCGTATAATAAATATTTATTTGATGTTCGAGTTTTATCTGAATTTCATAACTCTGGACGATGGAAGTTTGGTATATCCATGTTCTCCCATCAGAGCAATATAAGATGCCCCTGCAATGCAATCGGGCAAATCATCAAAATGAGCATTGGCGGCATTAACACTCATAGATCTAGCATTAAAGCGTTTTGTCAAGAATTTCAGTTGATCCTTAGCCTCTGCAGCAAAACCATAATGATCTACATTAAGAGCATGATCATAACCGTCATGAGCATAAATTTCGATACGACCTTCAAAGAATAGGTTCCTTAGAGTAGAATAAACTGATTGTTTATAATTAGAATTAAAAGCAGTGATTCTAACAGGGAGACCCATTCTTTGTAAAAATTGGCTAGAGGCAGCAGATTCCCACTGGTCATAAGTAATGGATACTAAATTGAATCTTCGTGAAAGTTCCAATACTCTATTATCTACCTCGGAAATATTAACAGGCTCTCCTGTTTCTGATGGCTGCCACATGTGCATATGATCAACGATAACTACCTTTTTAGGATTTCCATCCACATCTTGTTCAAAGGTATTTTCTTCTACATGAACGATGGCCAAAGCATAGTTATCACTATTTTTTGCAGGGTCTAGATGAATGTAATACAAGAGATTTGGATTGCCTCTTTCTGTCCGGCGACGATCACGCCCTTTCTGAAACGCATCATCGATAAATTCAGACGGAATGAAGGGATCCGCAGAGCCACCAGAAAATCGAGCTTCAATTTGCATGCTATAACTTTCATATTGACCTGTTTTCTGAGCCTGTTCCCTTTCCTCATCTAGAGCCCTTTGGTCTAAGGTCGGATTGACCTTATATGATGGCAATTGTATCATTAA
>Ga0315288_10013572_pt1 | contig 10195 bp, 9 predicted proteins | sample YL17G11_20_MG_FD_203454 | JGI IMG/M metagenome (GOLD analysis project Ga0315288, IMG submission 203454) | Sediment microbial communities from Yellowstone Lake, YNP, Wyoming, USA - YL17G11_20 | ecosystem: Environmental > Aquatic > Freshwater > Lake > Sediment | place: USA: Wyoming | collected... | reverse complement strand
GCAATTTGAAGACAAAAAAGGAAACATTAAATTTAAAAAAGACAATTACATTGTATTTGCTATGTCTCCAACTGATGTAGAAGCCAAACTAGCAAAACATCTTGGTGTAGAAGATTATGAAATTGTAGGAATAAACACAACAGCAATTGTAGATATAATTAAGTAATTATCTATGAATGTATTACAATATTAATAATATATAAATAAAATATAATTATTAATATGACTAAATTTAATTCACAAAAATTTGTATTTCATGAATTATTTACAAATACAAATGGAAAAACAAGTGCGTCAGGTTTTATTGGTGTAATATTAGGTTTAATTGCTTCAGCCGCATTTGTAATTGCAATGTTTGGTTATTGGTTAAATATACCAAACACAATTGAAATAATGGGGCAAATTTTAAAATTAGTTGGTGCGTCAACAGTATTACTTGGAATAAGAAAAGTAGCTCCAAGATTTGGAAATAATGATGAAAATAATAATACGAATTCTGAAGAAATAGTTGAAATTTCTAAAAAGAAATGAAAGAATGCCAAATAATTTTGATTTTTCTAAACTTGAAAATGTTAAAATAATAGAAGTTAATCCAAGTGGTTGGATTTCTCCTTTATATATTGAATATGGAATAGCAGAAAGATTTGACATACTTTCATACTGTTGGCGAGTTAAAGGAACATTACATACATTTGTTATTCCTGTTGCAAGAATGGATTTTTTAAGTAGTGGAGATTATAAGACACTTTTTAATGAAACGTTGGAAGGTTTTAGAGAAGATTACATTTCATGGCAAGAAAAAAAGATTGAAGCCCCCTGGGTCGATGAATATAGACAGCAGTATAAATCTTTTATCGTTATATGAAATAAAAATAAAAGACATTAAGAATATAGTGATTAAAATTAAAGAAAATGAATGATGATAATGTTAGATTTTTCCAATGGATAATGGGAGATAGAAAAGGTGAAGTAATGATTTTTGATAAAATAGAATCTGAAGGCTCTGATATTTTTATTGTATTTAAAGATAATTCTCGAATAAATGAAAATCTTGTTGCAGAAATAAATGAGAAAGATCTGACAGGAAAATTTATGGCAGAAATTGATAGTCCAAATAATACATGGTCATTTAAAGATGAATGGGTGGGTAGAGAAGAAGAAAGATGGGAATGGAGAGATGAAACAAATCCAACAGAAAAAGTTTGTGTTCAACCAGTTATTCCTGGACGTAAAGTAACTAAATTAATCCCACCTAAACCTACACCTAAAACCAAATCAAATTTTGGTGCCATAACTATTTTGGAACCCGTTATTAAATATGTAGAAATCGAAAAACCAGTTGAAAAAAAAACAGATACATCTGATCCTATTTATATTTTAATGTCTACATCTAAAAAAATAGATACTGAAATAGATATGAATATAATTGTATCATTACCACCCCAAACACTGTATAATATTGCAAAAGAGTCATTTGATGAGGGACAGAAAAAAATAGTTGAATATATAATAGAAAATATAACAGTTAATGAAATAAAAGAAGCTCTTAAGATTGCTATCACAAAAATGTATGAAAATCTTAATGGCCCACATATTTAAAATTAATTAATTATGATGGAAAACCCCCAACTTGAACGTAAAATTGTACTTGAAGGAAACTTTGAAGATGTTATAAGTATAAATGAACATTATTATCTTATTTCTAAAAAACATCGTGTTGCAGTTTTGCCGTATACTATTTCGTCAAACGGACTCTTGGACAAAGTAGGTGTTGTTAAAGATTATAATTACATATTTGAAGATTATGATTATACTCTTATAAATGGATTTATATCACAAGATGATGGTACAAATTTAGTTGCTGCAAATAGAGTATTATTTCAGGTTATTGGAATGAATCTTACAAATGCAGATGACTGGATGTATTTAGGAAGTTTATATAATACGTTGACTTCAGATTCACCTACTGATTTATATTGTGTAGATTTAACATCTAAAGAAATTATAAAAACAGAAGATGTTGAAGCTGATATAAATAGAGCAAAATTTAAAATGATAGATAGTAGTTATATTTTGACCTCGGACGATACATTATTATTGGCGTCGTACCTAAGACTTTTTAACTATTTCTATATCAATTCGTTAGATAATAAAGCATATAAACAATAATATTTATTAATAACTAAATTTATGAACCGAAGAGAAAAAAGATTAACGAGTAAACGTTTAGGTATACTTCAATATCAACAAAAACTACCTCGTAATAAGAAATTTGAATTAATACGAGAAAATATTATTGCTGGTAAAAAAAGAGAAAATGAAGTTGCTGAAGAAATTAGACAACAAACAAATGCATATATAGAAGAAAAAGAATCACAGACTATTCTCCATCTTGCTGAAGATATCGCTAAAAGAAAAAAAATACCTATAATAGATGCAATGGAAGAAGCAAAACATGATTATTTTAGGTTATAAAAAGATGTTGTTTTAATATGAAATTTTACGTTACATCTGAGGGAGTTCAAAAACTAAAACGATCATTCCTTAATTTAAAACTATTTTCAATTATCTATATTCCTGAAATACTAGAACAATATGGATATACATATTCTACAATAGATGATTATGGTTCATTTATAATAAGTAATCATATCACTTGTCTTATAAAAATGTATGCAAAATCAAAAAGAATAAGAGGTATAATTTATTCAAATCCAGAAATAAATGAAGAAATGCTTCCTAATTTATTTAATGTAATTTCAAATATAGATAATATAAATGAAATAGTTTTATTGGATGATTATAATGTTCCTAAATTAACATATTTATATCCTAATTTTGATGAAATTATATTCTTTCCGTCAATCAAAAAAGTTAGATTAATTGAAGCAGTAAATATAAGTAAACTTAGTAATTATACATTTAATCCTCATAATGATGTTTAGTATAATTTCTTAGATTAAATATTAAAACCTGATCAAAGCGATCAGGTTTTTTTTATTTGAATATATAAAATAAAAATATATTATATGGCTAATGATGTATATGCTAATATGACCCCCGCACAAATATTTGAAACATGGAAAAAACGTGTTAATGATAGAGTTAGTTTTAGAATATTAGCTGAAGAAGTACCCTGTATAAAAAATGCGGTAATGGTTAAATATTTTGAAATTAAAGGTGCTGCAAGTTTAAATGTGCATGGTGTAAATATTCTTAATGCTATGAAAACTGCTGCTGAAAATATGGCTTTAACAACGGGCCAAATATCAGATGCTGCAAATGTTGTGTGGTTTAATGATCAAACAGATGTATTAAATATCTTAAGAAATTGTTCTGTTAAAATTAAAACTGATAGTGCAATAAATGCAAATATTTTACAACCTGGAACAGGCACTGATGTTTATGATCCTGATAAAGGACCAATGCCTTTTGATAGAAGATTAGACAGATTAGAACAAAATTTAACTCAAGATACACAAGTTTCAATAGTTCCATTTTATACAGCCTTTGCAGATGTAGCTACATCTGGTTATTTAATATCACAAGAATCTCTTAATGATCTTCCAAGTGATACTAAGGGATTAGAAGATATAAAGAACATGAGAAAAATTCAGTATAATCAATTACTTAAAGATAGTTTTTATTATGGAGTTCCTGCTTTGCAAAATGCATATGCTTTAACAAGATTATATGGCTCTGATTCTGGTGCAAAATTAGTTAACCAAAAAGGACAAAGAAGATGGTATGAAGTTGATATTTCACCAGATCAAGAATTTAATTATGCAAGTACACCTACAACATCAGCATTAATAGATTGGGGAAGTGGTGATCCTTATGGTAGAACTCCTTATTTTTTTACTGATTTTGTTTTTTCTAAATATTGGAATAAAATTGCAAATAACAGATTAATAACATTAAGAAGATATCCAGCTCCAATACTTGATAACTTAAAGTTTCCGGGGATGTCGGGAAATGTTAATTCTGGCTCATCACAAACTACAGATGCAAATGCAACAGATATAGGTTCTTCATCTGCAATAAAAGCATTTACACCAATGGCTTCAGCTGTTACTTATTTTGGGGGAGAAACAGGAAATACATTAAATTCATTACTCAAATTTACTACAGGAGTTAATTGGGGAGAAGTTCAGGGTGAAATATGGAATGCTACAACAGATAGTGTTCCTGATAATATGTCAGGTATTGGAACGATATTTAAAGGTGTAGGTAAACTTGCTGAATTATTAAATGTAACAGCAGGTAATTTTGATCCTGAATTTATAGCTGCTGGTGGAGTACTTCCACCTGACCCTTATAATGATGGCCCATTTGAAAATAGAATTCAAGGCCCTGTTAATAGAATTGATAAAGTAATGAAGCGTGACCCGGGATTAAAATATGAAAATAATTTAAGTCTTACATTTGAATATGTTGCTAGACCTGTTGGAGGAATAAATCCAAAGGCTGTATTACTTGATATTTTATCAAATTTTTTAGTTATAGGTTCAGCTAGTGCTGTATTTTTTGGTGGTGCACATAGATTTATGAATGATCCTGCTAAATACCCATTTGTAGGTAATGCTAAAAAATTATATGAAGGAAAACCAATAGAATATGCAGAAGATGCTATTAAGAAATTTTCAGGAGATCAAGGAATTTTACAAGAAGCAGCAACTGAATTTTTAGCTAGTATAAAAGGATTTTGGAATCAATTATTTTCAGGAGAAAAAGGCTCACCTTGGGGGGCAGGAACATCTATATTTGAAGGTGGTACAGGAAATTTAATAAAAAATGCTATTGCTAAAAAAACTGCAGGGCAAGTTCCTTATCTTAAAGGTATGAAATCTATTTTAACTGGTGAACCCGTTGGAGAATGGCATATAACAATAGGAAATCCTTTAAATCCTATTGCTATGATAGGAAATTTAGTATGTGATAATATACAAGTTGAATTTAATGAAGAACTTGGACCTGATGATTTTCCAACTGAAATGAAAGTTACAGTTAATTTAAAACATGCAATGGCAAGAGATAGAGATGCTATTGAATCTATTTTCAATAGAGGTATGGGAAGAATTTATAATCTTCCTGATGGATTTCTTGGTTCTGCTGATTATCAAACTGTTGTTGATCCTACTACTAGACCTAATGTAGCAACAGGAACTATGAATAATGCTACATTTAATATTAAATATACACCCGGACAAGATAGAAGATTTGTTAATCCTAAAGAATTAAAAGGAACTAACAACAAATTAAGTGGAGCTGTAAGTGTTTGGGAAAGATCACATTTTCATATAGGGTTTTCAGAAAATTCAGAAATTACTCCTCGATTAAACAATGAAATACTTAGAACCGCATATAGAACAGCAGATTGGCTTGCTAAAAAAGCATTATTATAAAATAAATTAATTTATTATGTTTTTAAATAGTATAGATAAAAAACCCCTTTTTTCAAAATCAGATGGAACTGATATAAAAGACCTGACAGCATCTATGTTTAATTTAAATGTTCCAAATTATACTAAATATAATGTATATCGAGTTCCAAGAGATTTTGCGATGAGACCAGATTTAATAGCTGCAGCAGTTTATAATAATTCAATATATGCTGAAATCATATTGAAATATAATGGTATTTCAAATCCTTTTTCTATTAAAGAAGGTGATTTGATTTTGATACCCAATTTAGATGCTGTTCAAACTATAATATCGACACAAAGTGGAACAACTGCAGATGGAGCAAAACTTATTAGAGATAGTTATAAATACATAGATCCAACAAAAATACCAAAAACAAATAACACATTTCAAAATAGACAAATTGTTGGTGGAGCAGATGAAGGCGCTTTACCACCTAACATGACACAAGAAGGAGAATCTCAAATAACGCATAGAAACGGTCGTATATATTTTGGCGCTGGTGTAGATACATGTTTACAGAATGGAATGACATCAAGTGAATTTATAACTAATGTAATAAAAAGTAAAGTATAATGTCAATATATGAATATGAAATAAGTAATAACGGAGTCACAAAAAAAATTACGGTTTATCGTTATAACGTAAAAATATATGAAAAAGGTGATTCAGCGATACTTTCAGATAATATGTTTAAAAGTAACGCTATACTATCTTTATCTGGTGAATATCCTGGAGTAGAAAATATGACTGTTAAAACTTCATATGTATCTACAGTGGATCCTATTACTAGTGCTCAATCTCAGACAAATCAAACAAAAACAACATCAGAATCTCTTATTTCTCCTATTACTGAAACTTATGAAACCCGTTTAATTACATCAGGGAATGTACAACCAATAAATACTATTACGCCTCCCTCGACTATTACATCTGTATCAAAACAAACAATAGAAACAAAAGGAATAAAATATCAAATTCTTCAAACTATAATTACACCTACTATAGAATTAGATGAATTATCAATTTCTGCACCTATATCCAAAAGTAAAACTCAAAGAGTTGAAGATGTAATAAGTATAGAAGTACCATTAATAAAAATAAATGATTATGTATTTAATAGAGATGAAATTGTAAGTATGACAATCGATTGTACTGAATTTTTACCTAAAATTACACTAACAGTTAATTTTTTAAGTCAAATGTTTTTAACTAAAGAAATGGCTAAAGATGGTGATATAATTTCAGTAGCAGTACGAAATAAAAGTAAATTATTAAAAATAATTCGTAACGATTATGTAATAACAGGTGTGCACGTTGTTCCAAATTTGACAGAAGTAAAAAGCCCGGTTATAATGACATTCTATGGTGAATTATTTATTCCTGGTTTAAAAAGTCAAACTAATGATTTTTCATTTGAAGGATCTTCATTTGAAGCACTCCAAGATTTTTCTAAAAGATATAGATTAGGTTTTTCAACAAATGAACAAAATACAAACGATAAACAAATATGGTTAAAAGCTAATATGAGTGGAGATATCTATGTAAACAATATTGTTGATAGAGCATGGAAGGATGAAACATCTTTTTATGAATGCTGGATAGACATTTATTATAATTTAAATTTTGTAAATATGAATTATCAATTGATGTCTATAGAAACAGAAGTAGATATTGCAACAGTATCATCAAATCTTGATAAAAACTGGAATTTTGGTTCAAATTCTAATTCTGATACAGATACAGATAAAACTATGCCAATGGCTAAAGTGTTTTCAAATTATCCTAATTATAGAACTACATCATTTTACATATATTCATGGTATCCAATAAATAAATCATCAAGAATAACTTTTCAAATAGGAACAAAAATGGTTTGTGAATTATTTGAACATAATAAAAATGTTTATGCAAATTCTAAAGCTCAAAAATATTGGGCTGTGCCCAAAGAACCGTCATATGATAAAGGAAAATGGGATAGAATGATTTTATTAAGAGGACGAGCTAAATTTGATGCATCAACTAACACCACAGATTTAAAGCGCGCTAATTATTCTTATGTTGATTTATATCAAAAATTTCCTTGGTTGGGTATTCAATATACAATTAGTAATCCCGATGATGATAATTTAAAATGGGATGGTAATCATCATAAAAATTATCAAGTTGCAAAAGTTCAAAATTTAATTAATAATAAAGAACTTGATAAATTAAATGTACATGTTCAAGTAGATGGATATAATTTTAATATAATCAAAGGAGATAAAATTCCTATAGTATTATTAAAATTGGATGCAATAGAAAATATGAAAATAAACCCAGATGCAAAATTTAATGATATGTTAGATTTGTTTTATAGCGGCTGGTATTTAGTTAAAGGATATACATTAAACTGGCAAAGTAGACATAGAGAATCTGTTATAAGTGCGTTTACACAGGAATTTGTTTTAACAAGAAGAGAATGGCCCGCCCCTTTACCAGTTAAACCAATACAAACAAAACAAACGACTGAAACAAAAATTTAATTAGGATATGAATAATATTTATAGATATTTTAGAAGTACTGATGTAGCTACTAAAGCGACAAAATTTAATTTAACAAAAAGATTTGATGAACCTACATATTTTTCTTTTAGATTAATTTTTGCACAAAATAATGATAATGATTATAACATCGCTTCTAATAAAGCATTATATGATACGATGCCGCATCCATTGTTTGATTTATCTAAGTTAACAAATGTACAAACAACGTTACCACTTTTTTCTCCACTGGGGATAACACCTATGCCCATAACTATTCCATTAAATCTAACATATTCAGCAATAAAATACCTTGAAGAAGCTAATGAACCTGTACGTGCAGGATTATTACAAGAATTTATTGAAAAATTTAAACAACTAGAAACAGATTATCAATATTATTTTCAATCAATTGAGGGTGTATCAGAATTATTAAAAATAGATCCGACAAAAGGACAAAGAATAACAAACGATAAAAAAGTTACAATAACATGTTTAGAAGGTTTAGATTTACGAATGAGTTATTTACTAAATCTTTATAGAAAGATTGTTTGGGATGATGTTTATCAACGTTGGGTTCTTCCTGATATGATGAGATATTTTACATTAAAAATTTATCTTAGTGAATTTAGAACTTTTCATTTACCTAATATCGGTGGAGTAGAAGGAAAAACCTTTCCATTAGGAATTCAATCAGCTGTTACAACACCTGATAAATTTCCTATGTATTTATCTGTTTTAGATGATATTTTACCGGTATGGGTAATTACATGTGAAATGTGTGAATTTGATATTACTGATATTAATTTTGATCATTTAACTAATTTATCTGTAAATGGAGATCCTACACAAGGTGCTGTTAAATTTAGTGTAAAAATAGGAAACATTAAAGAATTACAAATGTATCCTATGTTCAGACATATGTTCTTAAATGATAAAAGATTAAATGCTATTAATAGAACAAAATCAGATGAAATAGTTGAAATTTATTCTCCAGAAGTTAATAATAACACAACATCAAAAACTATATATACAAGTTCTTTGCGTGTAGCACAAAATAGATCTGATTTAACTGAAATGCATGAATCAGGAAAACCTTACAATGAAAGAACAAATATAGATACAACATCAGATACTGGAAACATAAATACTTGGATTGGAAATGCAATAGATACAGGAAAGGCATTTGTTACAAATCTCGCGAAAAAATTTATCGATAAAGGAAAAATTACGCCTATTCCTGAGTTAGGTTTTTCATTTACAGAAATAACTACAGCGTTAGAAACAAAAGATATTGTTGGAGCTCTTGGATTAGTTAGAAAATCAATGACAACGGTTGCCAGTGAACATGTTATGCCTTCAGAACTGTTAAGTCAAGAGATAATTGATGGTACATTCAGACAATTTTTAGTGACTCTTACACAGTCTAAAGCAACTGATAACGATACTATAATGTTGCAAGAAGCTGCCAATGTAGCATTATCAGATAGAGGAATTTGGGAAAAAATAAAAGATTATTCATTAGCAACAGATCTTGTATCACAAGGTGAAGTTAATATTAAGAAAAATCTTCAAGGCGCTGATCAATATAAAACAAATGTTAAACAACAATCATCCAAAACTGCTAAATTACAAGATGCAGCATTACCAAAGGTTGTACCTAATGCAGTATCTGGAACTATAAATCAAGAACCTAATCTTGTTACAGGAAAGGCTTCAAGTAATTTATCTAATACAATGGAAAATGGAGGATTAGAAAGAGGTATTGCACCATCATCTAATTTGACAGAGCAAGTTGTTAGTAGTGGAGAACTTAAAATGGGAAAAGCATCAAGTAATTTATCAAATGATGTTGAAACTGGTGGACTTAATAGAGGAGCAGTTCCATCATCTAATTTACAAGGAAACGTTCAACCTGATGCTATTGATAGAAGTGTACTTCCATCAAGTACTTTATCAGATAGTCTTGTTACCGGAGGTCCTGTTAGAGGTGATGCACCATCAAGCAGATTACCCGGAAACACAAGTCAAGAACCGATTAATCAAGATATTGCGCCGTCAAGTCATTTATCAGATAATACAGAGGGAGGTATGAAACAAGTAAAATCAAGTGGGTTGTTGGGTGATTTACAACAATCTTCTAATACAATTCCAACAGAAAAACCAAGTAACAGAATTTCATCATTAGATCCCACAGGTGCTATGAAAGAAGTTAATGCAAAAGTTAATATTCCTTTAGAATCAGAAT
>Ga0315288_10013571_pt1 | contig 10196 bp, 19 predicted proteins | sample YL17G11_20_MG_FD_203454 | JGI IMG/M metagenome (GOLD analysis project Ga0315288, IMG submission 203454) | Sediment microbial communities from Yellowstone Lake, YNP, Wyoming, USA - YL17G11_20 | ecosystem: Environmental > Aquatic > Freshwater > Lake > Sediment | place: USA: Wyoming | collected... | reverse complement strand
CACAGAGGACGAGAGTCTGCTTATGCTTGGACTGCCCCCGGCCCTCGTATCTATTCCGTGTGGACCACCAGGTACCGGTCCAAGTATTTGGGATCCGAGCGAAATTGAAAAGGCCAATTTTGTCTTGACTCTTGAGGGCACATCACAGAAAAATTCCAAAAAGGTCAAGAAACCGGTGAAACTTCCTCCCACGAGGTACGAACTTTTGCGGAGGGCTCGTGGCTGATGGATTCTGTATCAAATGCGGCACCGTCATTGAATCCTTCGATGGATTGGCTTCATGCCCGACATGCAAGACGACAAGTATTCCTTGCTCCTATGATGAACAGGTGACGATCAACCTTAATCTGCACGAGCTCCGGATACTGTGCATGTGGTCCGAGCGCTGGGTGAATGTGATGCGGGACGAACAGACACAAGCAGAGTCAGCTGTTGTGCTTCGGGCCATAGTATCCAGGTTGAAGACGCAGATACCGGAAGACGCCAACCTGCTCCTTTGTGATGATGCGAAAGCTGTCAAGGATCAGGGCTTGGAATTGGACTTCTCTTTTCTGGACATCTGAGATGAACAGTCCTTCAGAGAGACAAATGGGGCTAAGACCAGACTCAGACATTGTCCAATCCGCCGAGCAGAATGCCCGCAGACTTGAAGGCGATGTCCTGCATCAAAATAGCAGAACAAATTCTTCCCGGTGCGAAAAGTGCGAGCTGGCCTACGAGACCGTTTGCGGTAGAAGAGATGGCTGCGTGTCTCATGCATATGTCGGATAGTGAGTTGACGATCATGCTTGATCAGATTCAACAGCACAGCCCTTCAATAAATGTTCAATCAGAACCCGACCGTAGTCCGACACGGTACGATCTACTCCGTGCAAAAGAGGGGGGTTGACAAATCAATCTTTTTGGACTATACTATGCGCTATGATGACCACACGTCGGCAACCACAACCGCGACCCACAAACCTGCAGCGGAGGCTGGACGGGTAGTCATCTCTATGTTCATCACGACTATTCGAGGGGTCTCCGCCAAAGCGGGGGCCCTTTTTGTTTTTCTGTTCTTTCTCAATCAGTTCATAACGGTCGAGCACTTTTTTCGGAGTGTAGCTCAGTCTGGTTTAGAGCGCTTGGTTCGGGACCAAGAGGTCGCTGGTTCAAATCCAGTCACTCCGACCATCTAACTTCAATTCTTTGAGGGGGTTACATGAAACGCTTTGCTCTGTTGTCTCTGTCGATGATGGTTCTCTTGGGAATGGGTTGCTGTTACACCTGCAAGCTCCTCAAAGAGCCCGAACCGGACCAGAGACAGTTCCTCCGTGATGAGTATGGACGCATCTGCATCTATCACGGGGTCAACATCAACAATGCCTGCAAGAGCACGGGTGAGCCCAGTGGATTCTTTGGTCGCGGCAGGGCGGATACGGCATGGCAGCAGTCCGAGGATTTCCAAAGAATGATCTCGTGGGGATTCAATGTTGGCCGTATGCTGTGGCATTGGGAAGCGATCGAACCCCAACGGGGCCAATTCAACAAGGTCTACGTCCAGAAGAAGATCAAGCAAATTGAGGACGCTGGCAACTTCGGTATACAGGCGATTGTTGACATCCATCAAGACCTGTACACACAGCGGTTCTGCGGTAACGGATTCCCTGATTGGACTGTCCGGGCTGATGGAAAAGTCTTTGAGGGATGCAAGGAACCTTGGAATCTGGCCTATCTTGACCCCGCAGTCATTACGGCATTCAACAACTTCTGGAACAACGATACACTGCAGGACCTCTACGTGGCCATGATCGATTCAGTGTTCCGTTGGGTAGATAAAATCCCCAATGTTCTTGGCGTGGATGTGATGAATGAGCCAATACCTGACCTTTCCGGTAAGTTCGAAAGGGTCAAGCTGACCAGACTCTATACCAGGATTCAGAACATGGTGAAAGCCAAGGGGTACAAGAAGCTGGTCATCTATGAACCGTGGATGAGTACCAGCACAGGCATCCCGTCATGTTTGAAGTTTGCAGCCGGCCCCGGCACTGTTTATTCCCCCCACTACTACGACATGTTTGTGGATGCCGGCAAGCCTTATGGCCCCATCAACCATGAGATCATGAAGAAGGCCATAGCTATCAAGGTTCGGGAGGCGCAGGAGTTCGGTAGCCCGATCATCTATGGGGAGTTTGGAGTAATCCCGAAATATCTTGACTTTCTGGGGGACCTCCTCGACGAATTCGACAGATACGGCGCCGGTTGGATGTATTACTCATATGACTACCCGCAGCATTGTGCCTTTGCGTTCATCGACGAGAACAAGAACCCGGGGCCAACTCTTTCTGCATTGGTCCGGGTGTATCCGATGAAGATTGCCGGGAACAACCCTGAATACGGAATAAACGGAAAGACGTTCACCCTGAAGTATGACAAGATTGATTCGAGTCAGCCAACGGTGATCTTCGTTCCGGAGACTTGGGAAATCACAGTGGAGACCGCGGGGCAGTATGAGCGGTCAGGTGCATATCTTCTGTACACAAACACGGGTGGTCTGAAACAGACCGTCAAAATCACATGGAAGTAATCGGGAAGTAGCTCAGTCTGGTTTAGAGCACCTGCCTTGGGAGCAGGGGGTCGCACGTTCAAATCGTGTCTTCCCGACCATATATTGGGGCGTCGGCAAGTGGAAAGCCAGGAGCCTTTGGAACTCCTATTCGTAGGTTCAAATCCTACCGTCCCAGCCATTTACAAAGTAGGTAAAGATGAGTAGAGAGTCCAGACAGAAAAGACGAGAAGAACGCAGACAGCGCCGACATCAGCGCCGTACTGACCAAAAAACAGATCGAGAGAGAAAACGAAGTCCGGATCCCATTCCGGTTCATGCAGAAAAATCTAACTCAAAGCCACCCATTCCGTGGGTGGGTATTCTGCTCAGGATTCTTCTCTGGCCCTTGATAGCCATGGTTTCATTCAGGAAAAAGAATGACTCTGTCTGATAAGTATCATAGAAGGTAGGTTTGTATCCATTTCTTAGGAGGTTTGAAGCAGCAGCTTCAATAAATCTGTCGAAATCTGTAAAAACCTGTTGATCTCAAGGTGGCGAAATGAATATAGATGCTGTAAAAAGACTGAACATTTTTACGAAACATCTTATTGACCAAGAGGATGCTTTAGATAAAGACCCAGAAGGCGAAGATTTCTTGCCGAACCATGAAGAAAATTGTAAAATCTTGGAAAATTTAATAAAAAAAGTAGAAGAGAGTGAATAGAGTAATCACACAGGTTAGGTTGGAACCGGGAGAGAACAAGAAGCTGAACCTTGCAGGAAGAGGCTTCAAGATCGCTCTCACGGCGAAGGCTTACTCCTACTTCTGTCACTTGTATAGGGTGGTAGAAGTGAAAGTGCCAGCGGTCACACCTCCGTGCCTTAGTCCCGGGGTCGGGAATATGGCATTAGCTGGCCCGTAGATCAGCAATGGTTTAGGGTCAGTGGTAATCGGGCTCTATTTCTGGTCGGGTCCGTGTGAGTTGCAGAAACTTACTAGGGAGAGGAAAGGCTCCCTTGGAAATCTGTGTGAAAGCGATTTCTACAGATTTTCTAAACCAGGACGTGATGAAGTATCCACCGATTTTCTCGCTCAAGCCCCACAGGAATCTGCTCCGTAACAGAGCCATGCGCCGGGAGGACACCACCGTCCGTCAAATCAAGGCCGGCAAGGTCACCAAGCGCTGGGAAACCTATGAAGTATCCCGGGAGAGTCTGATTGAAGAGATGAAGCAGGATATGGATGCCGGAAAGTCTCTGCTCGCGGATAAACCCGAGGCTCCTCAAGGGACTGAAATCGTGGCATAATATGGGTAGGACTGAGGCTCCGCGGGCATTGCCGAGGCCCCTCAAGGAACCTGGAACCACCCGTTTTGAAATGCTGACCGCTTTCGATGACCCCCAGAAATGGGAGGCATTGTTGAAGCGGGAAGAGCTCAAATCGTTGAAGCAGGAAATCAGCTCGTTGAAGCAGTGGATTCCTAAACCCACTCCTAAGACTTCGGGCGGGAGAGCGGTTACAAGATGACCTGGACTGTGTACATGGTGCGCTGCGCTCGAGGGGCCTTCTATACCGGGATGACCTCGGACCTCCCGGCACGGATCAAACGGCACAACTCCGGCCGCGGGGCCAAATCGGTCAAGGCCTTGGGGCTGCCTGTGGTTTTGGTGTATAATGAGGAAGTGGCTTCCCGGTCAGCAGCCCTGAAACGGGAGGCCCAGATCAAGAGCTACAGCAGGAAACAGAAGGAGAACTTGATTCAACGGAACGTGGCCTAGCCTGGTAAGGCGCCACCTTGGGGTGGTGGACATCCCCGGTTCAAATCCTGGCGTTCCGACCAAATCCAGATCGAAAGGACCCCAACCGAAAGGGAACAGAGCAGTATGAAATCGCTCCAGATTATCAGGGAACTGGTGAATCTGGATCTGGATCTCAATCAAGATGTCATAGTCAATTTCAACGGTGTGGATTACGCGGTAGAAGTAGATGGTAGGCGGGTTGGCGGCATGTACGACGGGTGCTTGGAGTTGGGCTTGAAAGTATTACCCCCAGACCCGTTGTATACGGTAAAGGGTGCAGACAGTGATTCACCGTTCGTCGGAGGATAGGTGCACCTGCGAGTGAACTACATTGGACCGGTACTCTACGCTCAGGGGCCTGGGAAGCGCTACACCATATGGGTTCAGGGCTGCAGTATTCATTGCCCGGGGTGCAGCAATGTGGACACGTGGGACTCTACTAAGGGAACTCTGAGGTCGGTTGATGAACTTGTCAGGGAAATTCTGACAAAATACGAGCGGAAAGAAATCGACGGTGTCACCATAACTGGCGGGGAGCCTCTGGATCAGTTCGCGCCTGTTCATGAGCTGTGCAGGCGTGTTTTCGCCCTTCACAAACGCCTCATAGGTGCTGCTCTCCGCCCGGTTTCTATCTTCATGACTACCGGCTATACTATGGCTCGGATTCATCAGCGGGAACAGGATTCGATTCTGAATCTACTCGATATCATCTGTGCGGGGCCTTTCGTCCAGAGCCAAGTTTGCTCGGGTGAGTACAAGGGTTCATCCAATCAGGAGGTCTATGCGCTCACCGAGCTCGGACGAGAACAGTTGACATGGCCCAAGGTACTCAAAGAGGTCATCATCGCACCCAATGGTGGCGCCATTGAAACCGGTTTTACTGCTTGAGTACGAGGAAAAGTGCCCCACGATCGGGGAGGAAGCAGAAGAAGTGAACGCAGTTCTTCGCGACAGCTATATCACAGGTATCCGCAAGGGCCTGTTCAAGAGTATAAGAAAACGAAAGGGCGGAAATCAGGATTGGGCATATATCACCGGGAAGGAATCTTGGGGCAAAGATGGTTTGAGAATCACTCTGAGCCGACATGCTTTGACCGAGTTGCGACGGGTGATTGACCACCTGAATACGGAAGATATGGAAGGAGAACTCCGGGAGCTGGGTGTTTACCCCCCTCCAGATAGTACGGATGGGCTGATAAGTTTGATTCAGGGGGCAAAGACTGATCGAGTCATGAAGGCCGATGAGTTCAGACTGTTTATGAAGCACAAAGAACGCATACTGAAGTATCTGGCTAGGTCTCTATAATTAGAAGGGCACGATGAACAAGATCCAGATAGCCGCCCAATTGGGCATGAAGATTCAAAGTTGGAATCAGTTGATAATGCTTCTCATCGAGAATGATTGGTGGGAGTCCTATGACGGACAGACGGATGATGAGCTCGTAGAGGCATGGACGGCCCAGCTTTGTGCTTGGGAGGAGCTGGCCAAGCTCGAGCGGCCCACGCCCCGAAGATGGAGCGTCTCGAGTCATGTGGATGAAATGCGGTGCAGGAAGCTATGAAATGCCCTCGTGGCCCAATGGATAGGGCGCCAGGTTCCGAACCTGGACATTCCTGGTTCAAGTCCGGGCGGGGGTACCATAAGGAGTGCGCATGACTAAAGACACTGCTGGGACCATTGGGGCTTTGATAGGGCTCATTTTTGCAGTCCTATGTGTGGTGTTTCTTGGCCGAGGGTGTCTCGAGACCCTGTTCAAGAGTGGATTGCAGGAGGACCAAGGCCGGCACGGGGAGTCACCTCCCCCTTCGTCCTATTCATATGAGTAAACGACCCGAAGAACCCCTGCCTATCTGCCCTCATGATTCCTGTGCTTACCACGTGGACTGTATGATCCTTGCCATTCTCAAGAAAGCCCCCAAGCCCGGCCGGAAATGCTCCTACTTTGAAGATGATAAATCGTCCAAGGCCCGGAAGTTGAACAAATCCGCGGACGAGAGCATTTAATGTACCGGCGCATCGAACTGATCACGGGGCCGTACAAGCATGGATTGATGGGGCTTGCCCCTTTGGAAGTCGCCGAGGCTTGGATGGACCTCCCCCAGGCTCCCAAGCGTCTCTACAAGAACTGTCGGTTCTATTGGACCGAGTATGGCTGGAAGCTCTACGGGTCCAAAACGGTTGAAGCCTGCAAACGTGCCGGCCAAGGATTCAGGATTCTGACCGTCAAAGAGTGCTCGGTTGACCCGTTCTACAAGGACCGGTATCAGGTTGCTATTCGCCCAAGGAAACGCCAAAAGGAGGCCGCATGAAGAAGTCAAAGAGGTCAAAGCTCCACAAAGGTGAAATAAAAATCACCCTATACCCTGAAGTGACCAAGACCCGACTCCGGGCTTATTTGAAGGCCAGAAAATGGCCAAAAAAAGAGATTGATGCGGCAATCAAGGAACTTTGGGATTTCGAAATAGTATTATGAAAGGTGGCTTATCCTCTATATAAAGGTAGCCAGATGAGTCGGTTTGACATCATCACCGGTCGAAATGCTCAGGTCTACATGGAGAGGCCCCTTGACCTTGCCCTTCAGTTTTTTAGTATAGCAAATGGGGTTGATGTACAAGACGTTATCTGGTTTTTGTCTGTAGCCAATCCCAAAGCCCTTGATCAATTCCCAGACTGTGTCAAGGATGCTCGAGACGGCAGGTCCATTCTAAAAATTGAATCTTTTCAGAAAAGTCAACCAGCTGAAGAAGCCTTCTCACCGGCATTTGATAAGAATTCAATCGACAATCTGCCAACACATCTTCGGATTGATTTTGTTGATCTGCTGCATGAGATTCATAATTCATTTTCTGAACAGTATAAAATCCAATCCCAGAACAAATCAAACTCCCAATCAACCTCCCAAAGTACAGAAATTGGCCCGGATACGATGATTCAGAGACCGGGAGGAGACTACAGATTGGTTCCGTTATCTGATGGTCAGGTCCGAATTGAATCTCCTGAAGGCCTGCACGTTACCGCCAGAAATATGGATATAGCCAGGCGCATTGTGGGACAGATGCCATGAGCCGATATCGAATAGCTCTGGGGCAGACCCTGCCCCCGCCAGAATACCTATTTGAGCCAAGATGGAAGTTCAATCATAACGAGAATCTTTTCTATGTGTTGAACTCCGTCCGCCCAGCATCTCTGATCTGGAGTATTGATGGCACATTGCCGCAGAGATTCTGGGGATGCATTAAGCATCCGCTTGATGTTGGAGACATTTTTGTCTCCATTTTTGAGGAAAATCCGCTTGCCAATGAAAGGCCTGAAGAAGACATTGATGCGGTTCTGCAAGATATTCCATTGCTGGCGGATGAACCCCACACATGGATGTTTGATAAGGCTGCCATTGATGAATTGGATGTAGGTGACAGTTATGAATTGCATGCCATGATTGAGAAAGTCGCGGGAAAACAGGCACATCTTCAAAAAAAGAAGACTCCCGGTACTGTCGAGGGGGTGCCATGGTTCTCGCATGAAAGTCTTATTTACCAAGTGGATAAGGGTTACGTGAGGGTGCCGGGGCAGCAGGGATATGCCTTTTCTAGTCTGCGAGAGGCTCGTGTATTCTGATCTTGCACCCCTGTTTCAACGTGGGGCACGAATCAAAAACATGACCCCGCCTCTCGACCAATGGACGCTATGATAGGGCTCAACGAAGAACAAAAGGCCGCAATCACGACCCCTTCCCCTACGATCGTCAGGGCCTCCGCGGGCGCCGGCAAAACCCGATGCCTTGTAGCTAAGGTGCTCAGTCTGCTTGAACGGGGGATTCCTCCAAGCGCAATTCTCGCAGTCACCTTCACAAACAAAGCAGCCAACGAGATGAAGTCCCGGATACGGGAGCAGTGGTCTGGCTCCATTGACGGGATTCAGGTCAGCACTATCCATTCAATGTGCGTTCGAATCATCAGGACGTTCCCCCAACATACACCCCTCAGGGTTCCCTTCAGTATCTACGACGAGGATGATCAGCTGCAGGTCATGAAAACTCTGCTCAAGGCCCGGAACATGACTGACCGGCCTTGGGATATTCTCGGGGCCATCAGTCTGGCCAAATCCGGGGGTCGCACTGAGAACCTCGACGGGGCCTTGTTGGAGCTCTATCTGCAGTACTGTGATATCCTCAAGAAAAACAATGCGGCGGACTTCGACGATCTGCTCATCTACGCCAATGATTGCATGAAGCATGCTGACTGCCGGGACCGGTTCTCCCAGCAATGGCGCCACATCCTTGTTGATGAGACCCAAGACACATCCAAAATCCAATACGACATCATTCAGGCCCTCTACAACCCGGCCGTTACCCGGACCATGTTTGTGGTTGGTGACGAAAATCAGTCGGTCTACGCGTGGAGAGGGGCCCAGCCTGGAAACATGCAGGCTTTCATCACCAAATATCAGCCTTCCATCTGTCATCTCACATACAACTATCGATCCGCCCCGGAGATCATCCGGTTCGCCAACGGGTTTCTGCAGTTTGGCAAGCCCATGGAAGCCAAGTCTTCTAATAAGGGCGGGGTCTCAGTCACACAGTTCGAAAACCTGATGGATGAGGCCGAGAAGGTTGCCTCGGCGATCGAACGCATGGGCGGGTATGAGGAAACCGCCATCCTGTACCGGGTCAACTCCCGGTCCCTTGAGTTCGAACGTGCCTTAGCCCGGCGCCGGATACCCTACAAAGTGGTCGGGGATGTGCCTTTTTTCCGCAGGAAAACGGTCAAGGACCTTCTGGCCATGCTTCGGGCGTCCAACAACACCTCAGACGTAGAAAGCCTCGCCAGAGTCATCAATGTGCCAAAACGGGGGTTTGGGGACGCCAAGGTCGAACAACTCTTACTGCAAGGACGGCAGTACGCAGAGATGATCGCCCAGAGCATGCCGGCTGTGAGTGGGTTCCTGCAGCTTCTGGGGTCTGTCAGGGGCCTTCCACCCCGGGAGGCCATCCAAACCCTGCTCCATGGTACAGGGTACCGCCAAAGCCTCCAGAATGAGTATGACGGGGTCCTGATAGACACGCTGCTTGAGGTGGCTTCAAGCTATGACGATGCCAACGAGATGTTGGTAGCAAGCTCTTTGCTGGAACAGGATTCCGGCCGGGGCGTGAAGCTGATGTCGGCCCATTCCAGCAAGGGTCTCGAGTTTGATCGGGTATTCGTGGTGGGCGTTGAGCGGGAGGTCTGGCCGCATGCTCTTTCGGCGGATTTGAAGGAAGAAGAGCGCCTGTTCTATGTTGCCTGTACTCGGGCCCGAAAATGGCTTAATGTAAGCTGTTCAAAAAATAGGACTTACAAGGGGAAACCATCCCCCATGGATCCAAGTAGTTTATTCTTGCGGTCCTTCAAAGCTATCATGGGTAGAGAGATGGGGGGCTGATATGGGTTGTTCCAGAGAGTCAGCCAGCCTGTGGTATTGGCTAGGGTTTCCTACGAGTAGATATTTGGCACCGGCAAATCGATATGACATAGTGAAGGGGCGTCTTCCAAAGAGCAAGCTGGTTGTGCAATGGAAGCATTGGAGACTCCCTGAGTTCATCAGGGGCCGGAAATGGGAGAGTCACTATTTCTGGCGGGATACCTTTCTGCATTATTGGGACCGGTGGTTCGTGTGTCCTTTTCGGGGTCACGGGAAGGTTGACGTGGTCGAAGATGTACGGGGTAAGTACAGGGGTTTCTGTTTCCGTTGCTATCAATTCGTGACTAAGGGGGACGAGAATGGCTGAAACCAAAGTGAGCGAGAGTGATGTCATCAAGGGTCTTGTTGAACTCTACCAGAAACACAAGACGCCTGCGTTGGTGATTCTCAAGACGTCTCGGGCCGGCGAAG
>Ga0315288_10013570_pt1 | contig 10196 bp, 6 predicted proteins | sample YL17G11_20_MG_FD_203454 | JGI IMG/M metagenome (GOLD analysis project Ga0315288, IMG submission 203454) | Sediment microbial communities from Yellowstone Lake, YNP, Wyoming, USA - YL17G11_20 | ecosystem: Environmental > Aquatic > Freshwater > Lake > Sediment | place: USA: Wyoming | collected... | reverse complement strand
CGCGGACGATGTACACCTTTTCCTGGGGGTCGAGGGAATCCGCCCGGTAGCCGGTCACCAGGCGGGCGGGGATGCCCAGGCCGCGAACCATGATGGTGAAGACGGTGGCGAAGACGTCGCAATAAGCTTGGCCGCCGTGCTCGACGAAGTAGGCGGGGACATCCGCGCCGATGGGATAGGAGTCGGCCTGGGTGGAGTAGTCGGCGTGGGTGCCAACCCAGCCGGCGAGGGTGCGCACCTTCTGCTCGAGGGTGGGGACGTTCTGGGTGAGGCGGCGGGCCATGTCCACGGCGGGCTGGGAGGTGTTGGGGTAGCTCAGGGCGCCGGAGGCAACGTCGCCGGCCTCGAGGGGAGTCGTGCGGCGCTGGGAGGGATCGTAGTCGCGGATGACGGAGGTCGCCCGGTAGCGCGTGCCCTTGTCCAGGGCGGGGGTAGTGCGGAGGGCGCCGACCAGGTCGGCGGAGACCAGGGGGGCCCCCGGGTGTCCCGGTCGCACCCAGTCGGTGAGCTCAACCACCCGCGCGGCGTGCGGGACCAGCGAGGAAGCCTGCTGCAGTTCGATGGCGTAGCGCACGGTGCGGCTCTTGCTGACGGGCCGGGCGGCGCGGACGAATTGCGCGAAGGGCGTGACGCCCTGGTCCGGGGGGCCCGAAGCGGTCCACGAGGAGCCGCCGAACTGGTTGTAAACGCGGGCGCGCAGGTAGAGGGGCTCGGGGCTGCGCAGGCGGAGCACGACGTCGGGGCTGAGTCGAGCGGGGCCTGTCGCAACATTGAAGTGATAGCCCCAGTCCAGGAAGGAGCCCTGCGAACGGGAGATCCCAGCCATGGGCCGAGTGGCTCCGGCGGTGGTGTCCACCGGCAGGCGGTAGAGCGAGCCGACGAACCGAATGCTCAGGGTGATCACGTCGCCCACGATCACGAGCAGGACGAACATGGCGGTGACCAGGAGCAGGTGCCCGGAGAGGCCGCGGCCGGCCCTGGCGCCGGCGGCCTCGCGGCGCGAGACGTAGTAGTCCAGGCCGGCGACCTGGAACGCCGCGAAGAGGATGCCCAGGAACCCCCAGGTCACCTGGGCGCTGATGAGGTTGCAGGCGATCAATCCATAGATCGCGAGCGGCGCCACCATGGAGAAGAGGAGGGAGTTGCGGGTGAACAGGGTGTACGAGAGAGCGACGATGAACCAGAGCAGGACGGTCATGACGGCCTGGTCGTAAGTCACCCAGAGCATGCCGCCGCGCCAGTAGTCGGAGATGAACGCGGTGACGCAGAGCAAAAGCGCCACCGCCCCTGCCACGCCGGCGATCACCCAGGCCACGAGGCGGCGCGGGAAAGCGGGCCGCGAGAGCAGGTAGCACAGGGCGAAGCCGATGAGGATGGCCGCGTAGGTGGTCCGGATGAAGGAAGTGAGTTGGAAGATCGGGATCACGATCCACACGGAGAGCAGCGAGGCCGCCAGGGCGAAGCCGTAGAGGAGCAGGGTATCGGCGCGCTCGACCAGGGCGATGGCGCGGCTCATTGCGGCGCCTCCGAAGACCAGGCGTGCTGGGGAACGCCCGCCACCGCCCGGTTGAGGACGGTCGCCAGGTCATCGCCGCGCCGCACCAGCAGGCCGGCGACGCCCAGGGAGGTGAGCGCCGCCAGGAAACCGGGCAACTCGCGGCTGCGGGCCGCGCCGCCGGAGTCGAAGGTGGAGGGGTCGAGCAGGAACGCGACGACCCGCAGCCGGCGCGCGAGCCAGTCGCCGGCCAGGGCGACCAGGCCGGGGTCGGAGGCGGTGGTGATGAGCACCAGCGTGCCGTCGGGCGGGAGGCGCAGGTCAGCCTTGGCGAGCACCGATGAGAGCGAGACCGGCGCCACCGCCTGGGCGCGCGCGAGAACCTCGAGGACGCGATCGAGGTCGGTGAGGCCGACGGCGGAGACCGGCTTAGGCTCCCCATCGGCGGAGGCCAGGAGCGTGAAGGCGGCGCTGTTGCGCAGGGCGTAGTTGGCGAGCGAGGCGGCGAGGCGGGCGCCGTATTCGAGGGTGCTGTCGCGCCCCTCGCCCACATCGCTGCCCTGGGCCAGGTCGAGCGCCACCACGAGGTCGCCGGCCATGGACTGGTCGAACTCGGTGACGGTGAGCGAACCCACGCGGGCGGTGGCCTTCCAGTCAATGCGGCGGAGTTCGTCGCCGGGGCGGTAGTCGCGGACGCCGTAGAAGTCAATGCCGTCGCCGCCGATGGCGGCGCGGCCGGCGTCGGTGCCCGAGAACGAGCGGGCGCCGGTGGTTTCGCGGGCGGCGATGGGGAGGATCTGTGGATAAACGAGCACCTGCGCCGAGTCGCCCACCTCGCGGCGCTGCTCGAACAGCCCCACTGGATCCCTGGCCGACACCAGCAGCGGGCCCACGGCATGCTCGCCGCGCTTGGCGGCCATGGCCTCATAGGTCAGGGTCGTCGGGGCGCGGCGGACCAGGGGAACCAGGAAGGCGGGCCGGGAGCGGGGTTCGAGCCAGCGTCCAAGGGCGTCCTCGAGCCACAGGCCGGCGCGCGGCGTGCGGCCCGGGTGGGAAACGGCAAGCGACACCTCGAAGGTCTCGCCCTCGTTGAGGCGCCGCGGCGCGCGGCGCTCAACCCGCAGCCTGCCCAGCGGGATCCGCGAGAAAAGGTAGGCGGCGAGGGGGACGCCGCCGAGCATCCCCGCCATGTAGTAGAGTTGTTCGAGGTTGAGGTAGTAAGCGCCCGCGAGGAGCACGGCGGCTGCCGTCACGCAGGTGAAGAGGCGCAGGTTCAGGGGCTTCTCGTCGGTCTGTATCATCTGAGCACCTGCCGAACCAGGCCGAGTTCTTCGCGCCGGGTAGCGACGAGGCCGTCGAGGCGGGCGTCACGCACCGCCTGAAGCGCCACGCCGAACGCCGGCCCGGGCTTGAGGCCCAGGGCCTGGAGATCCTTGCCGGTGATGTGGGGCCGCACGAACCGCAACTCGCGAAAGTAGAGTTCCACCGCCCGCCGCAGGCGCGGGCTCCGCGACACCGCCACCAACGCCAGGAGCGCCTCGGGCGCGGTGCCGTGAAGCGCATGATAGACCGCGCTCCTGCGCACGCCGGGCCTGTCCAGCGCCTTCAGAATTCGCTTGCTGCGGGCAAATGCCTGCAACGCCTGGTTGTGGCGCCGCGACAGGTTCAGGCGCGAGCCCACGGAGCCCCGCGCCGCCGGGCCCAGGCCCGCCAGCGCAACCAGCAGCCGAACCAGCCAGCCGGTAGGAGATTGCCCAGGGGCGATCCGGGCGAACCACGCGATTTGTCGCGCGACGCCGCCCAAGGCGCGCAGCGTGGGCGCGTCGGGGCGGAGCCGGGGGTGAATGGCGCGCAGCAGGCCGAGTTCGGCCGCGCGCGCCAGGGCGCGCTCGGGCGCCGGCTCCTGGAGCAGAAGGATCAACTCCTCGCGCAGGCGGTCGGGGCCCACGGTGGCGAGGCGGCCTTGGCGGGCGGCGCGGCGGGCCAGGCGCTCGGCGCCAGCGTCCATGCGGAAGCCCAGCCGGCTCTCGAAGCGCACGCCCCGTAGCGCGCGGATGGGATCGTCCGCGAAACTCCCGTCGTGGATCACGCGCAGCACGCGGCGGCGCAGGTCGTCGCGGCCGCCGAAGGGGTCGAGCACCTCGCCCCAGCGCCGGCGGTTGAGGAACACCGCCATGGCATTGATGGTGAAATCGCGGCGGCGCAGGTCCTCCTCGAGGGGTGCGGGCTGGACCTCGGGGAGCGCGCCGGCGCGGGGGTAACTCTCGACGCGGGTGGTGGCGACGTCGAGGTGGGTTCCGTCGGGGAGGTAGAGGGCGGCGGTGAGGAAGCGGCGGTCGTAATGGCCGCTGGCGCCGACGCGCTCGGCCAGGCGCGCGGCGACCGCGCGGGCGTCGCCCTGAACCATGATGTCGAGGTCGGCGACGGGCCGGCCCAGGAGCAGGTCGCGCACGCACCCGCCTACCATGAGCACCGGCGTCCGGAATTCGTCGCCGACCTCGCCGGCGCGGCGGGCGAGGTCACGCCAGGGCCGGGCGAGCAGGCGACCCAGGGGCAAGCGCCCCGGCGGGCTGGAGGGCTGAAAACTCCTCTCCCTCAAGGGAGAGGGGCGCCTGCGTCTCGGTCCATTCATAATTCATGATTCGTCATTCGTAATTCCAGCCGAAGAGCGCCCCCTCGCCCTTCTCTGTTCTAGCCCCTATCTTCTCTCTTCTGAAGGGCGGAGGCGGTCGGGGAGACGGTCCTGGCGGATGAGGTCCTCGTAGGATTCGCGCTCGACGATGACCTCGGCGCGGCCGTCGCCGACGAGCACGGCCGCGGGGCGGGTGAAGCGGTTATAGTTGCTGGCCATGGAGTAGTTGTAGGCGCCGGTGGTCTGGACGGCCACGATGTCGCCGGGCTCGAGTTCGGGCAGGTCAATGTCGCTGATGAGGATGTCGCACTCGCAGTGCTTGCCGGCGAGGGTCACCACCTGGGCGGCCGCCTGGTTGGCCTTGTTGGCGGCGATCACCTCGTACCTGGCCTGGTAGAGCGCGGGGCGCGGGTTATCGGACATGCCGCCGTCCACCGAGACATAGGTGCGCACCCCGGGGATGTGCTTGATCACGCCCACGGTGTAGAGCGTGGTGCCCGCTTCGCCCACGATGCCGCGGCCGGGCTCGATGATGAGGCGGGGTTGGGCGAGGCTGCGGCGGGCGCACTCCTCGCGCAGGGCCACGGCGAGGGTGCGCGCGTAGTCCTCGATGGAGGGCGGCTCGTCGCTGGAGCGGTAGCGCACGCCGAGGCCGCCGCCCATGTTGATCTCGGCGACCTCGAGGTGCAGCGTCTCGCGGAGTTCGCGCGCGAAGTCCGCCATCATGCGCGCGGCCACGTCGAAGGAGGAGAGCCCGAACAACTGGGAGCCGATGTGGCAGTGGATGCCGCGGAAGACCAGATTGGGCAGGGTGGCGAGATGGCGGATGCCCTCCAGCGCGCAGCCGGTCTCGATGCCCAGGCCGAACTTGGAATCTATCTGGCCGGTCTGGATGTAGGTGTGGGTCTGGGGCTTGACGCCGGGGGCGACGCGCACCTGGACCTCGGGCATGAGGCCCTTGCGCGCGGCGACGGCCTGGAGTTGGTCCATCTCGGTGACGCTGTCAACGACGATGCGGCCGACGCCGGCGTCCAGCGCCGTCTCCAGTTCGCGGGTGGTCTTGTAGTTGCCGTGGAAGAAGATGCGCGCGGGCGGGAAGTCGGCGTGGAGCGCGGTGAAGAGTTCGCCGCCGGAGGCGATGTCGAGGGAGAGGCCCTCCTGGTGGGCGATGCGGCACATCGCGAGGTTGAGGAAGGCCTTGCCCGCGAAGGCGACGGTGGAGTCGGGATACTGACGCGCCAGCGCCTCGCGGTAAGCGCGGCAGGTGGCGCGCAGATGCGGCTCGTCCATCACGTAGAGTGGAGTGCCGTAGGTGTGGGCGAGCGTCACCGCGTCGCAGCCGCCGATCTCGAGGTGGCCGGCTTCGTTGATGCGCTGGGTGCCCAAAAGCATGATCGCCTCCGACCGAAAGCCTCTCTTCGGGTGGGCACAGGTTATCAACCTGTGCCACCAGTCCCCTCGCCACACCCACAAAGGAGAACGCCAGACCGAATGCTCGATCTGGCGTCTCGTCCCGCGGACAGGCTAGAAGGCGGACGAGACGCTACCCGGCTTTCTCCCGATAGGTCGGGAGAACCATAGGCATCGCCATCGTCTTGTCGAGCCTGTACGCCATCGGCGGTATTTTAGCACGGGCAGGGGCGAGGCGCAAGGGTTTGACGCCCTGATTTGGGCAGCCGGCGGGCCTGCCGGGGTTGCGCCCCACCTAGCCGTCGTCTCGCTCCCCTTCGATTCTCTCGGGGCAGACGGCAAGGTGGGCTGCGTGAAGCATCTGCCGGACGCGCGCGGTGGCGGCCTGCGAGGTCTCCAGGCCGGGGCCGAAGTGGGTCTCGATGGTGAAGAAGCCGTCGTAGCCGTCCTGCAAGAGCGCGCGGAACTGGCCGGGCCAGTTGATCTCGCCGTCGCCGGGGAGGACGGTTTCGAACCCGGTGGGGGAGCGGCGCTCGTCCTTGATGTGCAGGTGGGCCACCCACCCTCGGGCGGCCTGGTAGCCGTCGGGATAAGGCGTGTCGCCGGCGGCGACGGCGTTGCCGGGGTCCCAGTTGAGGCGAAGGTTGTCGTGGCCGGCGGCGCGCAGCAAGGCGGCCGACTCGGCGCCGGTGCCGGCCCAGGTGCCGCGCTCATTCTCAAGCACCACTTGCAGGCCCGCCTGGGCGGCTTCGCGCGCGGCGCGGCGGAGCGCTTCGATCACCGCATCGGGCGGCTCAGGCGCTGCAAGATCTTCTTTGCGAAATGGGAAGACGATGACGATCCTGGCGCCCCATCGCTGCGCGAGGGCGTAGGTGCGCGGGAGCGTTTCGTCGAGTTGGCACGCCACTTCGGGCGCACTCACCGGCACCTTGAAGACGCCCGGCGAGAGCGCGGAGACGCGCGCGCCCTCGCGCTCGACCAGGCGGGTGACGGCATCCAGGTCCTGCCGGCTGACATCGGGGAGGCGGCCAGAGGCGAGGCCGCGGATCTCGAACCATTCAATGCCCCACCCGCGAGCGGCGCGGACGGCGGACTCGAAGTCGGGAGTGATTTCGTCGGTTACGATGGCGAGGCGCATGGGAGGCGATTTCGACGAGACGGGAGGTGACCCCTCCAGGTGAAACCGGGCAGGAGCAAGCTCCCGCCCCACGCGCCCTCCTGTCAAGATACGGGTGGGCACAGGTTAGTAACCTGTGCCACCACAGCAGGCACGCCTGCGACCGCCCGCGCGGCGGGTTGTGTTCCTAAGCGCGATGAAGTATCATAGAAGGGAGCGCGCCGTGGGCCAGCGAGGGGTCAGAGGATGACGATTGCGGAAGTTGCCGAGCGTTCCACACGCCTCATTGACAACGTGGGGCGGGTGATCCTGGGCAAGCGCGAGGTGATCGAGGAGGCCACGGTGGCGCTGCTGTGCGGGGGGCACGTGCTCTTCGACGACGTCCCCGGCGTGGGCAAGACGATGCTCGCCAAGTCGTTCGCGGCGTCGCTGGGCAGTTCGTTCAAGCGGATCCAGTTCACGCCCGACCTGCTCCCCTCGGACGTGGTGGGGGTCTCGATCTACGACCAGCGCAGCGCCGAGTTCCGCTTCTCGCCGGGCCCCATCTTCGCCAACGTGGTGCTGGCCGATGAGATCAACCGCGCCGGCCCCAAGACCCAGTCGAGCCTGCTGGAGTGCATGGAGGAAGGCCAGGTCACGGTGGACGGCATCTCGCACCCGCTGCCGCGGCCCTTCCTGGTGATGGCCACCGAGAATCCCATCGAGTACGAGGGCACCTACCCGCTGCCGGAATCCCAACTCGATCGCTTCCTGATGAAGTTGCACCTGGGCTATCCCGACCGCGAGAGCGAGCGCGCGGTGGTGGAGAGCCAACGGCTGGAACACCCGATCCACTCCATCTCCGCCGTGTTCGGCGAGCGCGAGGTCGAGGAGATGCAGGGGGCGATCAAGCAGGTGCGGATGGAGCCGGCCGCCCAGGACTACGTGCTCGACATCGTGGCGGCGACGCGCTCGCACCCGCAGGTCTATCTCGGCGCGAGCCCGCGCGGATCGCTGGCGCTCTCGCGGGCGGCGCAGGCGCTGGCGGCGATCAACGGCCTCGACTACGTCGTGCCCGACCACATCAAGCGGCTGGCGCCGGCGGTGCTGGCGCACCGGCTGATCGTGCGTCCCGAGGCGCGCATTGCGGGGACGGCGCCGGAGGACGTGGTGCGCGAGATCGTCTCCGCGGTGGCGGTGGACTGAGCGGCGCCGGCGATCCCCAGGTCCGACAGGTCGGACCGGGATGGCGGCCCAGAGGGCCTAACCATGTGGACCCGCAAGGCGAAACTGCTCGCCGCTCTCGTCCCCGTGTTCTACCTCATCGGGCTGCTCAACAATTCCGCCGCCGCGTTCCTGATGTGCTTCGTCACCTTCGGCCTGGTGCTGGGGGGGTGGGTGTGGGCGCGGTGGATGAGCCGGCGCGTGCGGTGTGAATGCGCGATCCCCTCGGCCCACACCTCGCGCGATGAGCCGGTCGCCATCGCCCACGGGTTGCGGGCGCCGCGGTGGTCGGGGCCGGTGAAGATCTCCAACCCCATCGTCAACCTCACCCTCGACGAAACCGATGCCTACGAGTGCGTGCTCGAGCCGGGTGACGACGGTCCGCCTTCGCTCGCCGCGGGCGGCGAGGCCGCGCGGCTGTCCGATACGCTGCGCTTCGCGCACCGCGGGCACTACCGGATCGGGCCGGCGACCCTGACGGTGCGGGATCCCTTCGGGCTGTTCGAGCGGCGCGTGACGAGCGGTGGTTCGGCGGAGATCATCGTCTATCCGCGCACGTTGGCGCTTCCGGGCGCGCCGCTGCTGGGGATGTCCGCCTACCGGCTGCGCGACCTCCGCACCGCGCCGGCGGCCGGCGAGGCGGTCGAGTTCCACGGGGTGCGCCCCTACCAGCACGGCGACGACCTGCGGCACATCCACTGGAAGAGCACGGCGCACACCGGGCAGTTGATCATCAAGCAGTTCGAGCGGCGGTCGTCGGCCTCGGCGACGATCTTCCTGGACCTGGACGCCGGGGCCCACCGCGGCCACGGCGCCGACTCCAGCCTGGAGCCGGCGGTGGAGATGGCGGCGTCGCTGGCCGAGCACGTGGTGCGCAGCGGCGGCGCGGTGCGGCTGGTGGCGAACGGCGCCCAGCCGACGCGGCTGGAGATGGACCGCGGCTACCGGCACCTGCTGGACATGATGGACGTCTTCGCGGTCGCGCGCGCCGATGGCGGCCGGCCCATCGGGCGCGTGCTCCACGAGGAGGCGCGCGCGGTGCCGGCGGGCTCGACGATGTTCCTGGTGACCCCCTCGGCCGATCTCGGGCTGCTGCGGCACCTGACCATGCTGCGCGCGCGGGGCGTGGACCTGGTGGTGGTGCTGCTGCTGGCGCACACCTTCGGCGATTCAGGGTCCCCCTCGGCGGAGACCTACGACCGACTGCTGGCGCCGCTGCTGGCGAGCGGCATCACGGTGTACCCGATTCGCCGCGGCGACGACCTCACTTCGGTCACCAAGACGGCGCGGCTATGGCTCTGACGGATCGCCTGAGAGAACGGATGAGGCAGCGGATGGCCGAGGGCGAGCCGGTCTCCGAGCCGTTCGACCCGCGGCGGGGATGGCCGCCCTACGCGGCGAGCGCGGTAGCGGCGTGGTCGGCGATCGCGGCGGGCTGGCCGCTGTTCGATGATTTCCTCCCCTGGTTTGGCCCGGCGATGGTGCTCGGGGTGGCCGTGGGGGTCCCGGTGAGCCTCTTCCTGCGGAGCCGGCGCTTCCACCAGTACCGGGTGAACCTGGTGGTGTTCGGGATCGCCGGGATCCTGGCGGCGATGCTGGCCACCCAACTCGCGGACACGCTGGCCGCCGCGCGCAGCCCGAACCCGATGTTCATGTTCGCGAGCGCGCGGCTGCCGGCCGCGCTCCTGCTGCACTTGTTCGCGTGGGTGACGGCGTTCCACGCGTTTACGCTGGTGACGGAGGGCGAACTGCTGCTCACCATTCTGCCCGGGATGAGCATCCTGCTGGTGACGGCGGTGATGGTCGGCGGCAGGGCGCCGCAGGTGTGGACCCTGGTGTTCGGGGTGGCGGCGGCGGTGCTCTTCGCCAATGACGCCGAGCACGGGCTGATCGCGCACGTGGCGCGGCGGCATGTTCCCGGCGAGATGAGGCGCCGGTCGCGGGCGGCGCTGCGGGGCGTGGTGGTCTTCGGGGCGGCGCTGCCGTTGATCCTGGCGCTGGCGTGGGCGGGACCGCGGGTGGACCCGGTGCGCCAGGCTTTCCGGGAGGCGCAGAGTTGGACCGATGAGTTGCTGGGGCATTGGCTCATCCGCATGTGGACGGCGGTGCGGCCCACCGAGGCCGAAGTGGCGCTCAGCGTGGAACTGGGCGGCCAGGCCGCCACCGGCAGCCGGGAGGTGTTTCGGGTCCAGACGCCGCGCTTTGTGCTGTACCGGGGCGCCGCGTACGACCGGTACGAGCAGAACGCGTGGACGCTGGATCGCAAGGACCTGCGACTCGCCGAACTCTCGCCCGACGGCTACCGCCTGGCCATCCGCGACCCCGGGCGGGCCGCGGGG
>Ga0315288_10013569_pt1 | contig 10196 bp, 21 predicted proteins | sample YL17G11_20_MG_FD_203454 | JGI IMG/M metagenome (GOLD analysis project Ga0315288, IMG submission 203454) | Sediment microbial communities from Yellowstone Lake, YNP, Wyoming, USA - YL17G11_20 | ecosystem: Environmental > Aquatic > Freshwater > Lake > Sediment | place: USA: Wyoming | collected... | reverse complement strand
CAGATCGAACTCTTCTTGCAGTCCATCCAACGCCCCGAATATCTCAACCATCTGTGTCGAATCATCCTCAGCCTTGCGGTGAAACTTCCGTAGCGGGTCGATGATGAGCACCTGTGCCTTGCTATCCGTCAAGTGCGCCTTGATCTTGGCGATGCCCGCCGCCGTGTGTAGATTCACCAGCAAATCCTTGCTCGCAAGGTACAAATTGAACGGCGCGACCTGACCTAGCCGATACGAGTGAATTGCCGCCAGCCGTTCTTTCAGCCGGTGCTTGCCGATTTCCTGCTCAATGAGCAGTACCGACAGCGGTTCCGGCACTTTCCAAAGCCCGAACAAGTCCCGTCCCTCGGCCAAGTCATACGCGATATTCAGCGCGATGAACGACTTGTAACTCTTCGGCGGTGCTCCAATGACCATGCGCCCGCCCCTTGGTAGAAAGGGATAGCAAAGGTACGGCTTGCTGTCGCCGGGCTGCTCCAACAACTGCCCGAGAGATACCGCCACACAAGACCCCGCGCATTACTCGAACTCCATACGGCTCAATTGCCGAACGATGATGTAATGTTGTTTGCGAAGGCGTAGGAAGTAATACGCTTGGGCCATGCCGACATGCACGGCGACTTTACGCGGGCGAAACCTCTTGCCTTTGGGCGCGGGATGTTGGCCCAAGGGAATAAGACCGCCGTGGGTTGGGTTAAGAACGAACTCGAACCAGCTATCTCTGACCATATTTAAGCCTCGATGATGCTGTCGATCAGGTGATACTTCAGGGCTTCCTCGGGGGTCATGTAGAGGTCGTGGCGCTCAATCATCTTGCGTAACTTCTTCATGTCCTGCCCCGAACGGTCGTGAACAATGGCGTCAAGCAAATTTTGAAGGCGCTCGCCTTGCTCTTGCTGCTCGCGTGTTTCTGACAGACGCCCACCACCAGCGGCATTGGAAAGTTCGTGCATCATAAAAGTCGTGTTGGGTAATGAGAGCCGTTTGGTCGCGGCCTGAAGCACTATAAGCGCCATCGAAATGCAGTGACCCGACGCGACGACATGCACTGGGCATTTCTTGGCAACGTCTCGAATCAGGTCGTACACGCCGAGCCCTGCGGTAATCACGCCGCCACAACTGGAAAAATAGAGAGTGATAGGCTTGCTCGACGCTATCGCCAGATGACGCAATCGGAAGGTGAGGACGGCAAGCATGGACTCATCCACCACGCCCGCTATAATCACAACGCGCTTCTTGGCGAGGGCTATTTCCGCTGCGTCAAAATAGGTCGTCATTCTCTCACCTTCGTTTAAGCGATACTTTCGGCCCTCGGTCATCCTTGCCGACGCCGCGCAATTGATAAGCAAGTACAAAGTTCAAATCACAGATGGCGTGCGCGAGATGGTTGATGGCAGATTCGGGGTCTAAGTCCTGCCGCGCTTTCCATGCGCTGATATGCCGTTCTGCCGCCGCAATGTTCCGGCCCCAATCCATGCCCTTCTCCCAATTGCGGGCCGCGTACTTCTTCTTGCCGTAAGTCAGTACAGCAACGAACTCATCCATCGCATCGGGTGGGACAAGTGAGTAGTCGAGTTTTCCTATGTCGTACTTAATCCCGGTCTTTGTCTTCTTCATTCTCACACCCATTGGGGCAGTTGCCCGGCCCGCCGCAGTCTGACCAGAAGTGCGTGCCGCAATGCGGGCAGCGGTAGTGTTGGTAGCCGTGATCGTCGGCCCAAGCCATCCATTCGTTGAGGTTCATTCGATTCGGATTTCCTTAAAGAACTGCAACGCCTCTTCCCACTCAGTAAAGTGGCGCAGACATTGTCGATGGAACACATTACGAAACGGCCCGACAATGACAAACGGGATACCCTCAGTTGAACAGATGCCGCCTTCCCACTCGCGGCCTCCACGCGGTGTTTCATCTATCGTGTCGAGCACAACGATGTGCGAGTGCCGAATGTCATAACGGTCGCGCAGGGCACAGCACATCCGGTAGCCCTCGGTCACGTTGGTATAGTTTACATTCGAGGGTTCGGTCAGCCATGTTGAAGTGACCGTGTGCCCCATGTCATGCAGGCGCGCGACAATCGACTTCAATCGCTCCCGCGTATCGAAGAAGGAGGCGATGTAGATGTTGAGCCCGACCTTTCGCGTTTTCATTACGGTGTCACCACTTCATCGAACGGCAGGGAAATGACATTCGACTTGTTCTTGAGCCACTGTGAGCCATCCGAGGGTGAACAGAACTCGTGTTGCTCGCCGTCGAATAGCACGACCAGCCAATTCTTGGTTGCCTCGTCCGGTTGGTCGGGCTTCACTATGACCTTGGTATGGCAGTAATCGCATTCGAGTAAGACTTGCGGTGTCTTCATATTTTCTCCTCGCCTAGCCTAGCCTTGCCCAGCCGCGCCTGGCCTGGCCTCGCCTTGCCTCGCCGGTTTAGTATGAGTGCATATTTCCTCGCCTCGCCTTGCCTAGCCCCGCCCGGCCCAGCCGCGCCTTGCCCAGCCTGGCCACGCCCGGTTTAGATCGCCTTAACCTTCGCAACCGCAAACCGTCCGTATGGCCCTTTCTTCTCAGGGCGGAAATCCAGCAAGCCAACAAGCGTTCCGGTGTCCGCGATAACCCGCTCAATCTGTGTTTGACTCAGCAAGGTTTCGTCGTAATCGACTTGGAAAGCGGCCTTCCACTCCTCGATGCGCGGGCGATAACGCATCACACGGCCTCGGGTCGCAGGGATGACAACGCCCCGACCATCAACCACATAGATTTCTGTCCCGAGTCCAATACGTATGGGGCTAACCAACACGCACGCAGCAACCACTTTTTGCAGCGAGGCGCGGCCTTTACCTTTGCTATATGCCGCCCCCGCTACCAGTGCCCTACTCAGGTTCTCGCAGGGGATATAGAGTTCCTGCGTCTTTTCGTCTCTGTAAGTGTTGAACTCGGCTTGTGCTTCCGGGGTCAGTTTCTCGAAGCCCTCCGGTGTCGGGCGGTAAGGATGCATGAGCAAAGGACTCAACCCGCGAATTGATACTTGCAAGGTCTTCATCAGCCACTTCCTCTCCGGTTTCTATTGAATCTGTTCGATGTTGCTCTCGAAGGGCGCACTCGGCGGTATCCATTTGCTCCCAGAGGTCTTCGGGGGGTTCAGGTCGGATGCGAGGAGTTTGGCCGTCTTCCTTTCGGGCAGCCGGTACAGGTATTTCTTCACTTCGCATGGGTCTTCCCCTCTCGACTTAGCGTTACCATCAAGTACCAGTTCAACCGCGCCCAGGTCGGGTATCATTCGGTACACTGAGTTCTTCCGCATGTTGCGTGTCTGCAATTCCCAACAAGGAAGGATGATGAGATGCTTGGATGCGTGCTCGATACGCAGAAAGAAGTGACAGTGCGCCCTGACCACGACATCGGCCTTGGGAACCTTGCCTTCTTTACCAGCCAGCGCCGAGAAGATACCCTCGCGGTCGAGTGCCGTGGTGCGGTACAAGCCGACACCCGTTCCGATACCGTGCGATAGGTTGATGATGATGCCGGGTTCTACTTCAAGGTCGAGCACTTCGTGGCTGTACCGACCTGTACCGATGCCGCCAAACTGAACTGTGCTGGCAAACTTGTCGGCTACGCGGTCAGCCATCTGTCCGGCCAATCCGTCGTGATACTCCGTGCCTTGGATAAAGTAGGCGGGACAATAATGAAGGGCTGCGAATAGTGGGTTGAGAACCTCATACGCAGCCTCGGCTTGGTCTTCCAGCAGCGGCAAGCACAGTTCGGTGCCGTGCTGTTTCGGTTGGGAACCGTCAATCACATCCCCGACGACCGCCACGAAGTCGAAGGTCTTGAGAGATACGCGGTCAATCAGGTCGTTCCAGCATTCCCAAAGGTACTTCTGGCCGGGGTTCTGCAAAACTATGTGTTGATCGCTGGCCTCAAAGTGTGGCGGCAGCATTCCAAAGATCGACCCTACATGCAGGTCGCTCACAAGTAATCCACGTTTCATTTAGTCACCTAAGTAGTTGATGGCCTCGACCGTCGCGGTAGGTTCTGGCGACGGTACAATAGGCGGTGGTTCAGGATTGTCTGCCGCGTACATCAAACGCTGTAACGCTGCATTGGCGTCTTCAGGAGCGATACGCCTGAGAAGTTCGGGACTCAAACCGACCTGTCCGCAGATATGCGAGAAGTCGTCTGAGAGTACGAAACTCCGTGCCTTGCGACTAAGACAGGCTCGTTGACGTTCGTTGCGGGCCGGGTATCTGCTTTTCACACATACAAAGCGTTCCTCTCGCTCTGCCAGCCCTTGAAGCAAGACAGCTATCCAGAGTTTCTGTTCGCCTGTCATCAGTGTCTCCACTGTGATTCATGCGGAACGCGCCTCAACACACCAGGGCCGTGACGCGCCCCGCACGAATCAGATCGGGCGTGTTGTCTTATTTCTTCTTACGCGGAGTGTAGAACCCACCAATGTCGAGCCGTGATGGGTTGTCCTTACGGTTGCGGGTCGTGAATCCCACGACGCGCCCGGTCAGCGCCTCGAAGTCCACTTCATCGAGGCCCGCAGACTTGGAGAGCCCGCGAGTGAGACCGGACATATTGATATTGTACTGAATGCGCTCGTTGTCGGACACTTGACCACTGCGAATCAGGTCGGTGTAACCGCCGTCGAACCACTCAGGCCGGACGTTCCAGCGAGCCGTGAAGATTCGCAGGTTATTGTCTCGGGTGAACTGCTCGAAGTTGCCGTTTTCGACAGCATCGACCGCAGCCGGTACGAGACTTGCAAGCACTTCCTCGGTCGCCTCTTCTGAGAAAAGCAGGGGCACGGCTACTTGAAGATAGCCGTTGGAGACTTCGCGGGTTTCGACCTTGCCGACAATCGCAAGCCCCTTGACGCGCTTGGCTCGATTCTCGGGAACGTCCGAAACCTTGATCTTAGGTAGTAAACCTGTCATCGCTTTACCTCGTCGTTGGAATCAGCATCAAAGAATGCTGTTAGGATTTCGCTCTGCCCGCGTCCACGCGAGCCTTCCATTCGTTCAAGTCATCCGTGGTCGTGGCAAGAATGTCTTTCTCGACTTGCAGGAAGTCGCCCAGGTGCGGCTTCAATGTGTTGCCAGCCAAAACCGGCGCAAAGAATCCCCCCGGAAACTTCTTGTCTAATTGGCCGAGAGCCTCGACAGGGATTGTGGTTTTGGCGGGATAGGTGATATGGGGATACTGACTGTCGGGATGCCGTTGATACCAGACGCGAACGCGGGTTTCCACAACGGAGAGTTCGCCGACCTTCTTCGTTACTGGGTAGCCGTCGAAGTGCAACAGTAGGCCGCAATACTTTGCCACCGCGCCGGTCTTGGCCGAACCGACCAGAGCGGGGCCGCGCAACTGCATATTGCTACCTTCTTCAATACCTTTAGTCTCATGGGCTGACCAAAAGACCCGCTCGATACCCGGAATCATGGCAAATCCTTTAATCAGACGTAGGGCTTCAAGCTGCGTGAAGTTGTAGGAGAACTTGCCCGCGAGAGCGATAGTTTCGCCGCCCTCGGAGTAGCTGTTTTCCTTCTGTTCTCCGAGAAAGCGCCCCTTGTCTCGGCAGTCCTCTTGAATTTGCTCGGATACCGAAGTCAGCCCTTCGACGATGTAGCCGGAGTATCCCCCCGCCCACGGTTGCCACGCACCGTCCGGGTTCGGCCACTCGCCGCGACTCAAACGACGCAGGGTAGAGATAGGATTGAGGGATTTGGTAAGGAAGATCGGCTGAACGACGCCAACGCGAATCAGCCCCTCGAAGATTTGCTTGCTTGAATCCTCGGCGGCAATCAGACGCAGCGGTAGGCCGGTCTGCTCGTATAACCATTGTGCTGCGTAGCGTAGGTTGGTAGACTTCCCGAGCCCGCTGTCGCCATAACTTATGACGGTCTTGGCGGCAACGAGCCGGGAGTCCGACGTACCGAGGTCGATAGTGAGTGGAGTGCCCTTGAACGTGGGGGATGCCGCAGTTGTCATCTTTTGCCCTCACGTTCATCATGGCACACACTGTATCCACTGTCAACCCCCTTTCAACCGGCTACTTCGTATTTCTTGTGTTCCTTGCCGATGTTCTCAATGTAGATCGTGAATTGCCCTTCCGACCGGCTACTCACCTTGAATTGGCCGGACAGACCTCGTTTAAGCGCGACGTACAGAGCCATCTCAGGGTCTTTCAAAGGCACTGCCGCTATGGTTTCCGGCGAAAGGCTTGTTGATACCCATTCACCCGGCCCAAGTCCTCGCGCAAGTTCTGCAAACAGCGCCTTCCATTCCAGGGTGTCCCGCAGTACCGAGCCATCGCCCCCAAAGCGACTGCGTGGGATCGGCCCCGTACCCCGAGTCAGTTTGACCGTAGACGTTTGTTGAGTGTCCTCTTTCCTCTTTGCCACAGGTAGTAATCTCCCCTCGCATGAAGTTTCGACCGTCCTTAGTATACCCTACTAATTGTCCATGTCAAGCACAATTTTGCTGTCTACTGTAAGTACACAGACACTAGGGGTAGGTTTCGGCCAACTTCACTCCGGGAGTTCCTTCGGCCAACTGGCGCTCAACCTCGGCCCGCAGCTTGCGCCATGCCCCGAAAGCCCTCACCATACGCCGCCGCTTGAAAGTCGTGGGCGACATGACCGCGCCGGATTTCGCGCTATACACGAACCCATTGATGATGAATGACTCGCCCGACTCCTTGTCCTGTATCTGCAAGGCAAAGCTGAACATATCCGGGTGATCGTTCAGAGGGCGAAGGCTCAGGACTTTCATTGTCGCATCAAGACCAAATGTTCTTCCCGCGACTTGAACCCCTCCAACTCAGCCGGGTCAATCTCATCGGATGCCCGACCACAGATCGCTTCATGCTCGCATTTGCCCACGACCGAACAAGGCCAGTTCGATAGGTGGGGCCAAGGCTGCTCGATACCGAACGTCGCCCGAAGCATCTCGATAATCTCGCAGGTCTGATGCACATTGAGCAGGGTGAGATTCAGCGCGTGCTCTGACCGCGTGATTTCGAGCGGCGGGAAGCAGACGGGCGGGGTCTTCTCGACCGCATACCGAACCAATACGCCCTTGACCTCGAAGCCCAGACTTCTGGCCCCAAGCATTACGAAGTCAGCCTGCTTATTGTGGTTCCAGTCGTCGAGCAGCTTGTCATACGACGCCTTAGCATAGGCGGTCTTCATCTCGCCCACCCATAAGTCGCCTTGATACATCACAATCTGGTCTAGCCTTCCAACTGCGAAGTGTCTAGCCTCGGCACCTATAGGCACTTGAAATTCCCTTTCGTGGTCAAGCACCTGAATACCGTACTCGGGTGGGTAAGTAGCCTCGAATACTCGCCAGAGAATCCAAGCGTTCTGAATTGCATCTGGTGATAGGCTAAGCGTCTGGCCGCGTGGGTCAGGCTCTCTACCCTCCAATACGGCCTGAATAAAGTCGTCCGGCATACCCCCGGCCTTGAGATCGGCTATGCAATGAAAAGCGGTTCCCCGCGAGAGGCCATAGGCCATCGCTTTGGCAACCAGATTCTTCTCATACTTGAGCCGGTAGAGTTCCGGGTTCTGCCAGAAGGCTTTGTAACGGGTCTGGTCAATCATCATGGTTTGTTTCTCCTATCGCCGCTTGCAGTTCGCGAGCCTTCGCCACTAGTTCTCTGCGCCATTGCTGGTCAGCTTCTGACTCATATCGGATTTGGGCCTCAGCAGTAAACGCAGCCAGTTCCCCCGCCAACTTCTCGACTCGGCGGAGGCGGTCGTAGGAGTTGACGGCCTCGAAAGAAAGCGAGGCGTTATCGAGTGCTCGTGACCCACTAAATTGAGCAATGAAGGTATGCTCGATATCATCCCCGCAGAGTTCCACGGAGTTTAGGTGCTTATTCAGATACCACGGTCTCGGCGTTGCTTTGCTGGTGTCAGTCATGGTTTGTTTACCTTTCCACTTGCGCCGGTTCATTGACCCGAATACCGGCGAGAAGCATCAACATCAAAGGCGCGAAGAACGAGCCGAGTATACTAGCGGACTCGGTATAAGTACGGAGTGCTATGAGACCGAATTTGCTCAATACTGTGCGTACCTCCGGGTCTTTGACCAGCAAGAACATAGCATTGACCTGCTCCTGCATATCGGCTAGGTTCATGCCGCCGTCCGCTTCGGGCCGGTAGCGAAGGATTTCCTGCTTGATTCTTTCTAATTGTTCATTGCTCATTTGCCTTGTCTCCTTGTTTAAGCGCGGTGGGATGTCGTCTTCTCAATCTCGCGCTCGACTTCCGCCGCGACATATCCGAGGGTCAACCCTTCAAGCACAAGGGCCATCAAGACAGCCTCGGGCGGTCTGCCCTCCGCCGCTTCTGTTCTCATCCGAGATATAACCTCAGTGAACATTCTTTCGACAGGCAGAACATCGACTACGGTTTGAATGGCGCGGTCAGAGTCCAGCATGAATGCGTTGGGGTCTTTTCGCGCCCGCAGATTGCGAAGATCAAGCGCCGCTGACAGAACGTACTTTCTTGGAAAGAACATCGGACACTTCCTTTCTAATGAGGGCGCGGCTTATCAAACCGATAAGACTCCCAATCGTACCGCCCGTCGAACCTCGGCACGCCTCGCGCCCTCAAACTTACTGCGGTTAAACGCAAAGTTTCCAAGCACCTTTCTTGTAGTCCGCGTACCGCCGCACCAACATCATTCGCGCCGCGCGAATCTTTGCGCCGGGGGCCGAGCCATACCAATGCTTGCAAGAACTAAAGTGAACCCGACTGCCTACCGGAACAACGCACTCCCAAACCACATTAGCGAGTGGTTCAAATTGATCTCGGGAATCCAGCGCAGCTTGAGCCTTGGTAGCGGCATGAATACCGGCAGCACAAGACCGGTCGCGTTCATCGAGCCATATCGCCGTGAGCACACTCCCGATGTGCAGTGCGCCCCAATCGAACTCCCGCACAGGAGAAAGTGCCCTACCGCCGCCCATAGCGAAAGCCTTGTAGACAGTGAGCGGCTTGCGGATTGTTCGCCATCCGTATTTCATGTTGACCTTCCTTTGTTGGATTTACTTCCGTAATCAAACCGGAGTCCTGCCGTATCGCATTCGGTCGGCCCCGGTAAGTGGTCGAACTTCACGGTTGCAACATCGCCTGAAGTTTTGAGCAATACACCGCGACGGTGTGCGTACTGGCCGAACTTGCACACTATACCCCGCCCCGCAATGAGGGCTGTTCGATAGGGTCTTTGCAGTCGGAAGGCTTTCATATTCTCCCCCATAACCATCGAAGCGCCCGATATACCGCTGTCCGGGGATGGTATTGCTTGAAGTAGTCGTGATACCAGATTGCGACAAATACTTGAGTCACGGTCATATTTCACGCAGTCCGGCGGGGGATGTCTCTGCAATACTCATATCCCCATCGCCCGATCTGCACGGTATACCCGGCATGGTGATTATTGGCGCACCAGAACCCATCTTTTGTGGCCTCATAACCAACAGTTGCCATATCGCGCAAAATGATATAGCCGGGGCCGCACCTAACTAATGTGTATCCGCTCTCTGCCAGTGTTTCACGGTATTGGCTACCAATTTGCTTTGACATTAGACTACCTCGCGCAGCACTTCGCCGGATTTCGAGATATACCCCTGCTCGATTAGTGCCGCCGCAGTGCGTCCATAATGGCCCTGCAACTTCCAGGCAAGTCCGGTCTTGACCAAATGTGCGAACAATACGAGACTGTCATGGTCGGATAAGTCGCCTTGTTCATAGGCCATGATCGCGCCAACTGCGTCATAAGGTTCAGTTTGCGCTCGCTTCAAGAATTTCCTTGGCATGATGTTCCTCGCTTAAACGAATTGTGTCTCTGCGGCTATTTCCTGAACCATAACCGCATCTTGTGAATTGACTTTCTTGATCTCACAGGCCGCTTGACGTACTTTCACGCGGGACACTCCATCCAATTCGATAATCATGGAATGCTCGTTACGTCCTTTCCAAGCCCCAATGCCATACAGTAAGGTATAGCTACCAAATAAACGGTTTAGGATTGCCTTGACTTGCCAGCGATTCCGATCTTCGGTATAAATGCGAAACATGGGTCACACGCAATCAGGGTAGAAACCCGCGTCGATGATTACAAGACTTCCGCGAATCCAGCCAATATTACCTCTGTGAAGGTCACGAAACTCCCCAGTACCA
>Ga0315288_10013568_pt1 | contig 10197 bp, 6 predicted proteins | sample YL17G11_20_MG_FD_203454 | JGI IMG/M metagenome (GOLD analysis project Ga0315288, IMG submission 203454) | Sediment microbial communities from Yellowstone Lake, YNP, Wyoming, USA - YL17G11_20 | ecosystem: Environmental > Aquatic > Freshwater > Lake > Sediment | place: USA: Wyoming | collected... | reverse complement strand
CGCCGGACCCGATTTGGACGCCTGACGACCGGCTCCTTGACTGGACCAAGCCCGGCGCGGTCGGCGGGGGCGACCAGTTCCAAGCGCCGCAGGAACTCACCGTCGGGCTCCATCCCGTCGGCGCGGCCACCGGCGACTTGAACGGGGATGGCCGGCTGGATTTTGCGGTGGCCGGAATGAAAGGGCACCTGGTGTCTGTTTTTCTGCAGCAATCGAATGGCGCGTTCGTCCTGGGGGCGCACCTGCCCGGCGCGATCGGCCCACGAGGCGTCCAGATCGGTCAGGTGGTCGGAGACGCTGCGTTAGACCTGGTCGCCTCGTCGCCGGGGCGGCGCGAGGTATTGATCTACCCGGGTCGGGGTGATGGCAGCTTTGCCGACCCACTGCATGTCCCCGTGGCGACCACGAAACAGTTGGGCGCGCTGGCCTTGGGCGACTTCGATCAGGATGGGAAAACCGACTTCGCCGTGGCCGCGATGCAGCCCGGGTCTTCCAGCGACGCCTTCGTCTTCCGAGGCGACGGGCTCGGGGCATTCACTCAGTCGCAGAAGCTGGCCAACCTGTCCGATCCTCAGGTAATTCTGGCAGCCGATTTCGGCGGCTCCTCCACGCCCGCCCGGCCCGATGGTCGGCTCGACCTGGCGATCCAGAGCTGGGGTGGCACAACTTACTGCTATCTCGGCCTTGGCGACGGCACGTTCCGGCTCGTGCAGACCGTTGACTCGGCCGGCGCCTGGAAATCGACCGGGCTCGCAATGGCAAATCTCAACGAAGATCCCCAAGGCCTGCCCGATCTGGTGGTGACCTACATGTGGGGGCCGGGAGACAGCGCTGACCACGCGCAGGTGTTGACCGGAAGAGGCAACGGTACCTTCATTACTCAAGCGCGTCTCGAGGACTGGCTCTTCGTCACGCGGTTCCCGTCCGGAGTCGATGCGCTCGACTACAACCACGACGGCCATCCCGACCTGGCGTTCGCGAATTTTGGCAGTCCGGATGGCGTCGTCCTTCAGAACAACGGGATCGCCGGCCGCTACAGCTTCCGCGAGGTGGTCCGGTTCGGCGTCGGAGCCCGCAACACGAGCGTGGTGGCGAGGGACCTTGATCGCGACGGGTCCACTGATCTGCTGGTCACGGGCGCGGGGTGTCAGACGGTGAGCGTTATCCACGGCGGCCCCGGGGTCAATCTGCGCGCGCCATCATTCCATGGTTTGGGCGGAGGGGACGCGATCGCCGTGGGCGGCTTCGTTGACCCGACGGCCCGCCGGGATATTGCGATGAGCTCCGACACCGTGCGCGTGTTCCGCAATGACGGCCAGATGCGGTTCACCCGAGTCTATTCCTTCAACCTGGCTGGCGGCACCGCCGATCTGCGCGCTGCGGATCTCGACGTTGACGGGAAAGAGGACCTTGCGGTCCTGCGGTCGCGAACCTCGGCCGCCTCTGACGTCGTGGTCTTGCTGGCGGGCGGCACCAGCCAATTCACCGCGGCGGTCTATCCGGCCACCGGCGCCCGCCAGGCCCGCTCGCTCCTGATTGCCGATTGCGACGCCTCGCGAGGGCCGGACTTGGTCGTCAGCGAAGCGCAGCGGGGTTCGGAGGGCATCTACCTGCTACTGAACAACGGCGCGGGCGGCTTTGAGGCACCGCAGCGAACGCCGCTGCCGGTCGATAGCCAGCCGGGCGAACTGGCGGCGGGAGATTTCAACGGGGATAAGAACCTCGACCTCGTTGTGGTGTTGAGCGGCACGAACCGGTTCGCCTTCCTGGCAGGCCAGGGTAATGGCGGCTGGGCTGACCCAGTCCTGTTCCTTGCGGGCGTTCAGCCTTCCGGAATCGGCGCGGCGGATTTCAACGGTGACGGCAAGCTCGATGTGGCCGTGAGCCACGCGGGTGAGGACAACGTGTCGGTCTTTCTCGGGGATGGTGGCGGTGCCTTCGCGACCGGCCTTACGATCGCCGTGGGCAGCCACCCCACGCATCTGCTCGTTCATGATTTCAATGCGGACGCGCAGGCCGACATGGCGGTCGCGAACACCGGAGACCGGACACTCTCGTTCCTTCGAGGAAAAGGCGATGGCACTTTCGAGCCGGTACAGACCTATCGCACGAGTGCATCTCCCACCCGGATGGCGGCGGGGGATCTATCGGGATCGGGCTATTTGGATCTGGTCGTTGGCCCCGACGGTGAGGTCTTTCGGAACAGCCTCAACCCAGGAGTTTATCTGTCCGTAACACCGGCGGGTAACGACCTCGTGTTCACATGGCCGGCCCTGGCGACGGGTTACTCCTTGATTTCTTCAGAGAGGCTGGGCCCGGCGGCGGTCTGGGCACCTGTGCCTACTCCACCGATCACCGACGGCGATCTCAACAAGGTCGTTGTGGCACGGCCTGGCGCGGAGACCTTCTACCGGCTCAGGAAATAGGCTATTCCATCCGCCGCGCGACGGCAGCCTGTGAATCGGCTCACCACCACGGGCGCAAGGGTTCACTCGGCCCTTCGCGTCTCGGGGCGGTGTGATCCAAAGTGGCGGTCAGTTGTGGGAAGGAGCGCGGCTGGGTGCGGAGCACCAGCCGCAGCCGGGGTCATCGTTGTGCCCGAGTCCACGCTGCCCTACGCGCTACTGCTGCGGGAGCCTCTGCGACTGGTCCTGCGGACACAGTCGCGCTCCTGACTGCCACTTCGGATCGCACCCTTGGGATGTCGGCCAGCGCCGGTGTGCCCAATTGCCTTGTCGGCAGCTACGAGCCGAGGGGCACCTTCTTCGCATCAGCAAGCTCCTCGTCGCGGCGGTGGTAGCCGCAAGCGTTGATGAGGTTCTCGGCGGCGGCGAGATCGGCCTGTGGTGAACCCCACGGATACGCCGGTCCCTCATTCCGCATTCCGCGTTCCGCATTCCGAATTCCAAAGAGCCTTGCTCGGTGCAGGTGAATGTCCGCCAGGAAGAGGGGCATGGGGCCGCGCTCGGCGATTTCCCAGGCTTCGTCCAGGTCGCTCTGCGCGCTTCTGTCGCAGTCCGCTGCCTGTTCCTGCCGACCGTGCAGCCTGTGCTCCGTAGCCTCGGCGAAGGAGCGCCAGGCGCGAGTGAGGAGGCCGTGGGGAGGCATTGCTGCTGGCTGGCGCGGCGGAGGCCGTCCACGGCGTGGTCAATTTCGAGTGTCGAATTTCGAATGTCGAACTTCCCAAGGATCACCGCGTAGAGCGCGGCGCGACCCAGCGTGAGGTGGTTGAGGGCGATGTCGAGGAGGTTGCGGGAGCCGTTCAACCCAATCTGAAGCGCCGTCTCCGCGCGCCGCTCGACGGCGCGGCAGGATTCCAGCAGCGTCGTAGCGGCGAACTGGCGTTCGCCGCCATCTTCTTTGGCTCGTGCGTCGGCGTGGGTCCGAGCAATTTGCGGCGAACGCCAGTTCGCCGCTCGTGTGCCCGGCAGGGGTGTGGTCTATCGGGATGAAAGGTTCCCGACGGGGGCTTGTGACGCCAACCGTAGCCGAACCGCCAGGTCGTCTCCGCAAGGAGGCGGCGCGAAAGGGTGGGAGGCAAACGTTCGACCGAAGGAACACAAATGGGCAGTGAGGCAGGATGTCAGGGGCGAGCAGGCTAGCACAGGCGAAGCCCAAGAGTCACTGATGACATTCTGTAGAGCCCCGAGGCGCGAACGGAAAGAACAGACCCTGACCCGGGGAGAGCCACCGGCTGAGAGGCCGGGGGCAGTCAGCAGAGGCCATAGTAGCGTCTGAGGAACGCACGAAGAGAAAGGCGTTCCGAGCGAAGGGCCGAAGAACGAAAGAGCAGAACTCAATGAGAACCTGGAAGAAACTTCGCGAGCCGTCCGAAACGGCGGGGCGTGACAACTACGGTCACCACCCCGATCCGGCCAACCAAGGCCCAGGCGGAGAAGCCGCCGCCAGCCGCGGGAGGGGACGACGAGAAGCCATCTGACGCGGGACTCACCACAGAAAGTAATGCACGAAGACCTGATGGAAAGAGTCGTCACGCAAGACAATGCCACGGCTGCCTGGCTGGCGGTCAAACGTAACGGAGACGCGCCCGGCATCGACGGCATGACGACACAACAGCTACGCGACCACGTGCGCAAGCACTGGGAAACCATTCGCGCCAAACTCCTGGCCGGGACGTATATGCCCAGCCCGGTGCGGCGGGTGGAAATTCCCAAACCCAACGGAGGCGTGAGGCTCCTGGGCATCCCGACGGTGCTCGACCGATGGATTCAGCAAATGCTTTTGCAAATGCTGCAAGCCATCTTCGACCCCACCTTCCAGGCTCAGAGCTTCGGGTTCCGACCGGGCAAAAGTGCTCACGACGCGGTGCGCGCAGCGCAGAGCTACGTCCAAGCGGGGAAAGATTGGGTGGTGGACATGGACATCACCAAGTTCTTCGACCGCGTGAACCACGACCTCCTCATGAACCGCATCGGACAGACGATACGGGACAAACGGGTGCTGGGTTTGATTGGGCGGTATCTGCGAGCCGGGGTGAGGGTGGAAGGGTTGGTGCAATCCAGCGAGGAAGGCACGCCGCAAGGCGGGCCGCTCTCCCCGCTGTTGGCCAATATTTACGTGGACGCGCTGGACCGGGAACTGGAACAGCGCGGCCTGGCGTTCAGCCGGTATGCCGATGACTGCAACATTTATGGGAGCAGTGAACGGTCGGCGCAACGAGTGTTGGCAAGCCTGACGGCCTGGATACAGAAACACCTGCGGTTGGAAGTCAACGCGACCAAGAGCGGAACTGGGCGGCCGTGGGAACGGAAATTCCTGGACTTTCGCATCAACCCGCAAGGGAAGATCGAAGCCGCGCCGCCGATTGTGGAGCGATTCAAAATGAAAGTTCGGGAGCTATGGCGGAGCTGCCAGAGTCAGACCAGCGAAGAGCTGCGGGACAACTGGCGCGCTTACGTCCGAGGCGGGTGGGGCTACTACCGACTGGCCGAGGAACGCCGGAACCTCTTCGGACTGGAAGGCTGGATACGGCGCCACATCCGGAGCTGCTTTTGGCAACGCTGGGACAACTGGCGCGGACGGCTGCGCAAACTGCGAGCCTTGGGACTGAGCGGACGCTTGTTGAAAGTGGCGCACAGTTCCAAAGGCGCGTGGCGCATCGCAGCCAGTCCGAGTTTGCAGACGGCGTTAAGCAACGCGGGGTTGCGACGTCACGGGTTCTGGATGCCATCAGAGCTCGCGGCCACCGTGTGAAGGGCCGCCGCGTTCAACCGCCGGATGCGGAAAACCGCACGTCTGGTGGTGTGGGAGGGTGCCGGGGCGCAATCCCCGGCACCCGACCCGATCGCAGACAAGTCACGCCGCACGCTCGGCCTGCATTGCCTCGGCTTCGGGGAAGCGCGCGGTGGCTGCCGCGGCGGCGGGCATCACGGGAATGCCGAACCGGCTAAAGCCGGGACACCGAACCCTCGTGAATCGTGAAGTGTTTGGAAACTGTCCAATTGCCTTGTCGCGGGCGCGAAACCGGGGTTAGCTTTCGACCGCGCTCTTCCGGCCACACGCTTCGGGCGCGGTCTGTTCACGTGACAACGTGCGCCATCAAGTTCGACCGGGTCACCAAGGTCTATCAAGGCCGCCAGATTGCCTTGGCGGATGTCTCGCTGTCCGTCCCGTTCGGCTCGACCGTCGGTCTGCTGGGCGCGAATGGCTCAGGCAAGTCCACGCTGCTGCGCCTGGCGCTGGGCCTGATCTCACCCAGCGCGGGCGAAATCACGGTTTTCGGAGAACGGATGCGCCCGAGGTCCAAGGGGCTGCGGCAACGCATGGGGTTTCTGCCGGACGACCCGGCATTTCCCAAGGATCTGAGCGCGATCCGCTACCTCCAGTTTGTGGCGGACTGTTTCGGGCTCTCGCACCGGGAAGGCCAGGCGCGGATGGGGACGCTGCTGCGGGCCGTGGGCCTGCTGGACGACGCCGGCCGGCGGATCGGCACCTACTCGACGGGGATGAAGACGCGCCTCGGCGTGGCGGCCTCGCTCGTGAACGATCCCGAGCTCCTGGTCTGGGATGAACCGACCGCGGGGCTGGATCCGATCAGCCGACGGCAGACGCTGGAGTTGATCGAGCAGTTGAGGGGGCGTAAAACGATCGTGCTGAGTTCGCACATTCTGGGCGACATCGACCGGGTGTGTGATCGGTTGCTCGTCCTGAACCAGGGCCAACTGCTGTTCGACGGGTCGCGCTTGGAGCTGGAATCGCAGCTCCCCAAGCGGCAGCTCGAACTCCGCGTGTCCGGCGCCGTCGATCGCTTTCGCGCCGCGCTCCCGGAACGCCTGGGCCGGACCGATCTCTCGCAAGAGCGCGACAAGGTTCGCATCGAGCTGCGCACCGGCGACCCCGCCGGAGAGATTCTGGAGCGCCTTCTTCAATTGGCCCGGGAGACCGACACGACCATCGAGGGCGTCAACTCGGCCGGCCGGCAGCTTGAAGACGCTTACCTGAGACTGATCACCGATGACGAATTCCGAGGCTTCCTCCGTGCCGCCGGGTCGTGAGCCGGACTCGGCGCCCGACACGGGCACGCTGCCGGGTGGCGGGACCCCCGCTCCCGACACCGGGGAGGCGTGTCCCCCGACCATCGCCCGTCGGATTCCCGGTCACTTCCGATCCCTGCGTTTGCTGGCAGCCGTGGACATGGATTCCATCCTGCGTTCCTGGCTCACCCGGGGGTTCTTGCTCGCGAGCGGGCTGCTGACGGTCCTTGCGCTCAAAGGTATGCAGGCGGACGACAAGACCGCCAGTCAGATGCTCGAGGTGGTGTACGTGACGTACCTGCTGCTCTGGATGCACGCGGTGATCTTCATCGCCGGCGGAGCTTTTGCCCGCGAGCAGGATTGCCTGAACGACGCCATCCTCAGCCGGGGTCTGACCCGGGGCGAATACGTAGGCGGCAAACTCGTCGCGCGCTGTCTCGCCATCCTGGCCATGATCGGCGGGGTGCTCCTGCCGGCGTCGTTCTGGGCGATTCGCCAGGATCAACTCGTCCGCACCGAGGCCGGCCAGGTCGTGTCCAAGGCGCGCAACACGAAAGTCGAGGCCTGGGAACCCCGGAAGATCTACGCCGGCACGGACGGCCGGGTGCAGGAGCTCAAGGTGAATGCCGGGGACGCGGTGCGCGCCGGCGATGTGCTGTTGGTCCTGGATGACCGCCAGCTCTTCGATCAGCTCGAGACCGAACGACGCGCGGAGGAGACCGCCCGCAACGAAGTCGGCAACGCCCGCCGCCGCTTCGAGGACGCCCAGCGCGGCGTGGCTCAGGTCGAGGATGCCTTGACGCGGGCGGAGCGGTCTTTGGCGGCCAAAGACCTGATGAGCCGGTTTGAGCAATCCGATCGCGAGATCGAGATCCGCTCCCGCAAACGCGATCTGCAAACCGCGGAGAACCAGCTCCAGGTCGCCCAGGACGCCATCACCGTGGCCGAGCGAGCCGTCGAGAACACCCAGGCTCGCGTCCGGGAGGCGCGCAAACGACTGGCTGAGACCACCATAACGGCGCCCATCTCGGGATACGCCACCGAGGTGCTCATCCAGACCGCCCAGCACGTTGGCCTCGGCACCCACCTGTTGACGGTCGCGCGCCTGGACGAGTTCGAGGTGCGTGTTCCCGTTTACGACTTCGACGAGTTCAAGCGCCTGAAAACGGGTCTGAAAGCCTTCATCAAGGTCGGCAAGACGGAGTTCACGGGAGTGATCGACCGGCTGGGGCCGACCACGCAGCAGGATCGCTGGGGACGCCCGAGCAACTACGCCGTCGTCCGCTTCAAGGGCGACGGCACCCTGGGTGTGCTGGGACTGGACGCCGATGTCCGCATCGTGCTGCCGCCCGCCGAAGAACGCCCCGACCGGGTGACCGCTCTGTTGAACACGCTTACCGGTCACGGAGTGGATGATGTCGGGTCAAAGACAACCTCCGTAACCTACGGGTGGATGTTGATCGGCCTGGGCAAGGTCCTCGGCTGCTCCCTGCTGCTCGTGACGCTTACGCTTTTGCTGCTGGTCCTGTTCCGCAGCGCGCTCATGGCGATCCTTGCCGCCGCGGGCCTGTGGCATGTGTCGAACCTGCTGTTTGATTTCGCCGGCTTGCCCGAGTTGTCCTACCTCGAGATGGTGCGCACGATGGACAAAGTGCTGGGGGGTGTGGCCAGCCGGCCCGAGGAACTGATTGCGCTGGCGTGGCTCTATGGCATCGCCCTGGTGCTCGGGGGTGCCGCCGTCGCTCTGTTCATTTCCCGGGATCCACCGAAATGAAGCCCGCCAAGTCCAGGAACGGCAGGTCGGTTCGCGCTCAGAGCCTGACGGGTAGGGCGAGGCGTCCCTGCCGAGCCGGATTCGTGGGTCGCGAATTGGGCGACGGCTCACCGGGGACGGTTCGCCCTACCGACAATTGCCTGATCTCCGATCGCGCCTTCGGTAGGGCGAATCGTCCCGATGAGCCGCTTGTGGATGACCGATCCCGAAATCGGCTCGGCAGGGACGCCTCGCCCTACCGAAGGCATAGTTCTCAAACAGGCTCTCAGCACGTCTGGCGTTCGGTCCTGCTCGCGGCTCTGGGGGTCGGCTGTGGGATCGCCTCCGGCCAAGACGCCACGGAGCCGCTCTCGACCAACGCACCGGCTGAACTGGGTCATGTGCTGGACGTCCCGCGGTTGCCCGACCGGGATGTGCTCTTTCTTCGTGGGGGGGACCGGCACAGCGGCGCGGTCCGAAATGAATCGTTTCACCTGCGGACCCTACAGGGCTTGCAGACCTTTCCCGGCTCGCAAGTCGCCGCGATTGACCTGGCCGACAGCCGGGGCGGTTTCGACGTCCTCATCGCCGTGAATCGAAACCGGTTCAGCGGTTACCTTGAGGACAAAACCTTCGTGGTTCAGCCCGGACCTTCCGTTGAACCGATCGAAGTGCGACGCGAAAAAGTGCTCAAAGTCGTGTTCCGGTCGCGGGCCGGGGAACCCACCGGGCTCGCGGAGGGCTCGTTGGTCGTCCTGCGGAACGGGGATTTCTTCACCGGCACGCTCCTGACCGACACGTTCCGGCGTGAAGACACGGGCGCGGAGTTGCGTTGGATGGCCGAAGGCCTGGCATCGGTGAGCTTTCCCCAGGGAGCGGAAGGCGCGGCTCGGTTGCACTTCGACCGCGGGGAGGTGTTGCGCGGCGCGCCGACCACCGAGGATCTGGAGTTCCAGTTGGATCTGGGTCCGCGGATCACGGTTTACATCGGCCGGATCGAGGAGCTCCGCCGCGCGGGCGAGCTCCCTGATTCACTTGTCCGGAAGATTGGTGCGGCGCCCGCTGTGCCACGCACCACTCCTGCGCCCGGTTTGCCGGATCCCGACGTGGTGCCTCGCGAAGGCATGATCTGGCTCGCGCCCGGCGAGTTCACGCAGGGCAGCCCGATCGAGGAGAAAGACCGCGATCTCGATGAGGGCCCGCAAACCCGGGTGGTGATCCCGGCCGGCTTCTGGATCGGCCAACACGAGGTCACGCAGGCGGAGTACTCAGCGGTCGTAGGGCAGAATCCGAGTCAATACCTGGGCGATCCTTCGCGTCCGGTGGAGAAGGTGAACTGGCAGGAGGCCGTGGCTTTTTGCCGGCGGCTGACGGAACGCGAACGCGCGGCAGGGCACTTGCCGGAGCGATACGTCTATCGTCTGCCGACCGAAGCCGAATGGGAATACGCCTGCCGGGCGGGAACCACCACCCGATTCAGCCATGGCGATGACCCCGGCTATTCGCTGGTGATGGACTATGCGTGGATCGACGCCAACAGCAATTCCGCCAGTCATCCCGTAGGCCTCAAGAAACCGAACGCCTGGGGGTTACACGACCTGCACGGCAACGTCTGGGAATGGTGCCTCGACACCTGGCGCGGCGTCCTGCCGGGCGGCACCCTGACGAACATCACCACCTTCTCGGAAGGCACCTTGCGCGTGGCCCGAGGCGGGTCCTGGCTCTACACCGCCCGGTTCAGCCGCTCCGCCAACCGCGACAGCTACGGCCTGCTGAACCGGTGCAGCGACGTGGGCTTCCGCATCGTCCTGGCCTTGCCTTAACCCGACTTTCGCAACTGGCGGGACGTAATTGGCACAAGTGATTGCAAACCAAGCTGGGCTCCGAAAAGGTCTGCACCAAGACCCGCTTGGCTCAGAGCGCCGGTTCTTCCAACCCGCCCGCCGCCGT
>Ga0315288_10013567_pt1 | contig 10197 bp, 9 predicted proteins | sample YL17G11_20_MG_FD_203454 | JGI IMG/M metagenome (GOLD analysis project Ga0315288, IMG submission 203454) | Sediment microbial communities from Yellowstone Lake, YNP, Wyoming, USA - YL17G11_20 | ecosystem: Environmental > Aquatic > Freshwater > Lake > Sediment | place: USA: Wyoming | collected... | reverse complement strand
TGCCGCTGGTCGTGACCGCTGAATGGAAGACCTCGATGCCGTTCTTGGTGTTGCCGGTAAGGGTGTTGCCGGCGCCGAGCGTCGGCACGTTCGCCGCGCCGACGTGGACCGCGTACTTGGTGCAGCCGGTGATGGTGTTGTTGGTGAAGTCGCTGAAGTAGCCGGTGTACGAGACCCATACGCCATTACTGCCGCTCTTGCGGACCAGGTTGTGGTCGAACTTGATGTTCGTTGCGTCGACCCTGACCGCGCCCAGGGCATCGCCCGTCTTGCCGCCGAAGAGCACGTTGCAGTAGCTCATCCTGGCGGTCGAGATGGTGTTGCCGTAGAAGGAGATGCCGGTCCAGAATCCCGGCACCGTGTCGGACAGCGACGTGAAAGTAATCATTGTGTCCGCCTTGCCGGCCGCGACAATTGACCCCGGGTCGGAATAGCCGCAGTACAGCTCGGCGTCAGCCGAGAACTGCACGACGCAGCCCGGCTTGATAGTCAACGTCACGTTGTCCCCGGTGTAGACGTCGGCGTCAATGATATGCGGGTTACCGGACGGCCACCAGGTTTCGTCGGCTGGAATCTTGCCTGAATGGTGCGTCGGCCCGGCGCCGCCGAGGAATACGGTAATCGAAGCCTCACCGGTTTTGTCGGCTGCGTTGAAAGCCTTCGCCTTGATGGTATGCGACCCGTTCGTCGCGCTGGTGGCGTCCCAGTCGGCCTGGAACGTGTCCGCGGTGCCGGTATTGTCGGTCGCCTTCAGCGTGTTGTCCACATAGAACTCGACCTTGGTTACGCCGCCGTTGTCGGTGGCCTTCACCTTGATAGTGACGATGCTGTGGTTCAGCGTGTCGCCGTTGTGCGGGACACTGAACGTTACCGTCGGTCCGCCGCTCGGCAGACACGCGACAACCAACAGGACTATCGCGGCTGCTGCGATTACGAAGCCCTTCCTCATTCGTTACTCCCTTCGGTTTGTTGTCTTCTCGCTGGCTCTGCAGGACCGACCGTTGCAGGTCTTCCTGGGGGCGGTCGATGGGGCTACGGTCACGACACGCATGTCGCACTACCCAAATCCTCATCGCCAGTAATCTCGCCTGAATGCTACACGAAAACGCCGGGCGTGTCCAGCGGGCAAACGTATCAGCCCAATCCGCTTTTCCGCTTGACCCGCACTCAGGCGCGACTACAATTCAGCAGGACCATGACCGCTGCGCCCGCAAACCGGAACTACCGTTACCTTGATTTCATTACCGCGTTCTTTGTCGCGGTGCTGCTGATTTCGAACACGGTCTCCGTGAAGCCGGTCCGGCTCTGGCTATTCACTTACGACGGGGGCACGATTCTGTTTCCGCTGAGTTACATCTTCGGCGATATTCTGACTGAGGTCTACGGCTACGCCCGGTCGCGCCGGGTGATCTGGCTGGGGTTTGGCGCGGCGGCGCTGATGGCCGTAGTCTACCTGCTGGTGGGTCGCCTGCCGGCCGCAGCGGACTGGCCGTTTGACAAGGACTATCAGAACATCCTGGGACTGACGCCGCGGATTGTGCTGGCGAGCCTGCTGGCTTTCTTCTCGGGCGAGTTCTCGAATTCGTTTATTCTCGCCAAGATGAAAATCCTGACCCGGGGACGCCGGCTCTGGACGCGCACGATTGGGTCGACACTTGTCGGCGAGCTGGTAGACACCGTGCTGTTCGTCACTATCGCGTTTCTGGGGGCGCCCGGCTACCCAGCCCGGCTGCTTGGCGCGATCATCATATCCAACTATGTCTTCAAAGTCGGAATCGAAATCCTGTTCACGCCCGCAACCTATGCGATTGTCGGATTCTTGAAGCGGCGTGAACGCGAGGACTTCTACGACCATCAGACCGATTTCAATCCGTTCAAGTTCTCCGCCCGAACCGGGCGGAACGAGGAACGGTGAACGAGGAACGAGGAGGAGAAACAACATGAAGCGATTTTCAATCGACGAGGCGGTGAAGTTCGGCTGGGAAACCGTCAAAGCCAATCTGGGGTTGATGGTGGGCCTGACGATTGTCGTCTGGGCCGTTTCCGGGGCGGGCCAGGCCCTGCGTTTTCTGCCGGTTCTGGGGTCAATCGGTTCCTGGCTGCTTGCGACCATCATGTCGATGGGCATTATCCGCATCGTGCTCAAGTTCGCAGACGGCGGGAAGGGTGATTTCAATGACCTGTTCGCCGGCTTCGAGGTCTTTCTGGACTACCTCGGCGCTTCAGTTCTGTATGGGCTGATTGTGCTCGGCGGACTGTGCCTGCTGATTGTGCCCGGGGTCATCTGGGCCATCAAGTATGGTTTCTACGGCTACTTCATCGTTGACCGCAAGCTGGGCGCGGTTGAGGCGATAAAGGCGAGTTCATCCCTCACGCGGGGCGCCAAGGGCGACCTCTTTGTGCTCGGGCTGGCGCTGCTGGGTATCAACCTGCTGGGTGCGCTCTGCCTGGGCATCGGCATGCTCGTGACCCAGCCGCTGACGACACTGGCAATGGGCTTTGTATTCCGCCGGCTCCAGACCTCGACCGCCAGCGGAGCGGGAACGCCCGAAATCGAAAAGCGGCTCGCGCCTCCTCAAGACCCGCTCATTCGCAACGGATAAGACGCCCGACGCGCCACGCTCTACGCATCACGCTCCGCGCATAACGCCTCACGCGTCAAGCGTAGTGCATCCGGCGTTAAGCGTCCTGCGTCAGGCGTGATGCGTGTTAAGCGCCCGCGCGGCCGGGATTGACGAGGACGTTGTCAATCAACCGGACCCGGCCGAAGTAGACTGCCAGCGCAATCAGAGTTTCGCCCCGGATTTCCCGGGTTTCCTCGAGCCGGCTGGCGTCAACGACCGCAACATAGTCAATCCTTGCCGCGGTTTTCCGAATCGCGCGGCGGATTTCACGCCTTAGCTTTTCGGAATTGCGCTCTCCCTGCCGGACCAAGGCAGTCACCTGCTCCAAGGCGCGAAACAGCACCGGTGCCTGGGCGCGATGTTCAGGTAGCAAGTTCCTGTTGCGCGAGCTCATCGCCAGACCGTCCGGTTCACGCACCGTGGGGGAGACTACGACTTCAACGCCGAAGTCGAGGTCCAGTGTCATGCGCCGGATGACCACCGCCTGCTGGGCGTCTTTGGCGCCGAAGACCGCCACATGCGGCTTGACCGCGTTGAAGAGTTTGGCGACCACGGTGGTGACGCCCTGGAAATGCCCGGGCCGGCTCTTGCCGCACAGGACGTCGGTCAGGCGCTCGGCATTGACCAGGGTCGCGAATTCCGGAGGGTACATCTCGGCCGCATCCGGGCAGTAGATAGCGTCCGCCCGCTCCTGCGCCAGGAGTGCTTCGTCGCGAACGAAGTCGCGCGGGTAGACCGAGAGGTCATCTTTCGGTCCAAACTGGAGCGGGTTGACGAAGATGCTGACGACCACCAGGTCGGTTCGCCGGCGCGCCTCCCGGACCAGCGAAAGGTGTCCTTCGTGGAGAAACCCCATCGTCGGCACGAAACCGATGCGCTTGCCCTGATTGCGCGCGGCGTCAGCCCACGCCTGCATTTCCTTCACGCGCCGGATGGTCGTCACGTCAATGACGAATGACGAATGTAGAATGACGATTGACAATCGTAAATCGTCATTCGGAATATGTGTTTTCCGGGCCGGGGAACTTGTGTTCTTTGACGTCGGCGCGATAGGCGGTGACCGCGGCGCGAATCGCCGCGCCGAGTTCGACATAGCGTCGGGCGAAGCGGAACTTGCGCTCAAAGATGCCCAGGATATCGTGCAGCACGAGAATCTGACCATCGCAGTCCGGGCCGGCGCCGATTCCGATGGTTGGAATCTTGAGCGCGGCCGACACTTCGCGGGCGATGCCCCCGGGCACTTTCTCGAGTACGATGGCAAAGCAGCCCGCAGTCTCGAGCTGCCGGGCGTCGGCCAGGAGTTTCTTGTGACCTTCGGCCCCGGTTGCCTGGAGCCGGTACCCGCCGAGCTGGTGCACCGACTGGGGCGTGAGACCGAGGTGACCCATCACCGGCATCCCCAACTCTACGAGGTACTCAATGGTTGCCAGCACCGGTCCGGCGCCTTCGACCTTCACCGCTTCGGCCCCGGCCTTCAGAAACGCGCCGGCATTGGCGACCGCTTCCTCGACCGAAACCTGGTAGGAGAGGAACGGCATGTCGGCAACCACAAGGGCATTCCTGACGCCGGCGACTACCGCCCGGGTGTGGTAGAGCATCTCCGGCACGCCAATCTGCAGCGTGGTGGGCTGGCCGTAGACGACGTTGGCCGCCGAGTCGCCGACGAGAATCAACTCGATGCCGACGGCGTCCAGGATGGTCGCGGTCGGAAAGTCATACGCGGTCAGCGCGGCAATCGGTTCATGACGCGCTTTCATCTCCCGCAGGAGAACCGTGGTTACTTTCGGTGGCCGGTGGTCGGTGGCCGGTGGTCGGTTGCTCACGACGTGCGCTCGAAGGGCTCCTGGATGTGACCGGACGAGTAGAACCGACGGCCTTGGGTCGGGGTCATTATCTCCCGGAACAGGTTCTCGAAGTCGTCGTGGTTATTGACGAAGTCGAGGCTGTCGGTATTGACAATCAGCAGGGGCGTGGCGTCGTAGTGCAGGAAGTAGCGGTTGTAGGCATCGCTGAGGGCTTCGAGATACTCAACTGAGAGGTCGGTTTCGACGCCCCGGCTGCGGCGATGAATGCGGTCGCGAATGGTATCCATGCGGGCCTGGAGATAGACGACGAGGTCGGGGCGGGTCAGGTCTTTGACCAGGGTGGAGTAGACTCTCTCGTAGAGGTTGATCTCGTGCTCGTTGAGGTTCAGGTAGGCGAAAATCCGGTCTTTCTCAAACAGGTAGTCCGATACCACGTGAAACATGCTGGCCTGGCGGAGTTCCTGCTGCTGCTTGTAGCGCGAGAAGAGAAAGAAGAGCTGGGTCTGGAAGGCGTAGCTCTTAATGTCTTTGTAGAATTTGCCGAGGTACGGGTTCTCTTCGACTTCTTCGAGAATAAGCCTGGCGTCCAGCTTCCGGGCGAGGAGTTGCGCGAGCGCGGTCTTGCCGACGCCGATGAGGCCTTCGACCGCGATGTACTTCAGCGGGCTTTCCATTGGTCCCTGTGAGGAACGGTGGCCGGTGGCCGGTGGCCGGAAGAGTGACGATTTACGAATGACGAATTACGATTGTCATTCGTCATTCTACATTCGTCATTCATCATTCTTCTCATGAGCGTCCGGACCCGGCGGCGCAGCACCGGATGGACGAGCCCGGGAGCGATATCGGCGAGCGGGCGCAGAACGAACATGCGCTCATGCATTCTGGGGTGGGGGATGGTGAGGCCGCGCTGGCGGAGGACCTGCCGACCATACAGGAGCAGATCCAGGTCCAGAGTGCGCGGCGCGTTGCGGCGAAGGCGACCGCGGCCGAGCGCAGTTTCGACGGCCCGGAATTCAGCCAAGCAGGCGGCGGGCGAAAGCCGGGTGTCGGTCGCGACCACGAGGTTCAGAAAATTGCGTGCCCCCGGCATGGCTACCGGCTTTGTTTTGTAGACCCGGGATTGTTTCACGATTCTGAAGCCGCGCTTTTTCAACATCTTTAGTCCGTGCCGGATATGTTCCCCGCGGCGGCCAAGATTGCTGCCAACGCCGATGTACACTCGCGGCACGGGCTAAGATTAGCCGAGTTTCGGATGGCTGTCAACAATGACGCTCTACGCCACACGCCAGATGCTATTAGCCGCACGCTGTACGCCGGATGCCGGGCAAGAAGCGTAGAGCGTAGAACGAAGAGGCCCCTTGGTCGGGGGCCTCACACTGGTTCTTAACGGGTTACGCTTTCTCGATCTGCGTCGCCTTCTTGCCCTTGGGCGATTCGGCGACCTCAAACTTTACACGCTCACCTTCCTTCAGCGTTCGATAGCCCTCGCCAGTCAGATCGGTGTAGTGGACAAAGACGTCACCACCGCCATCTTCCTGTTCGATGAAACCATAGCCCTTCTTCGGGTCGAACCACTTTACCTTACCAAAAAACGGCATCTGTAAAGCCTCCTGATTCTGCCTCAGTATTCATTACGGCATGCGACTATCGCACACCGTGAGGCTGCTAAATATAACTGCCGGCCCTGACTTGTCAAGCGCGAAATGCGAGCGGTCGGGGGCGTGGCCCTGATGTTGCCCTTGACAACCGGCGGCTATCGGTTAGGCTATGCCCGCGACGGGCAGAAATGAAAGTTCATGATTGACGACCTGAGAGACGCGCTGCAGGGGCTGGATGTCGAGTATGCCGATATCCGGGTCGAGGATGCCGAGCGGACGGTCGTGTTCTTCCGGGGTCGGGAACTGGAAGATATCTCCCGCAGCTTCGACCTGGGGGGCTGTCTGCGCGTGTTCAATAAGGGTAACTGGGCGGTGTCGAGTTTTAATAAGACCGAAGGTAGTCTGAACGAGCTGGCGCAGGAGACGGCGGCGCGGCTGGACCTGCTGCCGCTCAAGGACGAGCATCTGCTGACGCTGCCCGCGGCGGATGAGACGTTTGAGGCCGACCCGTGCGCTGACCCGCGCCGGGTGCCGCTGGCGCAGAAGCACGACCTGATTCGCGGCTACAATGATATCCTGCTGAAGGAACCGAAGGTCGCGACCACGACCGCAGCCTATGTTGATTCGTTCGTGAAATGCTATTTCTACTCGTCCGAGGACCGCTACCTGGCTCAGGAAAAGGTCTATACCGGCGTGGCCCTGAATGCCGTGGTCCGGGACGGCACGAACGTGCAGAGCTACGGCGAGACGTTCGGCAAGACTCATGGTTTTGACAGTCTGGTCGGGCTGGAGCCGGAGATTGACAAGATCGCCGGGATTGCGCTGGGGCTGCTGACCGCGGAAAAGGTGGCGGCCGGCCGGTATGACGTGGTGATCGACCCGCTGCTCGCCGGAGTCTTTGCCCACGAAGCGTTCGGCCACCTGTCGGAAGCCGACTTCATGTACCAGAACCCGGCGGTGCGGGCTCTGATGAAGGTCGGCACGCAATACGGGTTTGACGAGCTTTCGATTGTCGATGACGGCGCCCTGGTCGGCGAACGCGGCCATGTTGCTTTTGACGATGAAGGCGCGCCGACGCAGAAGACCTATCTCATCAAGCACGGGCGCATTGCCGGCCATCTGCATTCGCGCCAGACCGCGGCGAAGATGGGGGAGGGCCTGACCGGCAACTGCCGCGCAATCAACTACCGGTTCGCGCCGATTGTCCGAATGACCAACACCTACATCGAGCCGCGCGCCGCGACCCTTGAACAGATGCTGGGCGACATGAAACGCGGCCTGTACGTGGTCGGGGCCCGGGGCGGGATGACCGAACTCGAATCGTTCACGTTCTCGTCCCAGTATGCCTGGCTGGTTGAGAACGGCCGGAAGACGAGGATGATTCGCGACGCGGTGCTCTCGGGCAACATCTTTGAGACGCTGCGCAACATTGACGCCATCGGCAACGACCTGAAACTGCACGGCGGCCTGGGCGGCTGCGGCAAGGGCGGGCAGTCGCCGCTGCCGGTGGGCGACGGCGGGCCGCATGTCCGAATCCGGAACGTCGTCATCGGCGGAACGTAAAGGCACTGGATGAACCACAAAGCGCACAAAGCAGACCCGCCTGCCGGGCGGGCAGGCACAAAGAGCACAAAGGCTCTCTGTGTTCTCTGTGCCTTCTTTGTGTCCTCGGTGGTTAAGGAGCAGGCGTGACCGAAGAAGTCGAACACATCCTGCGCGCCGCCGAACCGGTGGCGGAGGCGGCCGAGGTCTATTCCATGGTCAGTACCGTCACGTCGGTTTCGTTTGCCGCCAACCGGTGCCATTCGGTCGAGACCAGGCTGGCCCGAGGCGCCGGGCTGCGCGTGATTCGCGACCGGCGGCTGGGCTTCTCGTCGGTGACGAACCTGGAACAGGTTGACGAGCTGGTTGAGGCCGCGTGCGAGACCGCCCGATTCGGCGAGCCGGCCGGGTTCCGCTTTCCGGCGCGCGGCGAGTTCCCCAGTCCGGCGATTGAGAGCAACCGGATTACCCTGCTGCCGGCGGGCCGGATGCTGAAGACCGGGGGCGAGATTATCCAGCTTTGCGAGCAATCCATCCCCGGCGTCAAGGTGGACCTGACGATGCACAAGACGGTCTCGGAGACGCGGCTGGCCAACTCCGAAGGACTGGACCAGGCCTACGACAAGACGGTCTGCAGCCTGTCCTTCGAAGGACTGCTGATCAAGGATTCGAGCTTCATCTGGCTCAACGACTTTCTGAATCTCTCCCGGGAGTTCCAGCTCGACCCGGTGCTTTTTGTCCGGCGGCTGGCCGACCTGGCCCGCGACGCGCAGCGGCCGGCGGAATTGAAAACGGGCCGGTATCCCTGCATCTTTGCGCGCGCGTCCGGGACAGATGTGCTCTATGCCCTGCTGCCGGGCATCAACGGCAAGAACCTGCAGAAGAACATGTCGCCGCTCATCGGCAAGGAGAACCGGAAGCTGTTCGACGCGAAGCTCACGCTCTGGGACGACGGGCTGGCCGACTTCGGATTCGGTTCGGCGCCGTTCGACGGCGAGGGCATACCCCAGCGCAAGACCGTGGTGGTCGAGAGCGGCATCTTCCGCAACTTCCTGTTCGACCTGAAGACGGCGGCCGCAACCCGGCGCGATTCAACCGGCAACGCAGCCCGCAACTACCGGTCCACGCCGGAGCCGGGGTCAACCAACCTCGTCGTCGAACCGGGCGACCTGACCCTGGAACGGGCCGTCGCGGGCATCAAGGAAGGCGTGCTGATTTACGCCACGGTCGGCGGCGGCCAGTCGAACCTGCTCGCCGGGGATTTCTCAGTGAATATCAGCCTGGGGTTAAAGATTGAAAACGGAACCGTGGTCGGCCGAGTCAAAGATGCCATGGTGGCCGGCAATATCTACGAGATCGGCCGGCAGATCGCCGGGCTGGGCGATACGCTCTATGACTACGGCGGGTTTCAAACGCCGTTCCTGATGTTCGACGACCTGCCGATTGCGACAAAAGAATGACCGGAAACCACAGAGAACACAAAGGAGGCACAGAGAACACAGAGAGTCTTTGTGCCCTTTGTGCCTGCCCGACCGGCAGGCGGGTCTGCTTTGTGCGCTTTGTGGTTCGCCGGCAGAGTTGGAGGAATTCTGATGCCTAAGAAGACTGACGCGCCGGCCGACCCGCGCATCGTGCCGGTGGAAAAACTCCGCTGGCAGTGCGACCCGCAGAGCCTGGGATTCAAGACCACCGAGCAGGCTCAGACCTGCACTCAGATTGTCGGCCAGCGCCGGGCAGTGGACGCCCTGCGCATGGGCTTGCGCATCCAGGGGTCGGGCTACAACATCTTCGTCAGCGGCCCGGTGGGAACGGGCCGGACCACGACTGTGAAATGCCTGCTCGACGAGGTCGACAAGGACAAGCACGCCCCGGAAGACAAGTGCTATGTCAACAACTTCTCGGACCCGGACCAGCCGTGCCTGATCTGCCTGCCTGCCGGGCAGGGCCGGACGTTCCAGAAGGAGATGGACGATTTCATCGAGCACCTAGTCAAGAACGTCCCCCTGCTCTTTGAGAGCGAGAGCTTCGAGCGCCAGAAGACCGATATCGTCGAGAATTTCAAAGCCAGGAGTACTGCCCGCGCCCGGGAATTCGAGCGCAAAGTCGGCACGGCCGGGTTTGCTCTGATTCAGGCACCGGCCGGCCGACCCGAACTGTCGCCGCTCGTGGATGGCAAGCCGTCGTCGCTGGCCGACCTGAACGCGGCGGTGGAAGAGGGCCGGGCGACGAAGGAGTACTATCAGAAGGTCTCCGACGCGTTCCGGGTCCTGCAGGACGAGTTGAACGTGATTATCAAGGATATGCGGACCAATGAGCGCGCGGCCCGCGACGCGCTCGCCGAACTGGACAAGAACACGGTCCGGCCGCTGGTCAAGGACCGCCTGACCGAACTCCGCGACCACTTCAAGGACGATGAGGTAAACACCCATCTCGACGAAGTCGAGGAAGACATCCTTGACGACCCGAGCCGGTTCCGCGAAAAAGCCCAGACCGAGAACCCGCTGCCGTTCATGATGCCGACCGGCGACCAGTTCCTCGAGTTCCGGGTGAACGTGCTGGTGGACAACACCGACGAGAAATACGCGCCGATTATCTTCGAGACCTCGCCGACCTACAAGAACCTGTTCG
>Ga0315288_10013563_pt1 | contig 10199 bp, 7 predicted proteins | sample YL17G11_20_MG_FD_203454 | JGI IMG/M metagenome (GOLD analysis project Ga0315288, IMG submission 203454) | Sediment microbial communities from Yellowstone Lake, YNP, Wyoming, USA - YL17G11_20 | ecosystem: Environmental > Aquatic > Freshwater > Lake > Sediment | place: USA: Wyoming | collected... | reverse complement strand
AACCCGGTGATGTCCTCGATCGGCGCGCGGTTGAAGTTGAGCACCTCGAAACGGCGGTTCTCGAAGACGTGCGGCAAGCTGAGCCACACCTCCTGGACCGACAAATCCAGCGGTTGGACCAGGCTCCAGAAAACCGCGGTGTTCAACCGGGCGGGATCCGCTTTCGAGAATGCCATCCCCGCCAGCGGTTCCGGCGGGCGCCCCTTGTCCTCGTTCGCGTTTGCGGGCTCCTCAGGAGCGGGCGATTTCGCGGCGGCAAACGCTTCGGCAATCTCCGGGTGGAGCTGAGAAACTGGCGGTGCCGGCTGCGGTGGAAGGTCGGCCAACGGGGGCGGCGTGGGCGCCAGATCGCCGCTGCTCGGGGGAAGAACGGGCGCGCTCGATGGCTCAGGCGCCGGGAGGGGCCCCACGCATGGCGGGGGCGGGGCAGGCGCTGACTCGAGGGGCGGCGCCGCTCGCGGTTTCAGCGCTGCCGTCAGCATCTGTCCGGCGTGGACCAGATCGGCCGCGCTGGACGTGGCGTCGACCGTCACCTTGTTCTCCTCCCCGGTCTGCGGATTCAGAATGCTCAGGACGCGGTGATCCATGGACAACGCGGCCTTGAGTTTTGGGTTGAAGGCTCCGCTCTGCTGGAGTTCGACCAGGTTGTGGTGGGTGAAGGCCATGCCCTCGGCCTTGCCACTGTGGGCCTCGACGCATTCCAGCCACAGGCCGGCGGGATACTGCGGGCTGCGCGTGACCCGGACCTCGCCCAATTCCCGGGTGCGTTCGGGAGCGGAGGCCACCGTCGAGGCTGCCCCCGACCCGCTGGCCCGCCGGATCAAGGGATGATTGAGCAGTTGCTGGAGTTGCGCGGCGGTCACCCGCCGATACGCGACGTCGGGCAGTTCGGGGATATGTTCCTCCCCTCCGTCGGGCCGCCGCCGACGGACCAGCAGATTGGGAGGCGACAACTTGAGCAGGATGCCATGCTGCAGCAGATCGCACCGCCCGGAATCCTGGAGGACATCGAGTTTGTCCTGGGCCAGATGGCCCTTGATTTGCACCCGGACGCCGGCGTGGAGCGTCACGAAGCGGATGTCGAAGCCGGTCGCGGAAGCCGGATTCTGGGTGATCTCGATCAGGTGGCTGCCGGCATCTTTGAGGGCGGGCGCGTAGTGTTCGTTCAACAACTCTTGCAGTCCGCGTGCGCCGGCTTCGCTGCATTCGAAACGGTGCCCGTCGATCTCAACCGACCGCTGCATAGGATCGACATGAAGACTCGTCGGCCGGAGCATCAATCCGTTCTGCATCAGCGTGGTCAGACCGCGCAGGCCCGTCTCCATGTGCTCCGAACCGCCGGCGCAGTCCACGATCAAGTGTCCCATATGATCGAGCTTCACGGCGAAGCGGACTCGGTTGGGAGGAGGCGTCGTGCCGGCGGGGGTCGGCGCGGGGGGCATCGCGGCCGGTGGTCTTCGGGCTTCGATGCCGGCGGTGTGGCGTTTGTTGAACTCGTGTTCCAGGCGCTGCGTGGCCGTCGGTTCGTCCAACGCGATCTTCTCGCCATTGATCTCCACGGTGCCGTTGGACAGCACATGATAGGACTGGGGCGCTTCAATCAGCCCGCGCGTGACCCATTTGTAGGCGTCCGCCTTGACCCAGGGTTTCCCCGGATCCAACGTGATGGTCTCCAGCCCGAGCGTCAGCCTGAAGACTCGCGCCCGCCCCTCCGCGTCGATCATCCGGTCCGCCGTCACGGTCGGCTTTCCGCTGGCGCCGTCAAGCACTCCCAGCAGTGCGCCGCAGGCGACAGCCAGTGTTGCCAGAATGGCGGTGGCGGCGGTGGCAGGCAGGGAAGGCAACTCGATACCGGCGAGGACGACTCCCCACTCGAAGAGGATTCCCAGTGCATTCATGGCTGTCCAACCCGGGCAGGCGAAACGGAATCCACCGCCACACGGCCCTGGGTTCGGCGGAACTATAACGGGGACGGCCCGCGAAATCCACACGAGTTTAACACTCCAAAAACCGGTTGCACCGCGCCGGCGAGTCGAGGCAGGATCCAGCCTTGGGCGGCGGTCGCCGGCGCGCGGCGCTTGCCGGTCTTGGTCCTCATGAACCTGAAAACGAATTTGGTTAGCGCCGCGCGGGATGCCCGCGGGATGGTTTTCGAGCCGCTCGACGCCGCTGAACTGGCGGCGCAGCGTAACGTGCATGTGGTGATCACCGAACCGGGACACGTACGGGGTAACCATTACCATCGGCTGACCACGGAGATACTTGCGGTGCTGGGCCCGGCACTCGTACGGGTTCGCGCTGAGGACGCCCTGAAAGACTTCATGGTGGCCGCCGGGGAGATCCGGCGATTCGTGATCCCGCCTGGCATGCCGCACGCCATCCGGCACGACGGCTCAAACGCCGGTGTGCTCGTGTCCTTCACCACCCGGCCGCATGATCCGCTGAATCCGGACACCTACCGGGAGGTGCTTCTCGGGCCGCCTGCAGCCTGACTCCGAGATTCCCTTGGGTTGCGGAAGCACTCGAGCTGACGGTGGCGCTCCGCGATCGCTGAGGGTGACTGAGGAAGGGCCGAAGTTGCCGCTGACCCGTCAGTTGGGAGGTCCGGTTCAACCATCAGGCTCCGGGCCGGGCGGCGCCCACACCGCTCAGTGACCCACCCACGCGTTCCCTGCCCGACTCAAGGTCTGAGTACAGAGCTCAAGAAGTTGGCCAACTCCCTGGCGGCCCGACGGGCTCGAAATCCCATCCAGATCAAGTCGAGGATGCGCTTGGGCGATTTGAGGAGTGCCACAACCAGCCGGTCGTACCGGAGCCGTGCGTTGGGGCCCATCAGTCGGTTGAAATCCAGAGGCAAGTCTTCATCCGCTGCGTCGGAGATGACGCGCACGGTGGCGCTGGGAATGCCGCGCTCCCTGCAGATCGCTCGGATGACTCCGGACTCCATGTCCACGGCGTCGGCGCCGGTCATCTGTCGCAGCGCGCGTTTCTCCGCGGTCGTGACGAGCACCTGGTCGGCATGGTGGAAACGGGCGAGGCGCGCCCCAGCCCTCACCAGAGCGCGGGTCAAGTCGAAGTTCTCATCCGCGGAGAACAAGACGGTGCCGAGCGGGAGGTCGGGATTCAGGCCACCGGCGAAACCGCAGGTCAGAACCCGGGTAGGCGATGGCCCGGTCAGGGACTGACGAAATGCCTGCTCGGCGTTGCGCGGCCCCATGCCCGTGACGAGGACCTGGCTGAAGGGAGTTCGCTTAAGCCGGCGGAACGGGCGGGCTTCTTCCTCGATCGCAAAGGTGACAAGCGAGTGATTCACGATAGGCGCCGCTCTGTGGCGATTCTGAGCCGCCAAGCCTCCGGCAGGTGGCCCTCCCGAGCGGAGGGCCCGTCCCGCCAGTTTCAGGGTCTGCCCAGGCTACCGCCCGGTGTGGGGTGGTCCGGCGGGTTCGTCGCCGCCATTCGATTTACCCCTGGCTTTCTGCAGGATGTTTCGGTAAGTCGCCAACGCGAGTAGCGGCCAGGCGTTCCGATACGTGTCATACTTGAGGTAGAACACCTTCGGAAAGCCCGTGCCGGTGGTCTCGTGCTCAGTCCACGAACCGTCGGGGTTCTGGGTGCACACGAGGTACTTCATCCCGCGGACCAGGCTCGGCCGGTGCGGATCGTCGAACGCGCAGAGGCCCATCACGGCCCAGGCGGTCTGCGACGCTGTGCTGGGCCCCTGGCCCTTGAAGACGGGATCGTCATAGGTGTTGCAGCGCTCGCCCCAACCGCCGTCTGGGTGCTGCACGCTTTCCAGCCAATCGCGCGCCCGGAGGAGCCACGGTTTGTTCATGTCCATCCGCAGCGCGCGCAGGCCGCGCAGGACCTGCCAGGTGCCGTAGATGTAGTTGACGCCCCAGCGCCCATACCAGGAGCCATCGTCCTCTTGCTGTTCGCGCAGGTATTGGACCGCCTTGCGCACCTGCTCGTCCTCCATGCCGACACCTTCGTACCCGAGCAACTCCAGAATGCGGGCCGTGATGTCCGCGCACTCCGGGTCGAGCATGGCGTTGTGGTCTGCGAAAGGGACCTTCTCGAGGATGTTCTTGGTGCAATCCCGGTCGAACGCGCCCCAGCCACCGTCCTTGCATTGGAAGGTCATTATCCACTTCAGGCCGCGACGGAAACATTCATCGCGGCGCTGAGGATGGTCGGTCGGAATCAGACGCAAAGCCAGCAGCACCATCGCGGTGTCATCGACGTCCGGGTTCCATTTGTTCTCGTATTCGAAGGCCCAGCCGCTGGGTTCGACCGGGTTGGGGTTCTTATACTGCCAGTCACCGCGGAACCGGATTTCCTTGTCCATAACCCACTCCATCGCTCGCTTCAGCACGGGATGATCGGCGGGCAAGCCGGACTCGCGCAGGCAGATCGCCACGATGGCCGTGTCCCAGACGGGCGAGAAGCAGGGTTCGATGCGGACGTCGTCTTCCGTCTCGTGCTGGAGGCGCTTCAACTGGCGCTCAGCACGCACGACTTGTGGATGATCGTCCGGATAGCCGAGGGCCTTGAGCGCGACCAGCGAGTTCAGCATCGCCGGGAAGATGGCAGCGAGCCCGTCGGAGCCTTCGCAGCGCTCGAGCATCCATTGCTCAGCCTTCTTCAAGGCGCGCTTGCGGAAGGGGTGGATGCCCGTCTGGGCGAACCCTTCGGCGAACTTGTGGAGCTTGTCCAGCCAGAGAAAGAAGTTGCGCCAGGTAAGCCCCTGGGGGTCCGGCGCGAGGGCCAGGTCGCGCTCGTGATAGCCCTCGGGATGGAGTTCATCGAGCGTGACGGGCGGATTGAGCGGCCGTGTTGGCTTGAAATGGTTGATGATTGCCAGCGGCACGAGCATCGCGCGGGTCCACGAACTCATCTCCCAGAAGTTCACGTGGAACCATTTCCCGATCAGGATGACCTCGCAGGGAATGGTGGGCACGTAGTCCCACGGGAACAGCCCCAGCAGGGCGAGATAGAGCTTCGAGAACGTATTCATCCGCGGCACGCCCCCCAGGCTCAACGCCACCTGGCGGGCCCGCAGCATGCCGGGATCCGTGACCGGCACGCCGGCCAGCTTCAAGGCAAGGTAGCATTTGACGGTGGCATTGATGTCGGATGGCCCGCCATAGAAGATGTTCCAGCCGCCGTCAGGCAACTGCAAGGAGCGGACGTGGTTGACCGCCTTGCGCTGCCACTCGGGGTCCACCATGCCGTCCCAATGATGGTAGGCCACCATGTCGGCCGCCAGGGTGGCGTCCACCATCAACTCGCCCACCCAGTAGCCTTCCGGCTTCCGCAGGCTCAACAAATGCCGTTGGGACCGTTCGAGGGTGGTCTCCATGCCGGGGGGGAGCGGCACCGCGGCGCCAGGGGGTGGCGACGATGAAACGGCCTCACGCGTGGTAGAAGTAAGCTCTATCACGCCACGCAGTTTGCGAACCGGGTGTGAGGGTGTAAAGCCTCATTTTGGCTGGAGCACCACCAAGCAGCGCGCGCCAAACAGCCGGGGCCAGCGCGAGAGGCCCAGGTCCATTCGCTGCAACAGCGAAAGGAGCGCGGCCGGGTAGATCGCCGGCTTGCTGAAGCCTCCGGAGAGCAGGTAGCTGAAACTGGCGAACGCCTCAGCGTGCAGCACTGTCCAACCCGCCGGCCAACCGGGCGCTTCCCGCCGAAAGAACAACCGCGTGGCATTGCCTTGCGCCGCGTAGTAATCGCGCGGTCGCGGACACTCCTCGGCAAAGTCGATCGGCTCGCCCAGCGCCACCGGCTCGTGGTGCAGAAGCGCATAGACCGGATGACTGCACCAGCTCAGGTAAGGCTCGACGAGGATCAGCCGCCCTTCCCGAATAAGGACACGACGGGCCTCCGTCAGAAAGGTGTTCGGCGCGCGCAAATGATGAAACACGTCGAAGAGAATCAGATGCGAGATCGTCGCCTCGCGGAACGGCAGTTCATAGCCATCGCAGACCACATCGAGCCACGGGTTCGGGAACAGATCGCTGCCGATCGCAGACGGCAGGTGCGTCTTGAGGTTCCCGACGCCCGACCCGATTTCCACGACGCGACCGGGGAGGGCCGGATCGATCCGGGCGAGAATCCGCCGATAGTAGCCGGCGTAGATCTCGCGCAGGAGCGGCTTCCACTGCCAGGCTTCCCGGTTCCGCTGGATTTCGACCTGGTGCTGCGTCAGCGACGCGCTCATGCGATGAACTTGAGCCGCCGTGCTGCGAAGGCCACCATCCGCAGCAGGAGCCAGCCGTGGCGCCAGCGCAGGATGTTCGTTTCACCGTAGGTCCGGGCGGCGTAGCGGATCGGCATGTCCACGAGGCGCAGGTTGAGTTTTGCGGCGCCGAACAGGAGATCGAAATCACCGAACGGGTCAAAATCGCCGAAGTAGGCGCGGTGGCGGGCGATGGCTTCGTAGTCGGCACGGAACATGGCCTTGGTGCCACAGAGCGTGTCCTTGATGGGCTGGCCGAGCAGCCAGCTAAACGCCAGGCCGAAGGATTTGTTGGCCAGCATGTTCAGGAATGGCATGGCTTGGTCTTCCATCGGATAGACGAGCCGCACGCCGTTGACGAATTCCGCCGTGCCGGAACGCATGGCTTCGTAGAACTTCGGCAGTTGCTCGGGCGGCATGGTCAGGTCGGCATCGAGGATGAACAAGAGGTCGCCGCTCGCGGCCGCGAACGCCTCGCGCACGGCGCCGCCTTTGCCTTTGCTTTGTTGCTTGAGCACCTTGATCAGCCGGTGCGGGTACTTCTGCTTGACCCGCTGGATCTCCTCCCAGGTGTTGTCCTTCGAGTGGCCTTCAATGAGGACCAGCTCGGTGCCCAGACCCATCTCCGGCGTCCGCTGCACGGCGGCCTCGATGTTGCCCGCCTCGTTGCGCGCGGGGATGACGACCGAACAGGTGTAATGCCGTTCGGGCGACACCGCCGTGCGGGGCCGGGCCACCATGAAAAAGGTGAGGCAAAGCGGACGGAGCAACGGCGCCAGCCAGCGATTGAGCAGCGGTTCGAGCAACGGCGTACGCACCGGCCAAAGAATGCGTGCGTCCGCCTTCACCACCTCCCAGCCCGCCAGGTGGAGCAGGTTCCGCATATCGTCGTCGGACAGCCAGTTCTGCTGGGGTGTGGCCGCCTTGGCGCCAAGCCGCTCGGCGAACACAAGGAGGGGACGCCAGAGGTGGTTGAAGAAGTTGAGGACCAGCCGGGTGCGGGGCGTGGAGCAGTGATGCAGCCGATCGAGGAGCGCCTGGACGTCCGGTAGATCATTTACCAGATCCGAAAGCAGGATGTACTCGAACTCCTCGCGGGTCTCGAACGTGGCGGCATCGGCGACGTGAAACTCCAGGTGCGGGAATCGCCGCCGTCCTTGCTCGATGATGGCCGGGCTGAAATCCACACCCACCCCGCGCGCTGGTTCGACGGCGGCGAGCAGATCACCCGAGCTGCAGCCGAGTTCGAGCACGCGCATCCCCGGCGGCACGAGAAATTGGAAGCGGCGATGCAGGAGCCGGTGGTAGTGCCGGGCGAGCTGACGATCTCGCTCAGCGGCGCGTTGCTCGTAGAACGCCTGGCGGTGGCTCATTGGCCTCTTTGCTAAACGAAACCGGCGGCAGGGCCAATCAGAAAAAGCGAGTCCTCACGGTGATCCCTCGCTCCGTACCTTGTTGCGACTGGGAACGGCTCTCGATGCGCGCTCGTCCCGGGAACCAGGATTCCGCGGCGAGGACACCGGTTCCTTGAATTGACATCGGTCTCCAAACTTGGTGGATGCGCGGGGCGGTCTGACGGTCAAGCCGGGGCGTCCGTGGCTATTGCTTTCACCAGGACCCCAGAGCAAGTCGTCAACGCCAGGCGCTGGTTACCGCAGCTTGCTGTGCCGCAGTCTGGGCACGTGTCCAAACTGCCTCCGCACTTCTGGGGTTCGCGACAAAAAGAAAAGCCGCCCTTGCGGGCGGCTTTTCTTGTGGGTAAACGGGTTCTTACTTCCGGCGGCGGATGAACAGCAGGCCCAGCGCACCCAGCGCGCCCAATGCGATCGTGCCAGGTTCCGGAACCACGTTGTTGACGCCGGTGAAGCCCGACATAGCTGCCGCGGCTCCCGGAGGAACCGAGCTCGGATTACCCGTGGCGTTGCGGAAGATGGTGGTTGTCAGGTTACGATAGCCACCGCCTGCAGCCGCCTCTTCGTATGATGCAAACGTGTTCTGCCACACGCGCACGGCGAAATAGGCATCCACACCACCCGCAGTACTACTCGGGGTAGTTGCCACGCCGCCGAGGAAGCGCCCGGCAGCAGGGGCGATTCCCGTCGTCGTTAACAGGCTCATGGCGCTCCACAGAACATCGGCCGGAGTGGCGCCGGCGCTCAATGGCGCGTAGTAGAGACCAACGGTGAACTGGCCGACCTGTACACCCGTACCACCGAGCACGGGGACTGACGCAGAGTAATTGACGCGCGTGGCCGCTGCGTTCGCGAAGTTCACTGTGCCCTGGGCTTGTAGGTAAGCTACACTGGCCAGCAGCACCACGAGGGTTATTAGTTTTTTCATAAGGTTCTGGATTTTTTATCTCTGGCTTTGGCTTGGGTTGCTGTTAACACTCACCAAATCATTGCACGTTGAACGTGCGGGTCCACGTGCGGGTCGCTGGAGCAGAGGCATCTGCAAACAGGAAGAAGCCTTCGCCCACTTCAGGTGAAGGTTCCACGGCGGTAGCGCCTTGGAACCAGCCAGCACCTTCCACGAAGGAGTACGGCGCTTTGTAGGCCTGGGCTGCCCCGTCAAAGAAATAGACCGTGTCGGCATCTGCCGCCGGGAAGCCCATGATCGTCTGGCCCAAGCCCGCTTTAACGGGAACCTGGGAGGCAATCATAGAGAATTTGCCCGCCGGAATGCTCACCGGGTTGGTCAGATTGCCTTGAGGAACCTCACCCACGAACGTCATCGTGACCGGAAGCGTGGTGCCCGCAGGGATGAAGAGGAAGAAGGCTTCACCCGGAGCGAGCACATCAGTGGACGGCCCAGTCGGGGTGAACCAGCCTGCGCCTTCGACGAAGCTGATCGGCTGCCCGAAGCCTCCAGTGCTGGTGAACCGATAGATGGTCGTGGCATCCGGCGCCGTCGGGATGACGGTGGAGACAGTGTTATTCCCACTGTTCAGGGGATTTGCCACAATGAAGAAGCTGGCATTGTTCGTGAATGTTTTGTTCACGTAGCCGACGACGTTGACCGAATAGATTGCTTGCGCGAGGGAGGTGGCGACCATCGCCACGCCAAGCACAGCCGCTAGAAGCAGTGTTTTTGTTCTCATGTTGTGTGTTCTGTTTGTTCCGTGTGTGGTCGCAATCTCTCAAAGGGCCAGGGCAGTGTCAACCCTTTTTTTTGAACGATCTACGCCTGCGCCTGTCGCAACGTCTTCATTGCCAAAGCAGGGGATGGGCCAAGACCTGACCGAAGTCACATCCGGGCAGCGAACAAGTCGCCGAGGACCGGTGCGTTCCGAGACCACGGGTTCCTGAGGGCTGAATAGGGCGCCCGCCATCCCCTCCAAGATGGGGTGCCGTCGTCGCTACCGTAGAGAATTGGCTTCGACGGATTCCTGCCTTCCAAAGTTAGCGCGGCTGCGTCCACTCTCAAGACATGCCAACCCGATCACCAGCGCCGTTCAATCAGCCTTCGCCAAGCTGCTGGCCACGGGTAAAGCACCACGCTTCGGAGGATCAGCCGACGGATCTCGGACCGGCTGATCTTGATGCGGAGTTCCGGTGCCAACACCTTGCCGGCACGCAGCTTGGACAACGTCCTGGCACCGATCAGGATCGGCCAAGCGCAGGCCAACCGCAGCCGCACCTGCGCGCGCGGGAGGCGCAACGTGTATTCCCAGCCGGAGGCCAGGTGGGCTTCGGCTTGGCCGAGACAGGCGTCATAAAAGGGGCGGAAGCGGGCTTCGTTTTCCGGGTTGAGCAGGTCGATCGGGGTCAGCCCAAGCCCCCAAAGGCGATCCTCGGGCAGGTAGCAGCGGCCATGACGGAGGTCCAGCGCGAGGTCACGCAGGATGTTGACGCTTTGGAGGCCCTTGCCAAAGCGAACCCCACTTTGGAGAAACCAGTCGTCGTCGAGATTGGCTTTGGGGAACAGGTGGGTCCGACAAACCCGGGTCCAGAACTCGCCC
>Ga0315288_10013560_pt1 | contig 10201 bp, 4 predicted proteins | sample YL17G11_20_MG_FD_203454 | JGI IMG/M metagenome (GOLD analysis project Ga0315288, IMG submission 203454) | Sediment microbial communities from Yellowstone Lake, YNP, Wyoming, USA - YL17G11_20 | ecosystem: Environmental > Aquatic > Freshwater > Lake > Sediment | place: USA: Wyoming | collected... | reverse complement strand
CCTCGGTGACGCTTGCCTTCATCTCCTCCAGCGCGAACCGCACGTTCGACCCCGTGGCGTCCTCGTTGAGGAGCACCTTCCGCGCCGCCCCCTCGCCCGCGACCTTCGCGAACGACTCGGCATCCTTGTCCGCGTACTTCAGGTTGTTCCACTCCTCGTTCCTGTAGGCGCTGACGCCGACGGCGAGCGCATGGAGCACCGTCGCGGGCGGTGGCGTGCCGGCTCGCGTGAAGGTGACCTCCGTCGGCATGCTCTGGAGGCCGTCCTCATCGTGGACGATCGCCTGTAGTCTGGTCCGTCGCTGATACCCGGACAGTGGCAGGTCGAACGTATAGACCCCGTGGTTCTCCTCGATCTGATCCCACTTCGCCGTCGCCGCAAGCTCATCGGGGATGGGCCTGCCGTCAATGAGCAAGTCGACTCGCGCCAGTGGTCTCACACCCGCGACCTCGACCTCCACCTTGGCCGTCTCCCCCTCGATCGTGGCGTCATACTCGGGCGCCAGGAACGTCGCCGTCGGCGGAACGTCCGCGCCTGTCAGGCCCCGCTCCGCGGAGATATCTTCTCCGGCCAGCGCCCGGCGAACGAGATCCGGCCGACGGAACTTCGCCGCGAACTGCTCGAGGGGGTAGACGCTGCCTCCCAGCTTCCACCCGAGCAAGCGCCCGGCTCCGAGGGAGCAGTCGATGAACCCCTGAGGCACTGCGGATGCCCACTCCCCGTTCGCCCCGTCCACTAGCGTGCCGAGCAGACGACCTTCGCCCCCCTCGCGAAGAGGCGTCGTATCCCAGAGTGTCGTGATCCTGTCGGCATAGCTGAGCGCAAGCATGTTCCCGTCCGCGCGGAAGCAAGCGGAGACGAGACCGGCCTCCGACCGCGGGGGCACGTCACCGACCACCTCGCCATCGCTCAGCCTGTGGACGAACGCATGGCCTGTTGCCGTGGCCCCTCGGACGACCTGCGTGACAGCGAAGCTCCCCTCTGGGGACACCGCGCAAGTGCCCAGATCGGTGAGGTGGACGCGACCGCCGGATGGCTCGCGAAGCTCCCACCGACCAGAGCACCGCCCCGTCTCTGTGTCATACAGACCCACCCCACGGTCCGTGGTCACGACAAGCGTTCGGCCGTCCGCCAGGAACCTCAGGCTCCCGTTGTCCAGCGCATTGCCCTCCGGCCCTTGCATCTTGAGAGCGTGGGAAACGGCGGCCGTCGACATGTCGAAGACCACGAGGGTCTGCCATTCACTGAAGCCCTGGCCTGGATCCCCGCAGAGGAACGCCAGCTTGTCTGCGCCCGGCGAGAAGGCTGGTAGCCACCACCGCACATGGATGTCCGGATCGTTCCACTGGGCTGGCGCGGGTACGGCAGTTCCGTCGGGGGCCTTCAGCCGACCCGCTCCGCCGAGCTGGTCTGGCGTCGCCCTGATCAGGTCTCCACTGGGAGCGTAGCTAGCAAGCTCGAAATCCGGGCCATGCTTTCGGCGGCCCGCCGAGCAGCCCGCGGAGACTACCGTGCCATCCCCCTGAAGCCCGACTGCGAACCGGACATCACGCGAGCCCCCGGGTTCCCGGACGAAGCACCGTGCCGCCGGCTCCGGTACGAATGCGACACGGTCCGGCCCACCCGCAGCACTCGAAGAGGCGAAGCGGACACCGTCCGCGCTCTGCCAGGCAGAGAGGGAGTTGTCTCGGTACACGCACCACGCGGAACGAGAGGGCACCCCCGCGCCTTCAGTTTCGCCTATGCCGATCGAGCGCGATGCGAGGACTCGACCACTGGGCGAGCAACTCACCAGCGTGCCACCAGTCGCAGTGAAAAGGGAGAAACCCACCGAAGCAGCAGATAGCGGCATCAGCGCCATTCCGTCTTGGGCAGCGACCAGGACTCCGTCTGTTGCCGGTGTCGGATCCCCCGCGGACCCTAGAGACAGGACATCCTTAGTGGCCAGGAGGCCCCGGGGCGTGGCCACCAACGTATGGTCCGGGCTAAGCGCCGCATGCTCGTTTGGCGTGAGGAGGGGCGCTGAGTCACCGGTTCCAAGGTCGATGAGATCCGCCCCGGCCACAAGGCAAGGCCCCCCACAGGCCACAGCAGGACCCGGAGGGTCGTCAGTCACCGGATGCACCGACCAGTCCTCAGTGCTCACTAGCCGTAGGCTGTATACCCAGTCCCCGTCCTTGGTCCGTTGCTTCGCGCTCTCCTTCACCCACCGGCCGTCTGGACTCATGCATGCACCGCCAGTGGTGACTATGGCCGGGAGTGCCTCGTGGGTCGTGCTTTCCACGAGCGCCGGGGCTGTGGCCATGCCGATGGGGACGGTGATGACCGCCATGAGCGTGCCGTCGGGGCGATAGCTGGCGACGACACCAGACTCAACGCCAGTCACGGCGTAGTGGGCAGTGAGGCGGCCCGACCTGGCGTCAAACACGCGTATTGCCTGCGTATCCTGCCCGGCGCTCGCTGGTACCGCAAGCTGGGTGCCATCGGGGCTGAACTGCGGCGTGTGGCCACCGACGGTTTCAGGATCGGGCAGCTCCCAGACGGCGCACTGGGCTGATGTCCGGGTGTCCCATACGCAGACGCGGTCGCACCATACGACGGCGACCAGCACCCCATCCCCCGACACCGCGACCACAGGATCGTAGTTGCTGTCGCGCACGTCATAGAACGGGCTGTTGCGGTGAACCCAGGGATCGTAGTTGCTGTCGCGGACGTCCCCGAACGGGCCGCTGCGGTCATCCAAGGTACCCCATCGCGGCGACCTACTGGCAATGTCCCAGGCGAGCACCTCACGCCGAGAGCAACTGGCCAGCGTGCGCCCGTCCCGGCTGAAGGCCAAGCCGGTTGGCGGAGTCCGGTGCGCCAGCACGGGCAGCACGACCAGCTCAGGTGTGACGTGGGGTCGGACCTCAGGCAGCGCTAGCCTCGTCTGACGCTGAACGCCGCCGGGCACGCCCTCCTGACCAGAGCAGGAGGCACACAAGAGCAACGCCGCCAGCAACTGCATCCATGCGCATCTCATACGAGATCACCTCACCGGGTTCCGGGCCCGCCACGACACGAGCACTCGGCTGGGCAGAACAGGGATGGCGAAGTGGACGGCCCTCCTGTCCAGTTCACCCGCCGTACTCCCAATGCTTGCCCAGACAAGCGCGGCCGCGCGCAGGTAGCTCGCGTTCCGGCACTTTCGGCACCCGCGGTGCGGAGCCCTTGCTCGAGTGGTAGGAGCCGGCGTCTCATGAGTGCCGGGGCGCACCAGGCGCTATAATGCCCCTCGATGGGTCACGCAACCTACGAGCGAGCGAGGGGCTCTGCCATGAAGATGGGCCGCAGGGAGTTCATTGGCGTTTCGACCGGCGCGACGGTGAGCCTGGCGATGGGTGCGGCCGCCGGAGCCGATCCGGCGCGCGAGACGGTGCGCATCGGGGTCATCGGCACGGGGGGGCGAGGGAGCGGGCTCCTCGGGCTCCTGCTCACGATGCCCGGCATCGAAGTGCCCGCAGTCTGCGACATCAACCTCGATGCCGCGAATGCTGCGAAGGGCATGGTCACCACCGCCGGCAAGCCCGAGCCCGAGGCTTACACGGAGGGCGACTACGCCTACAAGGGGCTGGTAGAGCGGGAGGACCTGGACGCCGTCATCATCGCGACCCCGTGGAACTGGCATACGCCGATGGCGGTCGACGCGATGAAGTGCGGCAAGTACGCGGGCATCGAGGTACCCTGCGCGATCACGATGGATGAGTGCTGGGACTTGGTCGATACATCCGAGAAGACCGGCGTCCCGTGCATGATGCTCGAAAACTGGAGCTTCCGCAGGGATAACCTGGCCGTGCTGAACATGATCCGCGCTGGGCTGCTCGGGCAAATCGTCCACTGCCACTGCGCCCATTCCCACATGTGCATCGACCACTGGTTCTTCGACCCGCAGGGGAACATTCGCTGGGGCGGCGAGTTCCTCGTGAAGTACAACCGGGACCAGTACCCGACGCACAGCCTTGGCCCGGTCATCAGTTGGCTCGACATCAACTGCGGCGACCAGTACGACCGCCTAACTTCCACGGCGACGGACTCGACGGCCATCAACGCCTACTTCGCCCGCAAGTTCGGGCCGGATCACCCCAACGCCACGCGCAAGTACGCTCAGGGGGATATCGTCACCACGACGATCCGGACACATCGCGGGCGGACGATCGTCGTGAACTACGACATGCAGCTTCCGCGGCCCTACGACAACCGCTGGATGGTCCAGGGCACACTGGGGATCTACAGTGAGAACCACAACTCGGTGTACCTTGTGGATCGCAGCCCGCAGTACGACACCTACGAGCCCTTCCCACCCTACCAGGAGGAGTTCGATCACGCCTGGTGCCGCGAGGCAACAGCCTCGGGCGACACCGGGCACGGTGGAACGGACTACCTGGAGCTGGCGCTGTTCGTCAAGGCGGTGCGCGAGGGGACGCAGACGCCCATCGACGTCTACGACTCCGTGTCCATGAGCTGCATCGTACCCCTCTCGGAGAAGTCGATCAAGCACGGGTCGGAGCCCGTCGACTGCCCGGACTTCACCCGGGGTCGCTGGAAGGAGCGGGCGCCGCGTTTCGCGGTGGACCCGAGCTACCCCGTGCGGCCGGTGACGGTGGCGTAGGCCGGAGCATGGCGGTGGCTTGCTCCCTCACCCCGGCCCTCTCCCAAGGGGAGAGGGGGTCCTCCACCTCTCCCTCCGGGAGAGGTCGGCCGAAGGCCGGGTGAGGGAGTAGGCATCGTTCGCTGCGAGGATCGGGAGGAGCGGTACGTGCCTGCAGGCAGGCCGCCCGAGTGGCTGAAGGTCAAGCTGCGGAAGCACGAGCTCTCCCGGGAGACCGCGGAGCGGTTGTCCCGGCACGGGGTGAGCACCGTCTGCTCGAACGCGCGGTGCCCGAACATTGGCGAGTGCTACGGCCTCGGTACTGCCACCTTCCTCATCATGGGCGAGACCTGCACGCGCGACTGTGCCTTCTGTGCCGTCAGCCATGGGGCACCGCCGCCGCTTGACCCCACCGAACCCGAGCGTGTCGCCGCGGCTGCGGCGGAGCTCTCGCTCTCACACGTCGTGATCACCTCCGTGACGCGGGATGACCTCCCGGACGGCGGTTCGGAGCACTTCGCGGCGGCAATCGCGGCGGTCCGGGATCGTCTGCCCGCCGCGTCCGTCGAGGTGCTCATCCCAGACTTCGGGGGCGACGAGGCCTCGGTCGAAGCGGTCGTTCGCGCGCGACCGGACGTGCTGAACCACAACCTGGAGACCGTGCGCCGGCTGCAACAGGTCATCCGCCCGAGCGCCTCCTACGCGACATCCCTCGTGGTGCTGCGCCATGCCAAGCGCGTGGATCCGCACATCGCGACGAAGTCCGGCCTCATGCTCGGCCTCGGCGAGACCATCGATGAGGTGCACGAGGCGATACGGGACTTGCGCGATGTGGGCTGCGACCTGTTGACGCTGGGCCAGTACCTCCGCCCCAGCCCGAGACACGCGGCCATCGAGCGGTACGTCCACCCGGATGAGTTCGAGGCTCTTCGGGGGGCCGCCATCTCAATGGGCTTCCGCCATTGCGCTTCCGGTCCATTCGTGCGAAGCTCCTACAATGCTGCTCTGGCCGCGGAGCTGCTCCGGGCCGAACGGTGGGAGATGCAGTGATCGCTTCGCTCGTGGCCATGAGCCTCGCGCCGATGGCTCTGGGCTACATGGAGATCGATGCCTCGGCCTTCCCGAGGATCGCCGTGTTCGGGCCCCCGGTGGCGCCGGGCGCTGCACTGCCCATGACCGAGGATGGCCGCCCCGTCGATGCCCAGGTCAGCGAGGGAAAGGACGCGGGGCTCCGTTTGGTGCTGGTGCTCGACTCCTCGGCCAGCATGACCGACGCGACGTTGGCCGACCTGCAGCGGACGCTGCCGGCCGTGCTCCGGGACCTGGAGGGAGACGCGCGGTTTGCTCTCCTCGACGTCGACTCCTCGGCCCGTGTCGTGTGTCCGTTCACCCCGGCCGTTGAGGAACTCTCGGTCGCGCTCGAGCAACCCACAGCGGGCGGCGGCGATGCGCTGGACGACGGCCTCTCCCTGGCCCTGGAGATGCTGGGCACGATTCCCCCGCCGCGGGCGATCCTTTACATCACTGACGGCCGCGAGCCTGACGGTCTCGCTGTGGGAGAGGAGACGGCCACGCTTGCCGTCGAGGCGGGCGTCCCTGTCTTCGCCATCGGTCTCGGCGTACGTGTGGACACGGCATCGCTCGCCGGACTCGGGGAGCGTACCGGAGGCGAGGCCTGGTTCATGTCAAGGCAGGGCGACGTGGCCTCAGCCGTGCGACAGATGGCTCACACGGTGCTGAGCCGGTCGCGCATCCGGTTCGACTCGCCCGATTCGGCCTCTGACGGCCGACGACGTCTTGTGGCATGGCCGGACGCCCACAAGCAGAGCCTTGCCTACCGCGCGCCACTGAGCGCGGATGCTCGGGGCTGGGTCCGCGCGTTGATCGAGGGCGTTGACGGGCCGCGGGGGGCGATGCCCGTGGTTGCCTATCCGGAAGGCGGCGGCGAGCTGCGGGTCATCGTGGCCGGGCCCACACCTGCTCAGCTGCCGGCCGGACGGTACCGGTTCGAGGCGGTGCGCATCGGGCGCCCGTCCACGGTTGCGACCGTAGCGCCGGGCGAGACCGCTGAGGTCCGCCTGCGGATGAACGGGCGCCTGCTGGTCCAGGCTCCCGTGCTGGTCGGGAAAGAGCCGGACCTTGTGACTGTCCTGGACCCCGAGGGCGGACGCGTCCTTGGCTACGGATCCGTAGGGTGCCCCATTGACCTCGTCGCCGCGTCGTACGCGCTGGAGGTGGGCGTGGGTTCCCAGGTGGAGCGGCGCGTCGTGGACGTGACGCCCGGCCGCACCGCCATCGTCTCCCTGGCGGAGTTCGCGGCGTTCATGCTGCAGCTTGCCGATGCGGACGGGCTGCCTCTCTCGCGGGTCGTCTACCTCAAGTCGCCAGACACTTGGGAGACCGTGGCCACGGGCCGTTCCGGAGTTCCCATCGAGGCTCCGCCAGGGCGCTACCTCATGGACTATGACCTGCCCCATGGTGGCGGGATGGTGGAGGTCACTCTCAGCCCGGGTCGAACCACTGAGCAGTGGATCGGTCCCGCGGCGCGCCTGTCCGTGGAGTGCCGCGGCTCGGAGGGCTTTGTGTCGCCGCCTCTGTTTCTGAAACCCAAAGGAGGCACGCGCGCATTCGCCATGGGGAGACCGGTCAACTTGGACCTGGTGGCGGGCGAGTATGAACTGACCGTGGCGAGCCTCCCGCCGATTGCCCAGCCGGTCTCGGTTACCGAAGGGCAGAAGGCAGCGCTGACGTTCGACCGGTTCGGTGCATTGCTCGTCCCGGGACCACAGGCCGATCGCTACCGGCTCGTGCGGGCTAGTGATGGGCAGTGGGTCGGGGTGTTCCATTTCGGTGAGACGGTGCATCTCGTCGCCGATACATATCATGTCCTTCCGCTCCGGGCGAGACAGGATGGCATCGCGACCGAGGTCACCGTTGTCCCACTCCAGACCGTGGAGGTGTCGATCGAGATGGGAGAGGCGCCGTGATGTTCCCGTTGGTTGCCGCGCTACCAATGGTTCTCGCGCCCGGGCTGCCGTGCGCGCCGGATGACCCATTCCTGCAGGACGTCGCCGAGATGGTACCGGTGGCTGCGTGGCCGACTTCGGGACGCGAGCGCGATGCGCGCGCTGACCGACTGGACGCCCAGGTCCGCGCGGCAGCGGTGGGGCCCGACGGCGCTCTGTGGGCGGCCACCGATCGTGGGCTCGGCAAGGTGGATGGCGCCGGCGCGACGCTGATCGGCGCGGGCCGCGGAGCGCTGCTCTCCGATGACGTGCGCGATGTCGCCGTAGACGGGGTCGGGATGGTCTGGCTGGCCACGGACAAGGGTGTGTCCGTGTTCGACGGCCACGGCCACTGGCTGCGCTGGACGGGCCGCCAGGGGCTGCCCATCGAGGATGTTCGATGCCTCCTGCTTGCCGGGAATGGTGACCGGTGGTTCGGTACATCCCGCGGCGTCTGCCGCTTGCGCGACGGACGGTTCTCCTACTTCGCCGGTCGCCGGTGGTTGCCGGACGACTCGGTACTGGAGCTGCGTGCCGGTGAGAGCGATGTCGTCTTCGTCCGAACGGCCACGGGCTACTCGCGTATCGCCTCCGTGTCGATGACGCTCGAGGGGAAGGCGGAGGCGTTCCTCAAGCGGCTGCGCGAACGGCACGTTCGCTTTGGGTATGTCACGGACTGCTCGCTCAGGGAGCCTGGGGACACATCGAGCTTCGTGCACGAGGCGAGCGACAACGATGGGCTTTGGACAGCGCTGTACATCGCCGCGGAGAGCTTCCGCTATGCGGCCACCAGGGACCACGAGGCCCGGCGGAACGCCCGCGAGTCGATGGAGGCCCTGCTTCGCCTCGAGTCACTCACCACGATACCCGGCTTCCCGGCTCGTGCCGTCGTCCGCAAGGACGAGGAGGTCCTGCCGTCCGGAGGGGAGTGGCACGACAGCCCGGACGGTGAGTGGCTGTGGAAGGGCGACACCAGCTCCGACGAGCTGGATGGCCACTACTACGCCTGGACCATCTACTACGATCTCGTCGCCGACCACGAGGACAAGGAGAGGATCCGCGCTACCGTCGCCCGAGTCACCGACCACCTCCTCGCGAACGACTACACACTCATCGACGTCGACGGTAAGCCGACGCGCTGGGCGGTGTTCGGCCCGCGGAAGCTCAACGACGACCCCGAGTGGTTCTTCGAGCGTGGGCTGAACTCGCTCTCCATCCTGTCCCACCTCAAGGTCGCCCACCACATCACTGGCGACCCGCGCTACGAGGAGGCCTACCTCGACCTCATTCGCGAGCATGGGTATCTCCTGAACCTGGTGGACCAGAAGATCACCATCCTTGGGGAGGTGAACCACTCCGACGACGAACTGTCGTTCGTGTGCTACTACCCGATCCTGATGCTGGAGCATGACCCGGAGATCCGCGCTCTGCTTCTTGCGAGCGTCGAGCGGAGCTGGCAGACGGAGCGGCCGGAACGGAACCCGTGGTTCAACTTCATCTACGGCGCGGGCACGGGGCGGCTGTGTGACATCGACGACTCGATGCGCACGCTGCGGGAGATCCCCATGGACCTCGTCAGTTGGCGGATGGAGAACAGCCGGCGAGCGGACATCGCCCTTGACAAGGACAGCGGCCGCTTTGACGAGGCGCAGTCCAGGAGTGTCCTTCCTTACGGCGAGCGCGCCATGTTCAAGTGGAACGGCAATCCCTACTCCCTCGACGGTGGCGGCGACGGGCGCGGTGAGGACGATGGCGCGTTCTACTTGCTGCCATACTGGATGGGGCGGTACTTCGGGTTCATCCGGTAGGAACGTGTTGTCATCCTGAGCGTAGCGAAGGACCTCGGGGGTGGGGTGGCTGACGGGGGCCGCATGGGATCTCCCACCGCGCGCCAACGTCCTTCGCGCTGCTCAGGATGACAAGGTTGGTGAGTGCGGGAGGGATGCCGAGGCCGTCCCCGGTCTTCCCAACGGAGGTGCAGGCTCATGAGTAGTGTGTACATGACGACGGACCTCGAGGGCGCGTCGGGAGTCATCCAGGAGAGTCAGTCCTTCGGCGAGCGCTACGAGAGCGCTCGCATTTCGCTGACGCGGGATGTCAACGCCGCTGTGCTCGGCGCGCGCGATGCCGGCGCGGAGTTGGTCGTCGTCGAGGACGGCCACGGTCACAACAGCGGGTACAACTTCGTCTATGAGGACCTGGTCGACGGCGCGCGCTACCAGCTTGGCGGGCCGAGGGCATCGTTCGCGCAGGAGTTGGACGCCAGCTTCACGGCAGCCTTCACCGTGGCGTTCCATGCCATGGCCGGGACGCAAGGCGCGATCATGGACCACACCCAGTCGTCCCGCGCCATCGTGAGCATCCATCTGAACGACCGGGAGATCGGCGAGCTGGGGATGTTCGCCTATGCGGCCGGGTTTCACGGAGTCCCCGTCGCTCTCGTGACCGGCGATGACAAGACGGCGGAGGAGGCACGCGAGCTACTGGGTGAGCAGGTCGTCACCGCCGTGGTGAAGTACGCGTGCAAGCGCACCTCAGCCTTGTGCCTCCCCCCGGGCGAGGCGCGCGA
>Ga0315288_10013559_pt1 | contig 10201 bp, 10 predicted proteins | sample YL17G11_20_MG_FD_203454 | JGI IMG/M metagenome (GOLD analysis project Ga0315288, IMG submission 203454) | Sediment microbial communities from Yellowstone Lake, YNP, Wyoming, USA - YL17G11_20 | ecosystem: Environmental > Aquatic > Freshwater > Lake > Sediment | place: USA: Wyoming | collected... | reverse complement strand
CTCCATGAAGGAGAGGTCCAGGATGAGTTCGCCTCTCCTGATGAGCTTCTCATCGGTCTCCATCCATCCCATGGAATAGAAATATGGCTTAAATCCAACTTAAAACTACCGATAATCCACAAAGCATCAATTAGTATAAAGATCTAACGATTACTCCACAATGCATAAAATAGCTATTATACGTAAAGGAAATAGTCATTCTAAAAATATTTGGATAATTTAATTTCTTATATAGCGCATGCAATTCTATAAATATAAACTTGGGATAATTTTAAATAAATTTAATTGTTTTTATAAGTGGTGTAAATATGCAGTATTCAAAGAAACAAGAAGAGAAGAATTTTAATCTTTTGAAAGAGTTGATCGCAACCCCCAGCCCATCGGGATTCGAACAATTGATTCAATCGTTGATAAAGGAGAAGATTGTCAAGTACGTTGATGATGTTAAAGTTGACATCACGGGAAATCTAATCGGGATGCGTAAGGGAAAAGGAAAATTAAAAATAGCGCTTATGTCGCACTGCGATGAAACTGGGCTTATGATCACCTATATCTCCAAAGAAGGTTTTCTGTACTTTAAACCGATAGGGGGGATGGATGAACATATCACGCAAGGGCAGCGTGTGTTCATACATTCGAAAAATGGTCCCATATTGGGAGTCATCGGGAGTAGGACGGCCGACTTACTAAGTCAAGAGGAAAGAAAATACGTCACTCCGTTTAAGCGCCAATGGATCGATATAGGAGCAGACGGCAGGGAGGGTGCAGCGAAGAAAGTCTCGGTGGGTGACCCGGTTACATTCGCGTATGAGCTTCAAAGACTAGGAGATAGTGACATCATTGTTTCAAGGGGGCTCGATGATAAGTTCGGAGTCCTCGTTCTGATAGAGACTTTAAGAAAAATCTCGGAACTAGGCGAACATGAAGTGGACCTGTACATGGTTTCAACAGTTCAAGAAGAGATTGGTCTTCGCGGAGCCGTGCCTGCAGCTTACCAAATAAACCCAAAAGCGGCCATCATCGTAGACATTGGTTGGACTACGGATACGCCTGAAACACTCTTGGAAAAGGCGGCTCTGGGAGACACCACGATAGGAAAGGGGCCCATTCTGGATAAGGGATCAAACAACCACCCAATACTGTACCAAATGATGCTGGATGTAGCCAAGGAGAACGATATCCCTGTTCAGCTTAGAGCTTCACCGATGCCTATAGGAACCGATGCCAAGGTCGTTCAGCTAGCCCGAGAGGGGGTGGCCACGGTGGTAGTCAACATGCCAGCGAGATATTCGCACACGCCGAGCGCAGTGGCATCGTTAAAGGATGTTGAGTATACTTCCGAATTACTCTCGAAAACTATATACAAAATTAATCAGCTAATCGATTTTACACCTTCTATCTAATTATTTCTACAAAACTACGACAAACTGCAAGAAATTAAGCGCGAGATTTTTCGGAGATTTTATCTAAGATTATCCGAGCATGCTCCATTCGAGTTCAACTATCACGCATAATTAAATTCACAAAATTCTTAACTATTTTAGGTTGACCTATAATGCGTGAATATGATCAGTAAAAAAATAATAAGAGAAGCGGCTTATCAAGCTACACGGAGTTCGTGCATAAAACTACCGGCTGATGTTAAAAGGGCTTATGAAGATGCTGCTAAAAAAGAAACTGGAAAGATAGCTAAATACTTTCTAGAGAAATATCTGGAAAATATCAGTTTGTCTGAAGAACGGGGATGGCCGTTATGTGCCGATCCCGGGACGCCTAGGTGGTTCGTCAAGGTCGGTGAAAACGCGGATTTCGAGGGCAAATTCATCTCCCTCGAGAATATTTTGAGGGAAGCTATTGTTGATGTCACCAAAGATGTGGGGATACGACCCAATGTCTGTGATCCCATAAATAGATGGAACTCGGGGACGAACATAGGGCCCAGAATACCCCCCATCGACTACAGCTTCGAGCCAGAGGTTGACTGGATAGAATTAACAATCTCTTGGAAGGGAGGGGTCTCAGGGAACGATTACAGGCTTGGCATGCCAGTCGACGGGGTCACCGGAATTAAAAGGGCTGTCCTGGACTGCGTCATCCCGACTCTCAAGGAAGGCCATCAGTGTCCCCCTCACATAGTTGGCGTGGGGCTCGGAGGCACAAAAGACTACTCTATGAGGCTCGCCAAGGAGGCTGCTATACTCAGACCTGTTGGGGACAGGCATCCGAATCCCGACATAGCAAGCTTGGAGCTAGATCTGCTCAGCCTAATCAACAATCTCGGGTTCGGAGCCGCTGGTTTACCTGGCATGACCGCGGCTTTCGATGTTCACATAGAGGTTGCTTACACCCACACGATGGGGATGCCCGTCGGGGTGACGAACCACTGTGGGTGTGTCAGACGTGCAACTGTAAGGATTAACTCAGATGATAGAGCGGAGTTTAGATCCTCGCCCGAGTGGTTCACAAAATATTTAAGAGGGATGTAAAGTTTGAATAAATTTCAGGAAGCGTATGAAAAAATCGTTGAAAGATTCCCTTGCGAGAAGAGGCTCAGTATCCCCCTCTCCGAGGAAGACACCCGCGGACTCAAACTTGGGGAGATCGTCTACTTTGATGGCATGATCTTCACCGGTAGGGAGAAGGTTCTCAGTCGGCTAGTGGACGAGAGCATCGTGCCTGTTGACATTAAAAACACCTGCAACGTTATGATGACCTCGGCCCCTTGTGTGAAAGAGATAGCGCCTGGGAGATACGAAGTTCGAGCGGCGATGCCTACAACAAATTACAGGTTTATCAAATGGTTGCCGAAGCTCTTCGAAAGACATGGGTTACGTGCGCTGATCAGCAAGGGGGGGCTACAGCGTGACGCCTATAAATTGTTCAAGGAATTCAACGCAGTCAACGTGATAATGGTGGCACCGGCGATAACGGCCATCTACGCTCAGGGGATAAAAAGACTGAGACACGTGTTCTGGGAGGATGAATTCCGGACTACGGACGCCATGTATGTATGGGAGATAGAAAATTTGGGGCCATTCATCGTCGAAGCGGATACAGAGGGAAATAGTCTATTCAAGGACATAGTCAACCCCATGATCAATGTAAGAGTCAGGAAGCAATACAGAGACATGCCGTTACTGACGCAAAAACGCGTGGGAGAATTTCAGGCATCAGATTTAAAGGGCGGATTATACATGTGAAGATTTTCCCTGAAAAATCCCCCAAATTATCAAAGAGCCAGTCCTCACGAAGAAATAGGTTTTTTCAACTTTAAATCCGAAACAATGAAAAAGATGATTGAATTCACGATAAAAAAGCCATGGTCATCCCGGTATTGGTGAAATTATAATCCATTACTATTAGAGGTATAGGTAGGAGCATGGCTGAAGATATTTTGTTTAAGCTTTCACAGGTTCTAATCTCCGAGTTCTTTCAGCGTCTTTCTGATGAGTTCGTTCGCTTGGTAGAAGGCGTCCTCGACCATGTTCCTCTCCCTCACGAGCTTGGTCAGTAGGAACTTGAACTCGGGCGCCTGGTGGAGGGTCATGTTGGCGAGTTCCACTATCTGGCTTATCCTCGGGAATGGCTGGGCGCCGAAGGTCTCCATGCTCGTCTGCTCCGTTATGCCTGCGTCGCTGTGGGCTACGGGGTTCACGTTCCTCCCGACCCACATGAGGCATGTGTTCAGCTTCTCGATCTTCTCGGCTGACCCACGCTTCCGGAGTTTCGCGGACGCCGCCTCAAGCCTCTCCGAGAGGTCCTTAAATTCCTTTGCCCTCTCAATTACCGGATAGAGGTTGAAGTAGCCCTTCACCTTCTCGGCCTTCGCCTGCATCTCCTCTAGGAGCTTGACCATGTGGGCTGCGTAGGGGGTGAAGTTGAAGGGTAGGACAGGGCAGTTCGCCAGCCTCATGATGTAGTTGAGCTCGATCCTGACATCCGTGGCGAGTATGTCGGCGTCCATCTTGTCGTGGGTCTCATAGGGTGTGTGCCACCACCATCCGCCGCCAGAGTAGTTGACGTGGGGGTCGTAGGTCTCCTTCGGGCGGCTCGTCGTGACACCGACGTGGGGGAGCCCCATGCCCCAGAAGCTGCCGTCTCCCGCCCTCGTCGGCCAGCGGAAATGCTCTACGGATATGCCGGTCGCCTCCTTGACGCTGTCTAGTACGGCGTCGAGCACCTCGCTGACGGGGGCCTCTCTGACCGTGGTCGCGCCGTCCACGCCTGGGGAGTCGATGTTGTAGCTGGCTACGCAGTTGTACCTGAGGTCGTGCCAGAAGGCGTCGTTGTACCAGGTCGAGCCGGCGTACTTGCCGATCTCGTGGCCCGTCCAGAAGGCGATGCGGACGCTGCGGCGAAGCCTCTCCTTATGCCTGTTCAGGATGCGTGCGACCTCGACGATGGCTGTGTTACCCGAGATGTTGTCGGTGGCCCCCTGGCTGAAGGGCGGCGTGTCGACGTGGCCATTCACCAGCACGAACTTGTCGGGCTCGACCTTGCCCCCTATCTCGGCGACGAGGAGGGGCAGGGTCTTCCAGCTCGTCTCGGCCACCGAGACCACGTGGGCCTTCATCCCGCCCTGCTGGGCGAGCTTCCTGAGCCTCGCACCGTCCCTGTTGGAGACGTGGAGGAGCGCGGGGATCGTGGGTATCAGGTGGACGTTGTCGGAGGTAGGGTTACCTGAGACGGAGAAGTCCGCGCGCTGGTGGCAGACGGTGGGCATGTAGTCATCCTGCTCTATGACTATGAGCCCCTTCACCCCCATCTCCTGGAGCTTGATGAGGAGCTTCCCCTGGATACCCATCCAGTCGCCGCCGGTCTTCTGCTCGCAGAGGACGAGCTTGTCCTTGCACTCCGCGTAGCCGAGCATATCCGGAGGAACATAGATGGCCTCGGCCTCGAAGCCCTCTGGCGTCGTGGTGCCTGCCTGCCTGTACGGAGTCGTCTGGACCTCCATAACCTGGGGGGCGGTGACGGTGAGCCTCGAGTACTTCGGGTCCGTTATGTAAGCCTCATACCGGAGGATCTTCGGCTCCAGGCCGTACTCCTCGAGCTTAGCCCGCAGGTACTGAATCGCCTGCTCCTCCTGGGGGCTGCCGGAGTGGAGGGGAGGGTACAGCATCAGGTTGTCGAAGTTCTCCTGCAGGAGCTGCTTAGAGACCTCGCCCTCCATCTGCCTTACGAGCTTCCTGTCCTCCTCGGTTAGCCAGATCATGACAATCGTATTGATGTAGGTGTGAAGACTGTATAACGGTTTTGAGGTGGTGGGACCGCCCGGATTTGAACCGGGGACCACGCGGGCCCGAGCCGCGTATCTTAGACCAAGCTAGACCACGATCCCTGAGCGACTAATCTCGGTCGGTTCTGGGCTTAAAAATGATTTGGGATCTACTCTTCTGTGACGGCGTCCTTCACGGTCATGTTCAGGACCATCTCGGCGATGTCGGAGCCGTACTCCGCGGTGCGCATTATGCTCTCGACTATAAGCCTGAGGGCGGGTACCTCCCCTGGGCTGGCGAGCTTTATAATCCTGTGGATCACCTCGGCCTCCATTCCCCGGGTCTCCTCCGCGGACTCCATCACCTTGTCCGCCTCGGCGTAGTTGAAGTCGAAGAGAGCCTCGAGGGCGTCCTCGAAGACCTTGAGGGCCGAGCCGCTGATCCTGTTGAGCTCCGCGACGATGTCTTCGTTTATCGGCTGCATCGTGAGGGTGAGCCTGTTCTCGGCTATGTTGACCGCGTGGTCGGCCATCCTCTCGATGGACTTGGTTATCAGGCGGTAGCCTAGGCACTCCCTGGGGGAGTTGAGGCCGCTCTCCTTTAGGATGTGGCCGTCCATCACGGCGCTCTTCAGCAGCCTTATGATGTAGAAGCTGAAGCGGTCTACCTCGTCGTCCATGCTTATGATCTCTCTGGCCAGGCGCGGGCTGTCCGTCATGAGGGCGGCTATCGCGTCCCTATGCATCGAGGCGGCGATGATGCTCATCCGTCTGAGGGCGTCCTTCACCGAAAGCTCTGAGTAGCTGAGGAGGACCTGGAGCGTGAGCTCGTTGGGCACGTCAGAGAGTATCTCGGTGCCCACGAGCTTCTTCCTCGTGAAGTCCTTGACCGCGAAGCGGATGGCTGAGTCTATCCTCTGGTGGGTTGACTTGAGCTGTACGATGTTGTATCCGATGAGGTAGGCGGAGACGACCCTCCGGACTATGCTCTCCGGCGTGTCCTCGTCTTTCGGGGTGATTATCACCCTCTTGATCTTGTCGCCGGCCTCGGTCGACTTCGGCGAGAGGGTCAGGGTCATGTCGTCCTTCTGGGAGATGCTGACGACGCTGCCCCTCTTCAGCCCCATCTGGTCGACCCAGTCCTTGGGCAGGGAGATTATGTACGTGGAGCCGCCGGTCACCTGGATCTTGCGGAGCTCCTCCGCACGGTCGTCCTCCGACAAGCCTCATATAGCCTCCTGAGAATCGTCCTAGGGGTACTATATTTACCCGCTTTTTATATATTGCCTATAGAATCGGGACGAACTATTTATTATGTTTGCCGTGCTTTGGCTGAAGTTTATTTATCCGGCTCACCGGATCTCCCTATGATGCATTCATGGGGCACGATCTATCCAGGCTGAGGGACCATTCTGAGCCGGTCGACGTGTACGTTGCGGCGGCAGGCAGGACTCAGGAGGCCTTCGCGAGGCGGTGGGCCGAGTATAGGCTCGACGATGGCGTCGTCGGGGAACTTGAGAGGCTGTCGGGGGGCTATGTCGTGGTCGTCTTCTCGGCGGAGTGGTGCCCCGACTGCATGAGGAACGTCCCCGTCCTGGGCCTCATCTCGGAGGCCACGGGGCTCGAGGTGAGGGTGCTAGGCCACATCGTGAGGGACGCCAAGAGCTCGACGGAGAGGTGGAGGATCCCGCCCTCGCCTGTGGAGGTTAAGGAGTTCGACGTGGTGAAGATACCCCTCATCGTGGTGCTCGACAGGGACGGCGAGAGAGTCGGGGAGATAGTCGAGAACCCGCCGCCCGGGAAAACAGTCGAGGGCGCCCTCCTCGACATCCTGAGGCGGGCGTGAGCCGGTCGGCGCCGCCCTAAACCATTTCTACCCGTTCTGCGTCTTTCTCGCCGAGAGGCTTTGAGGGCGGGAGCTTTCCTGAGGCGCTTCACGGCGAGTGACGGCAGAGAGGTCATCATTCGAACCCCCGAATGGGACGACCTGAATGACATGTTGGAGTTCATCAACAGCTTGGTCGAGGAGGAGGCCATGATCGCCGCCAACCAGAAGAGGACGCGCGACTCCGAGATCGAATGGCTCGCCCGGAACCTCGCCAACTTGGAGAAGGGTGTGCACATAGCGGTGGTCGCCGAGGTGGACGGTAGGATGGTGGCCAACTGCGAGGTCAACCCGAGGCCTGGGCGCATGAGTCACGTCGGGTCTCTGGGCATTTCCGTGAAGGACGGGTACAGGGGGATCGGCATCGGCCAGGAGCTCATGAGGGAGGCGGAGAGGCACGCGGTCGCCATGGGGATCGAGTCGATAATCCTCGAGGTCTTCAGCATCAACGAGCGGGCCATCCACGTCTACGAGAAGATGGGGTACAGGAGGATCGGGGCCATCCCCGGCGGCGTCAAGTACCGTGGAGAGCACGTCGACAGCGTCTACATGCTCAAGGAACTTTGCTCATCATAGTTATCTACGTGGAGTCCGATACGTGGCACTCAGGCATGGGCTATGTTCAGGGCGTTCACGTTGAGGGACGGCACCGATGTGGTTCTCAGGGCGTTGAGGTGGAGCGACCTTGACGACCTGCTGGAGCTTCACAACGAGCTCATCGACGAGGAGGCCATGATCGGCGGCGATGAGAAGATGACCAGAGGCGAGCAGGTGGACCGCCACGCGGACATGATGAAGGACGTGGAAGGCGGCCGATCCGTTGTCATCGTCGCCGAGATCGACGGCAAGGCGGTGGGCCAGACGAACGCCAGGAAGAGGGGTGGGCGTCTGCGCCACACGGCCGGGCTCGGCGTCTTCGTTCGTAGGGCGCACAGGGGCCGAGGGATCGGCTCAGAGTTGATGAGGGAGCTCGAAGCCCAGGCGAGGAGGATAGGCGTCGAGGTGCTCTACCTTGAGGTCTACTCCGTGAGCCCCGCCGTCGAGCTGTACAGGAGGCTGGGATACGCCGAGTATGGAAGGCTGCCAGGAGGCATCAGGTACCGCGGCGGGTACGTGGACGCCGTCTCGATGTACAAGCGGATAGCGGGGTGACGAATACCTTTTTAAAAGGCTCAGCCAACATTCAGTACTCGGAGACGGGGAGCATGAGTGTGTATCACTCGGACTGGGCTCGGTCCCCCTGAGCGGGGGCGCCGAGGGATTTTATGGGTACGGCTCCGTGTCCGTGAGGTTGGTTCTCCTCGCCGGGTCGGCGGGTGGTGTTCTGCATGACTGAGAAGGATAAGGAGATGGTGGTGACGCCCTGGGAGGTCAGCGGCGACATCGACTACGGCAAGCTCATCGAGCAGTTCGGAGTCCAGCCCATGACCGCGGACCTGGCGGAACGCATCGCGAAGCACGCCGGAGGCATGCACCTGCAGCTCCGGCGGGGAGTGTACATGAGCCACAGGGACCTAGACTGGTGGCTGGGCGAGTACGAGAAGGGCCGCAGGGTGGGCCTGTACACGGGCCGCGGGCCCAGCGGCCACGTCCACCTGGGCCACCTGCTGCCGTGGTTCTTCTGCAAGTACCTGCAGGACGCCTTCGACGCGGACCTCTACTTCCAGATGACAGACGACGAGAAGTTCCTTCACGACGATGATCTCACCCTCGAGCAGGCGGTGGGCTTCACCTATGACAACGCGCTGGACGTCATAGCGTGCGGCCTGGACCCTGAGAAGACCTTCATCTTCAGCGACACGGACCACATAGGGGAGATTTACAGGCTCGGCCTCAAGGTCGCCAAGAGGGTGACGTGCAGCACGGTGAAGGCCGTGTTCGGGTTCCAGGACAGCACCAACATAGGGATGATCTGGTACCCGGCCCTGCAGGCCATGACCTGCTTCCTGCAGAGCGTCAGGGAGGGGGAGAACATCCCTTGCCTGATTCCGGCGGCGATCGACCAGGACAACTACTGGAGGATGACCCGCGACATAGCCGAGAAGATGGGCTACTATAAGCCTGCGCAGATACACGCAAAGTTCCTCCCCGGCCTGGCCCAGGGCGGCAAGATGAGCTCCAGCCAGCCCGACTCGGCCATATTCACCACGGACCCGCCGAGGAGGGCGGCCCAGAAGGTGATGAGAGCCTTCACGGGGGGGAGGGACACGGTGGAGGAGCAGAGGAGGCTGGGGGGCAGGCCCGAGGTCTGCAACGTCTACGCCTACTACTTCTTCCTCTTCGAGGAGGACGACGACGAGCTCGTGGAGCGTGAGCGGCTCTGCAGGAGCGGCGGAATCATGTGCGGGGAGTGCAAGAGGCGGCTGGCTGACCGCGTCAAGGTCTTCCTCATAGGGTTCCAGGAGAAGAGGGAGAGGGCGAGGGGCGTGCTCGGCGACTACCTGATGAAGTAGTCAGCCATGTACCGTGGCTGTACATAAGGCGGAAAAATTTTTTTTTTCCGACCCGTCGGCTGCTGTCCTGTCTATTGGCGTTTTTTTTATCCTAAAATCGATACCCCCCCTACCTTTTTTCACGGCGCGCCATAACAGGCCGGCTATTATCCGGCGAAGAAACTCGCTCTTTCTCCTCCCCACGGTCTCCGTGTGGATGGGTGTGGATTCTGTGGCGCCCATGGACTACCCGAATGACGGTTTTTTAGTCCATTCGGCGATACCCCCCTACGTTTTTTCACGGGGCGCCATGACAAGTCGGTTGTTATGGGGCGAAAAAGCTCCATCCCGTGCTTCATGCGGTTTCCTCTCCATGGTCACGCGTTGTCGTGTCTCCCTGTCGGCTTGGACGGTCCGCGTCGGGTGCCGGTGTTCGCATCTATTATATTTGGTCGCATCTATTTTCTGGTGGTGTGCTCTTTGTCTGAGAAGGGGGTCTTGAGCAGGTTCTGGCTTCATGAGCTGACGCGTCCGGATTTCGAGGACTGGCTTGAGAACGAGCCTGCGCCTGTTATTGTTATCGGGATAGGCTCTATTGAGCAGCATGGGCCTCACCTGCCGTTGGGGATGGACTCGTTGGGTGCCCGTGCCTTCGTTGAGGAGGTG
>Ga0315288_10013557_pt1 | contig 10204 bp, 17 predicted proteins | sample YL17G11_20_MG_FD_203454 | JGI IMG/M metagenome (GOLD analysis project Ga0315288, IMG submission 203454) | Sediment microbial communities from Yellowstone Lake, YNP, Wyoming, USA - YL17G11_20 | ecosystem: Environmental > Aquatic > Freshwater > Lake > Sediment | place: USA: Wyoming | collected... | reverse complement strand
CGGCTATTGCGAACTCGAGGACGGACAATGGTTCGGAGAACTGAGTGGCCCCAAAGTAAACGGCAACCCCTATAATCTCGAACACAATCTCTGGATTCCATTCAAGACCTATTCGTGGGACAAACTCTTTTACAAATCGTGGGGCAAATATCCAAAGACATACGATTCCATCAGCGGATGGTTCAAGACCCTCATGCCTCTCTTCTACATGAGACAGCACAGCGGCGAGGAGGGATTCGTCGAGGGAATCGTATTCACCCATCCGGATGGCAGGATGGCAAAACTCAGAACAGACATGTTCGATTGGTTCACCGGCCAGCGTCACAAAGACCTGGATATGGAACCAGAAGAAAATGACAAAACATAAAACCATAAAAGACCTAAAGAAGATAGTTGATGCTCAACTTGGAAACAGCGACCATGATACGATAATAGAAATGGACGGCTTCCAGTTCAATGTCGATTATGCCAAATATCTTCTCCAATACCTTTCAATGAATAAGATTCACGAGGACACGCCTCTTCGCGACATACTCGTGAATAAAAAATGAGGTGAAACAAATGCCACCAGCAGGAATACCGGAGGACGAATTACAATATTTTGTCCTAACCGTGTTTAAGGACGAAACGGGAGAACTGTTGTTTGACATCGTCCACATCTCCGAGATAGATTGGAGCAAGGCCGATTTCAAGTCAATAGGTCTCGACGAGGTCTTTGGCAGAATGACCAAAGCCGAATGAGGAATAGAAGATGAGATTTGAAACGACACTGGATGCCATCAACAGGCTTCTGCGCCTAGCGAGACTTCGTGTAAAGGTGAAACTTATACCGAAGACCCCCCACTTCGCACCAGAGCGCACGAAGACACCATATTTTAAAGACTAAAATGGCTCGATTTGCAGATGAAGAGCCGCAGCCGGCAGCGGCCCAAGGACAACCGCCGGCACAATGCCAGACACAACAGAGCGGATGTTGCCAACAACCGGCACCACCAGCTCAGGCGACTCCGCCACAGGAGAAAGTGACACCACAGCCACTCCCAAAGAAAACGTGCCCACATTGCAAGGCAGAGATTGACGAGTTTGAATTCAAACGCGCCATCATCGAATGCGGCACCGCAGACACCGACGGCATATCGCGGATGATTGACTACGACATCGAAGAAGACGAAAACGAGATGGTCGTATTCAGCTGCCCCCATTGCCATGTGGCTCTCTTCACCGCAGAAGAAGACGCAGTAGATTTCCTGAGCGACTGATTCATCCTAAACTCCGGTCAGACAAAAGCCGGACGGAAACGAATTCGTCATTTCGGATAGGGTTTGACACCGCCCAACAGAAACCGAAATATTATTTCTGATTCGTTCCGTCCGGCGCCCGGAGAAATTACCAAAGATGAAAAAACTTCTCAGAAACAACGGGGATATAAGGAAGGCGTTGAAAACAGGACACGCCAAACCCCCAATCAGAAAAGACCCCTTTGAGACAGATGCGGCCATCAAACGAAGGCTAGACATTCTATCCAATGAGATAGACGACCTCGCAAGAAAACGCAACATGTACGCCTCCGATGCGTGCAGTCTCATCGAGAACAAAATACGAACCCTCCTCTACAGGATAAACGCCCGCAACAGGATTACAGCAGAGAAAAACCGCCTACATCACTGGGCCATTGCCGAAAGCGTAAAAGCCCATTGCTACGAATACGGCCAGATATCCGTAGAACTCATCGGCCGCTGGAACGACGGAACCGACTTTGATGAAAACCTCTCGGACGAGAATTTTGACCGCGACCTGTTGAAACGCCTTTCATCTGAATACGGCATCCATGTAGGATTTAACCCCGGATGCTTCGGAAAATAATCTCACAATAAAATGACCAGACCCATAAAGAAAAAAATGGAATGCATGTTCTGCGGCAAGGATTACGACAGAAGCCGCGAACAGAGCAAGTGGATAATAGAATGGGAATTCGTCTGCTGCCCGCGCCACGCCAAAGCATTCAGAACCATCTGGTGTTTCGCTTCAAAACAGGCATGGAATAGAATCTATGGAACCATGGAAGGCACGCTTAATATAGCCAAAGACATGTTCAAAAGATACGATGATGAACTCAAGAATGGCATTAAAGTATGACACAGACTCCAACCGTACCATTTGACACGCTTATTAACCTGGACTGCCTATAACTATAGAGGTCAATAATGGAAGGCCACGCAAAACCCAGGCAAGCCTGGTGCATGGTCTGCGGTAAACGCAGGCCGCTCAGAGACATGAATCATATACCCGCTCTCGGGTATACTTGTAAAAAGAGATTCAGCAAAACCTGCAAGCTGAAAGAACCACTTCTAGAATCCGTGCAAAAGATGCGAAATGACCCCGCATTACGGCACCTGTTTATGTCTGAAGAGGTGAAAACCCTCTACGCCGAAATAGAGCGTTTCAAAGAATGGCTAAGAAAACAAGACATGAAACGCAACTACACTATGGAAGGAGCTTATGTCGACATAGAGTCCATAATAAAGGAAATCGATAGGAGATTCCCGCCCATATATTCTCATACGGCGAAAACCGCATGATATAAATAAAGGAGGTAAACCCAAGATGGCAGAATTTGACCAAGAGCAAAAGACCATCCCGGTGACGTTCGACGGACGAACCAAGAACGTCGTCGTGAGCACACAGGACCGTGTCGAGGACATAGCAAGGCTATACAAGCTTGACACACGCCAATACGTGTTCTACGACAGCCAGGACGGCGCGCTCGACCTAGGTGAGTTCATTGGCGACCTTGACGGATTGAGGATCATCCAAAATCCAAAAGGAGCCTGAACCAAAAACGGATGGGCGCCTGAACGCGCCCATCCCATATTCTTTTTCTATTTTATTTTCGTTTTTAAACAAAGAGGGAATCCCCCATGCCTTTAAAAGTACATATTGATGGAACAGTTAAATGTTATTGTGAAGGTGACACCGTAGAATGCCAAAAGATATTGAACAAGCTCAAGATACACAACACCCAAGACGGGAGCTTCGTTAAGATACATGGTAGTATAGCAATCACCCCCTACTTCGACAGAGAAGGGTTTCGCAATCATTTAAGCAAACAACTAAAACGCCACGGCGATGTGACTGTAGCGATAACGATGTGATTGAAGATGAAAGTGTGCCTTGGATATTATGACAGGGATGGAAAGCCCTTGGGAAAGAAGCTCGATTCCACCCGAAGGAAAAGCTTCTATCTCGCAATGGGCACAATACGCAAGAAAATCGGAGAGCACGAAAATCAGTCTCCGTATTCCAAGCGTGAAATTCAGCGCTGGTCAAAGACATACTGCGACCTCAACAGGATGTTCGTGGAGATACATCATTTCGAGGACGGACTCGACACCGGCCCGGTCAAGCATCCAGACTGGTACGACATCGACCGCGGCAGATACCCGCAACTCAAGAGGATAACTGAACACCTCAAAACGCACATCGACCCAGAATCTATACGCAAATATAGACTCAAATACATATTCCATGTCAACGGAGAACGCATAGACACAGAAGAACAACAAAGAAGATAAGGCTCATGAAACTCGTAACCTTGTGGAAGGAAGGGAAGGAACAAAAAACCATCTCGCGCGAACTCAAGCCAGAGGAATGGGCCGTCATGCAGAACGACGAATCCCTCAAATTCCAGCCACTCAAATCCGAATGGGAAGAAGCCCGCTGGACCAAAGACGGCAGACTTTATGTCCTATATAAGACGAACCGCCGCACAAAGGCCCGCCACGATTTCTATGCCCAACGCCTGATAAACGTGCTTGTCCGGGAGAACGGCCACGCCATCAAAGGAAAATTCGTAGACGTCAACAAGGAAAGGACGGAAATCGACGCCCTCTCGAAAGGGGAATACTACGAGATAAAGACGTACGTTCCCAGTCAGGACACCATCGATTGGTACGAGCACAAGATGGAGAAATTCGAGATCGACCACATCAATCTCGTATCTCCCCGCATCGAATCCAAACATATGGAAAAGCTCGTCATAAAAAAACCCATATCCGTTTTCAGGCTGAACGTGTACAAGGAACCCATGTTCAAATGGTTCCGCACCATGGAAATAGACGAACGCATAGATTATCATTACAGACATGTCAGAATAATGGACCCAACCCTTCGGTTCCATTTCCAAAGCAGGCTTTTCAGCCCCACATCAAAATACACCATGCTTGAAAAGATAAAGAAGGAATTCAGAAGGCTCTCGGCTGAATCCCTCATCTGGAAAGCCTATTATTCCCTCAACCAATTCTACGACCCCGTGTACGAATCCACCGGCAGAGGCCGCGGAAAAAACTCATTCGTGCCCGCCTTCGACATAGACACCGACAAGCACTGCGAACATGAATATGACGGCCACCAATACTGCAAGAAATGCATAGAATCCGCCACCCAAAAGCTCAAATCCGCCCTTAAGAAGATAGACAGCCCCCAGGAGATATATTTTTCAGGAGGAAAAGGATTCCATGTCTACACCGACTTCAAGGAAGTGAGTGAAGCCCGCATGATAGAACTCAATCAATTGCTCGCCCCCGAAGCGGACCAATTCCTATTCGTACGCCCCGAAGGCATAAGATTTGACGAGCACCGAATAGTGAAATTCCCCCATTCCGCCTGTGGAGACACAATGTGCTGTGTAGAACCCTTCGACCCCTCTGATGGAAAGATTGTGGAAATCCCCTCGACAGACGAACTCGTACCGTTAAACGGATAATTCAAAATGAGGCACTTCAACCAACCCATGACCAAAAAACTCTGGGGCAAAGAGATAATACTCGTCTGCCCCAAATGCGGTTGGACCTACAATGTATGGAAAGAACTGAAAAACCAGAAAGGCATATCTGTACGGCCCCTTCGAAATCATATCAACGGCCTGTTGTATCATGGCAGCCCCTTCAAAAAACATTATGATAAATACAACAAGAAATACTTCACCACAGGATGTCCCAAAGGAGCCACAAAAAAAGACATAATCGTAATCGGTTACAGCAAATGGGATAGACTATCAGATGATATATCTGATGAAATCTTTAAATTTGAAATGCTTATAGCTCTTTTCAAATGGCAGTTGTTTGGATAAAATGAACAAACTGATGGCATCCTCAATCAGAAAATGCGGATGCATTCAACTATTATTATGGAGATTCGAAATAATTTTCTGGTGCAAAGAACATTATGAGAATATTCATCATAGAAGCAAGATACTAAGACATAAGCAAACCGGCCCATTTATGTTCGAAATCTCAGAATGCAATTGTCTGTCATTGACAATCTGGCAAATAGAACTTTCGTTTCATTGCAAATCATGCACATTCGCATTGCCAATAATTTATGAGGTTTATAGTGGATACAAAAAGACTGGAAGAACTTCACGACATCGTGAAGAACCATCCATATAGACTCAAGTCACATGACGACCGCCTCAGGAAATCATATCACGATGCCCTCAAATCACTCGTGGATGAATTTGACATTCATCTGAAAGCGTATAGAAACGACAAATTCAAAGACATGAGATGCCACCTCATGCATGAATTCCATACCCTTATCAACGACCTCTGGTACAGCCCCCTCACCGGAGACAAGAATGCCGCACTGGATTCGTGCGTCGCCCAGACCCATAGATTCCTAAAGACCGGCGAATGGACTTACATCCAAACCTACTATTGCGGATGCAACTACAATGAAAAGCTTGGCCGATGGTCTACATATGTCTATGATAAGGAACTCGACAAATTCGTAATTCCGATAGAAAAAGCAGACCTCTATCTTGAGCATTACAAAAATAAGATAGAAAAATACGAAAAAGAAAAGAAAGACACTCCAAATAATTGGTCTAAAAATCATCAAAGCGTTCTCGATTACTATAAAGACGAACTCATAGAACTCCAAGAAAGAAAACGCAAACACCTGGATACAAAATGAATGAAGATGAAGCCAAAGGCTACATCCCGGATAAATTCGAAGAGATAGCCCGTGAGATATGGGGTGATAGCATCATCGACCAGATGGAAATAAAATTCGAAATATCCGAAGACAAGGTTAATCTGGCTGGCCTTGCTGCTGTCAGAAGCAGATTCTCCGCACGCAGATGCCATGGATTCTTCAAGAAAAACATCTTCATAGCCAACCCAGCATTGTTTACATATGATAAAAAAGACATCGACCGCGTATTGATACATGAAGCCGTCCATCTTGGAATACACAGACACGATACCAAATTTCATAGCATATGTCTGAAACATGGTGGAACCCTTACCAAAACCCACCTTAAAGAAAACAAGATAAAACTCCAGATAAAAAAAGGCACCAGATACATAGACCTGGTTGATAATGGAAAGACCCCAACGTTTGACACTCTTGAACTGGCCAAGTATTATGGAAAGATTTATATGTGCGCACACCCCGAAGCCAGACTCAGAGCATTCTACTAATATTGTATAAACGGGGGCGACGACTAGCATACCATCCATGTATACGACTTTTATGCCTAAAACGCATAACTAGATATATCAAATGGTTCTGTGAAATGTCGTCACCTATGACGCCAAAGACAAATGTCTTTGCGCATTGCGTACATTGCACGTCATGCAATGTTCGTCAATGACGCCGAAACAAAGATTCCTGAACGGAAGATGATAGGTTCTCCTCCGTCATCCGGATGGGACAGGAAGACGACAGGTCATCTCGATCCTTCGCGAGCAAGGCTGCTGCGACTGATCGATATGACCTTACGTCTTCCTGGCACATCCGGATTCTGGCGATCAAGGCCTGTGGCCTCAAAACCACCGCCCCCCTTTCCGGAGCGCAAGTATGCTTCTAACAGATCTCGGTAAGTGAACCGAACTTATCTTTAGAAGTCCAGAACGCGTAATCCTATGACGCCAACAAAAACGAGAGCGGAACAACACTTCCACCCAATGACTGAATCTCCTCCTGCGAAGACATTCGGCTCATTCGTCCGCCACTCGCACGTAGCTCGGGCCGGCCGAAACAGCCTCGTCTTCGAAAGGCAGACATAGAATCGGAACAAGACAGGGAATGACGACTATCCCGTTCTTACATTTGTCCGCGAAAGCGTGTAGAGGATGTATGACACGGAGAAAGCCGTTACCTATGACGCCCTAATGTTTTTTACCAAACACGAGGCCCGATGCCGATGAAAGGGACTCCTCCCTCTTCGGCACCTGAGGATCCTCTCCGCCGACGGCCTTTCGGGCCGTACGGCGGAACGGATCCCCTGGTGCCGAGACGGGCAGTTATAGGAAATATATAACTAAAAACACTACGGTTGGGTTACTAGCGAACCCGCGAATACCGAGACCGATGACGCCCAGCATATTTGAGTCATCAGACTGTGAAAAGGAAGAAGGCCGTTTAGGTCTCTTCCCTTCTCTTCAGAACTTAGCAAGTTCTGAAGTGGCGGGCAGCCATCCATCTCACTCTAACATCAGTTAGAAAAGGCAAAATAGTTCGGGGCCGACGACTAATTTACGGATCATTTTTCCGAGGTTGATATGAGAGCAATCCCATGTCAACGATATGAAACCTTGATCCGTTGCAATGAAAGTTGTCACCTATGACGCCTAGAGCCTTTTTCCTGCGGTAAAAAGCCTCGGGAAAAACGCTGAGAGCAAATTGCTCAATGATAGAAACTCCTCCTTCTCGAGCTGCCGGGGAACGGCCTCTCGCAGGCAAAGAGCTGGACTTCCAGCTCTTCACCTGCGAACGGCCTCTCCCCCGCTGCTCGATCAGGCAGTCAACCGAACTGCAAAAAGGGAATGACGACTATGCCTTGAGAGAATCCGGGAATAAGCCTCTTCACAATGCCCTTCCGGACTGTCCTGAAAATGGACACAGTGTCGCCTTGTGCGCGCTGAGAGGCAAAAAAACCTGCCAATAACGCCTTCGGGCTATTACTTGTGCGGAAACCTCTTTCAACCGCGAATGTCGTTACCGATGACGCCCTAAATCGACGAGGCAGCGGCCAATGATGGGACTCCTCCCTTTGCCCTCAGGCAAGCCGCGTGACTCCGTCAGGAATTTCATTCCTGACGAGCGTCACGCTTTTTGCCGCGGGCACGGGCAGCCATCGAATCCGCCCCCATGACGGGATACTCCTCCCTTAGTGCAATCAGCTCGAGATGAGTAAATCTGGTCTGCGACCAGATTGACACATCTCGAGCCCATGCACTCGGGCAGACATCGAACAATGCCAATGATCGGAACTCCTCCCTTAGTGTTGCACCGCTGAGGAGTATGGAATTCTGCACGCTTCTTTGAAGCGTAGCATAATTCCAATACACCTCAGCTCAGCACACACGGGCAGATATCGGACCGGAATATAGAAAATGGAAACACCAAACCAAGAAGGCGACCTTGACCTCTTCACCAGGGAAAAGCAATCCAACGCAGCCTACGAGAAAATCAAGAGTAGAAAGGCAATCGTCGTTGGATGCGGTGGCGTCGGCTCAGTACTTGCAACCATCCTTGCAGAAGGCGGAATATGCGACCTCTCCCTGATAGACCTCGATGAATTCTCATACAGAGACAACAGACAACTCTATTCCACCGAACGCAACCAAGGTAAGAACAAAGCCGTGGCAACAGCGCATGGAGTTGCAGAACGCACAATGTGCTATGTCAAACCATATGTCGGCAACGCCATCGAATTCTTCAAAGATGGAGGAATAACGTCGGCAGAATGCGACGTATTCCTATGTGTGGACAGTGCAGATGCAAGAAGAGATGTATTCAAAACCATGCTAGAATACACCCCGCGAAACAGAGTTGGAAAGATATTCGATGTAGGAGTGGAACGCAACACAATTCAAGTTCTCAACTATCAAATAAAAACCCCCACCGATGTTTATAAAGACGACGGTCAGGCACATTGCACTACAATCCCCCTGTCCTCATTCAGAGCATTTATGGCAGCCTCATTGATGTCTGCCGCATATTACAGTCTCTTCGAAACAGAAGGTACCGAAGACGAACCCCTCGTTCCATATGACCATGCCCTTCAAGTTTATACTAACACAATGACTAAATTCCTTAGAAAAATCTAGGAGGTGAACAAAATGGCAAAATTCTCAGGAGAAGAACGGGAAACACCAGAAGATGTGAATGCAAAGTCTCTCAAGGACATATCCATGTGCTTGACACTCAGAGACAGAAAAACAGGAGAAGATTTCAAACTAGAAGATGATGAAATCGTTGCCTTCAAAACAAAAGAACGCAAAGGCAATACCTTCTACAGGTTTAAAGGAAAAAACGGAATATACGTATCCATACCAAAGAGCAAGCTTCCGAAATTCATAGTTATCAAGGAATGCGACCCCCCAATATGGTAAGTGAAAATGGAAGACCCAACAGTGATCGTAAAGATCTCAGACAAAATAAAGCCAGGCGAATACAAGCAGGACAGGCAAATAGGACTTGCTACCCTCCATTCGCTCAATCTTCAGGAGATAAAATCCGACCCCAGAATCGGCCTCATGAAGAAATCATATAGAGTGAATGCTAAAGTGACGCATCCGGTATTCGGAGACATGTCATTTTCATTCGATTTTGTGCCCTTGGACAAAACCTCCAATAATTTCAAGAATGCAAAAGGACACAATATATGCGCTGGCACACCTCCGCATGGCGAATTGAAGGACATCGTAATAGCGGCCCTGACGCACGAAAGCTATGCATTTCAACTTTCGCTTGTCAGAAATACCTGGATACACGCTGAGAACAATCCCGAAGACGGAACCTATCTCATATGGTTCTATCAATATAACGGCAGATATTCCCCGCGCAGCACCTGGCGCTTGCCCAAAAGATGCGAAACAGAGGGATTGTGGAAAGCCAGCCCCGGCAGAAAACAAATATGCAATACATGTGCAGGAACAAAATGCGAATTGCTCGCACTCAGATGCACACTATGCGGCGCACCCACCTCGAATGTGTGCCCAATATGCAGAACCCCCACATGCCAAAAGCATTCCCACTGCCAGAATAAACACTACAATCTGACCCCCGATGGTATGTTTGAAGGACGCTGCCGCGGATGCGGAGCAAAAATACCTATCGGCCGCAAGAAATGCACTATATGTCAGACCGATGCAAGACAAGGAACATTAAACCACTTTTGAGGATGAAACCCATG
>Ga0315288_10013555_pt1 | contig 10205 bp, 12 predicted proteins | sample YL17G11_20_MG_FD_203454 | JGI IMG/M metagenome (GOLD analysis project Ga0315288, IMG submission 203454) | Sediment microbial communities from Yellowstone Lake, YNP, Wyoming, USA - YL17G11_20 | ecosystem: Environmental > Aquatic > Freshwater > Lake > Sediment | place: USA: Wyoming | collected... | reverse complement strand
ATCGTGACGCCGAACTTCTTCGCGTCCGCCTCATCGAACTCGCGCGTCACCTGGATCATGCGCCAGACCGTCCGCTCGTGGAGCGAAACCTCCTCCGCGAGAAACTTCGCGAAGCTCTTGTACTTCGGCGCGCCGTCTTCGCCGTTCCGAAGCTTCCAGAGATCGCCGTCGTAGATCGCGCGCAACTCGACCGAGAGCGACCAGAGCGCCGCCGCGCCCGCCGACCGCGCCGCCCGGATCCGCTCCACCCGCGTGTCGAGATCCGCTTCCGTGACCCCGACCGGCATCGTCGCCGCCGCCGCGACCTGCATCGCCGCCTTCGGAGTTCTCTCCGCCTTCTTCGCTTCCGCCTTCGCGCGCATCTCTGCTCTCTTCTCGTCCGAAATCCTTCGAGGTTCCGGCTTCACGTACGTTTTCTTCACCGAACCGTTCGATCCGTTTAGGACCGGAGCCGCCAACTCGGCAGGGTTCGTCATCTCCATCTCGGGAGCCAGGTCCGCCGACTCGGGAGCCGCCTTCTCCGCCTCCGAGGTCGGCTCCGGAGACGCGCTCGCGTCCTCGTCCTCCTCGTCCCGCGACCCGCAGAACGGACAGAAAAGCGGGAACAAATCGCCGGGAGAGCCGCCCCCGCACTCCCCGCACTCCATTACCTCTTTCCCGACGGTCACCGTCCGGAAGTGGTTTACCAACTCCTGGACGATCGCCGCGACCTCCCCGTCCGGAGTCCGCTTCAGCGTCGTCTCGTACGCCGCCTTCAGCGTCGGCAACGAAACCCGCGCGAGATCGATCCCAGCCACCGTCTTTACTTTCGCCGTCGTCGTCATGTCCGCGCCTCTTCTTCCGGGAGTCCATACGTCGCGATCAACTCGTCCACAACACGCACGATCACAGCGACCGCGCGCTTCTCCGAATCCAACCGGAGATCGACCCGGAGATCGCGATCGGAATACAGCCGCGCCGTCGCGCCCGCGAGACTACCGCCGCCCGCTTCGAGCGCCCGAACTACCGCGAGCTGCGCCTTCGTCTCGCAGAGCCCGCGCAGCACCTCGTAGTACTGCGCCCGCGCCACGGCGCTCTCCGGATCCCGCCGCCCGTCGACCGCATCGTCTCCGGGATCGACCTCGAACAACGACGTCGGAAGCTCAAACCGCGCCGCACTCTTTCGACGGTGCTGTTCGACGCCGCGAGCCTTCTGCACGCGCTTGCCGACGTTGTGGATCCCGAATCGAAAATACGGTCCCGAGTCGGAGAGACTCGGATCGAAATTCTTCGCCCGGAGAAACAACTCGACGAGGAAGTCCTGCTCCGAGTCCTCCTGCCCCAACCACGCCGGAATCGGAGAGAGTTTCCTCCGGACCGATCCGACCCAGCGCGCCCGCTCCGCGCGCGTCCGCTCCGCGAACTCCGCGAAATCGATCCTCCCCTCGGAATACGAATCCGTCGCCTCGCACCACGTCGTTCCACCCATATTCGCGCTCCTTCGGACGACTCGTCGTCCACCCCCGCTCGCGAGGGTTTCGCCGTCATATTCCTACAGACGATCCGTGTCGATTCGAAACTCCTCCGCCACCGCGAGCAGACGCCGCGCCAGCGACGAGACCCGCTCCAGCCGCTCCGTCCGACGACCCGACAACTCCGCAAACCTTTCGAGGAGATCCGCGACGAGTCGCGTGAACGGTTCGAGATCTTCGAGGACCAGTTCGTCGTCGAGGACCGCGCGCGACTCGACGCGCCCGCGACGACTCCGGACGACCACCAGCGCGCCGTCCGTCCCGATCGCGAGCACCTCCCGACCGTCGAGAGGGAGCTTCGACGCATTCGCCCGATTCGACGAGACGCGCTCCGCGTAGAACGGATCCTCACGAGTCCCGAGGTTCGGGAGCCCACGCAGTCGCTCCTCGCCCAACGCCGAAACGAAAATTCCCTCGATCGTCCGGATCGCGCGCACCGCCACCGTCCGCGCCGCCGCGCGCGCCGCGGACAACTCCGCGGAGGTCTCGCGCGCGACGTCGATCCGGGTCGACATGCTCGGAGTCAACCCGCGTTCGCCTCCCGCGTCCGCTTCGAGCGCTTCACGCGCAGTTCCGGATCTCTGTGAAATCCCGCTCCGCCCTTCCGTCCATGATGCCATCCTTCCGCCTCCGCCCGAAGCTCGATCGCTTCCAACTCGTCCTTGATCCCGAGGAGCCGCGCCCAGCGGGTTAGCGTGTGCGCCTTACACCCGAGCAGCTCCGACGCGTCCTGGTAATGGCACTTCGCCTTCGTAAACGCCTTGATGATCTCCCGACGCGCCGCGTTCGGATTTACCTCGATCTGCGATCTCATCCTGTGAAGCATCTGCCCTCCTCCTATGCCGCCGGTAACCGAAACCGCCGCGCTTGCCGCTCGCGTATCTCCCGGGCCACCCCGCTGAGATTCAACCGGGTAACGAGATTCGACGCGGTACTCGGCGCCACCGCGAGCGCCGCCGCCACGTCCCGAATCGACCCGTGGTGCTCGCGTAGCTTCCGGAGAAAGATCTCCCGCGCCTCGTCCGGTCGATGCAGGACGATCTCCCCGAACCACGTCGCGACCGGACGCCCTATCTTCGCCTTCACCATCCCAACGACTCCTTCAGAACGAACTCCGGGACCGACGCCGCATCGGAGCCCGACGGCAACCGGACGCGACGGAACTTCTTCGAGTGGCGCGCGAACGCGTTCGAGAGCATCTCCGCGAGCGCGTCGCCCGCCGCGTCCGGATCGGTCACCGCGACGACCTCGCCGAACGTCGCCAACTTCGACGCGACCAACGGGTTGAGCTGACTCCCCGAGGTCGCCGCGACCGGAGCGACCGGGCAGGCGCGTTCGATCGCGAGCGCGTTGATCGCCCCCTCGACGACGAAGACCCGCTGATCGAATCGCCGCCGCGCGTCCGCCGTCCAGAACTGCTCCCCGAAGATCGCCGACGCCGTCGCGCCCTCCCACGCCTCGGGTTCGAGGTACCGCCGCTTGTCGCCGACGTACGTCCGCGCCGAGAACCCGATCGGACGACCCTCCCCGTCGCGCTTTACGAACACGATCCGCCCCTCCAACCGACCCTCGACCGCGAACCCGACGCCCCACCGATCGACCTGCCACGAAAGGATCCCGCGCGAGAGCGCGTATTTCCGAGGACTCCCGGGCCAGGACTCGATCGGTCCGACCTCGACCCCGATCGGTAACCGGAACGAGGTGTCCCAGGGTCGCATCTTCAACTCGACCGACGACGCCACCGGGACGTCGTCCGCGACCGCGTCCGTCGCGAGCCAGACCTTCGCTGCCCGCCAGTCGATCCGGAGCACCTTCTCGACGAGATCCTGGACGTTCCCCCCGAACCCGCACGCCCAGCAATGGTGCATCCCGTGCTTCTTCGACCCCGACTCGTCCCGGATCCGCCAGCCCGGCTTCTTATCGTCGTGCTCGGGATTCGGGCAGAGAGCCACCCATTCCCGTCCCTGCCGCCGCGCCTCGATCCCGAGCCGTCGGAGCAGAGTCGGGATGTCCCGATCACCCAAGAGGCAGCCTGCGCAGGAACGCGCGACGATACGCCTCGAACAGCGGAGACGACCCGAGCATGTCCCGATTCTCCCGGACGATGCACGCCGGGAACGAGGAGTAGTCCGACCCCTCCGAGGAGTGCCGCGCGACGAGCGTCGGACTCCCGTGGCGAGGACAGTGGTAGAGGTCGTGACCCCCGAACGGACCGAGAAACGTACAGACCGAGCAATCGTGTTTGAAGCGCGGAAACTCCGCGTCGATGATGTTCATGTTCGGTCCTCCTTTCCCGCTTCACTATAACGCGCGACCGACGAGAGGCTAGCGTTAGCCTCGCAATAGTTCGTCGCGACGCCGGTACGCCTCCGCGAGCGTCGGAAACTCCTCCGCCCGCCCGCGACCGACCACGAGGTGTTTCCCCTGCAAAAAAGCGTACCGCGGTCGACCGCGCGTGACGACGAACCCCCCGCCTGCCCCGCGCAGCGCCGCCGTCTTCGCGACCGACGTCGCCGGAGTCGCGTCCGCGACCTCGACCTTCCCCGTCGCCTTACACGACCGACACGGGACGCCCATCGCGTTCTTCGCCTCGCCCCGGCAGTATTCGCAACGAACTAGCGCCATCGTCCGACCTCCGAGTCAATTATAACTCGCGTCGTACGCTCGTCGAGGCTAATACACGCGCTTCTTCTTCCCCGGAGCCGCGCGGAGGAAGTCGGAGTCCAGCTCCGTCGCCTCGCCCGGACGATCGTACTCGACCGGACGACCCCCCGAGATCGACCCGCGCTCCGCGCTCCATTCGAACTCGACCGCCAGGGGCCACTTTCCGTACCTCTGCTTCAGGACGAGACCTTCGATCTTGTTGTCGTCCATCCGCTTCCAGAGCGCCGGTCGATGCGCGCCGATGATCGTGTCCGCGACCTCGATCCACGCGCCGCTCCCCTTGATCCCCTCTCGTGTCGGTCGCTTGTCCTCCCGCTGTTCGACGTCCTTCAGGCGTTGCTGCTGGAGCAGGATCGCGTGGATGCGGAGATCCTCGACCATCGCCTGCTGCCGGACGAGCGCGTCCTCCTCCGCCTCCGGAGACGTATCCCGGAGGCAGCGCTTCCAGAGATCCGCGATAAAGACCTCGCAGCCCGAGTCCGAGATGTACCCCTGGAGCAGATCGAGGTTCCGATCGTTCGTCGCCTTCTCCCCGACGTTCCGCCGGAACGGCATCCCGAGGAACCGGACGCGCGACGCAATCCGCCGCATCCGCTCGGAGAGGACGATCCGCCCCTCCTGCGTCGCGACCGGACCGACGCCCTCCATCAGATCCGACCTCGACCAGCCGAGCGAGATGCACGAGAGCAGTTCGAGCGTCATCCCGCCGCGCATCTCCCACGCCCCGTAAAGCACTTTCCGCCCCGGAGCGTCGCTCTCCACGCCCTCCGGGAACGCCATCCCGACCGCCATGTTCGCCGCCATCGTCGATTTCCCACCGCCGGAGACCGCCGTGATGACCGTGATCTGCCCCGGAGCCGCGCCCGGGATCATCCGACGCCGCGAACCCGTCCCCGAGAGCCCGGGATCGAAATAGTCCAGCCCCGGGAGACCGTACGGGAACGAGGCGTGCCCGCCCACGCGCGCCTCGATCTCCAACATCTGGTCCCGCACGAGGACCGTCGGCTCGTGGAGATACCGACGGTCCTCGTGCCCGTCGAACGAGAGCGCGACCTGCCGCGCGAGGCTCCGAACCCGTTCCGGCTCCGCCTTCGGATCCCGGAGCGCTTCGAGGAACGCCGGGACCGGACCGCGCGCCGCCGTCGCCCGCGCGTTGTCCCAGAGGAGGTTCGTGACGTGCCAGTCCGCGTTCTCCGACGGAGGCGTGCGCGCGACCTCGACGAGAAACGCCGCGACGCTATCGCCCGCGACCGCCGAGACCGAGGAGCGATCGACCGCGAGCGCCCGCCGACGGACCTCCCCGAGCGCCGCCCACGCCTCCCGCGCCTCCCGCGCGAGGAACTGATCCGGGAGAATCCTCCGGAGGAGCTTGTCGAGCAGCGAGACGTCCGCGAGCGCCGCCGCGAGGACCGCGATCTCGTTGACCGGATCGTGCGGGATGACAACGCGCTCGCCTCCGAAAGCGGGGGTATCGATACCCCCGCTTTTCGATTCGTCGACCCGACGCCTCACCGTTCGACCTTCGCCGTCAGCTCGGATCGCCGGTAGTTCGTCACGAGCGTCGCCGCCCACTGGTACCGCCACGTCACCCGGAAGTCCCGCGCCGCGCCCGTCCCGGATCGCCGACGCTTCTCGTCGAGCGCCTGACCGATCCACACCCACCGCATGAAATCCGCGAGCGCCGCCGGATCGCCGTCGAACATCTCCCGGAGCGTCCGCGCCGCCGCGCCCGCCGCGCCCATCCGGACGCGCGCCGTCTTCAGTTCGAGTGGCTCCACGCCGTACACCTCCGTGTGGAGCCGCGCGTACAACTCGACGAAATGACGAGGAGCCGCGCGCGTCCAGTCGCGCGTCGCGATAAACCCCGCGACCTCCTCCTGGACGATCGCCCGGTTCCAACTCCCCGACCGTTTCTTCTTCGTCGCGTCCGTCGAGGGCTCCCCCGCCCAATCCAGCATCGCCTGCGCGATGTCCCGCCGCCCGTAGTGGTCCGCCGCCCGAAGAACGCTACGCGCCATCGTTCAGCCTCGCGTGGGAGCCTTGACCATCGCCAAGTAGCTGTCCCGCTTCCGCTCGCGTTCGGTCTCCGCGAACCGACGGAGGTCGTCCATCGCGCGCCGCGCCGCCGCCGCGAGACTCTCCCCCGCTCCGATCTTCACCGTCGCCGTAAACGGACCGACCTCGAAGGAATGGTACTGCGCCGGAGAGAACTGCTCCCGAGCCCAGACCACGACGACCTCCCCGCCGTCGAGGACGCCCGTAGCGACGCTTTCGGACTTCTCCCCAGCCGCAGGGGGTTCCTGTGGAGACGTCGCGATAGAACGCCTCCGGACGCCCGTCTCGACCGCCGCCGCCACCGGCTTCGCGAGATCCCCCTCCACCCAGTTCTCGCCTTCCGCTTTCGCGACCTCGTTCGAGGGAGCTTCTTCCGCGATTCGTCGTCTAGCCATCGGTGCGCCTCTTTCGTCTGTATCCAAGATGCCGCTAACGTCACCTATCGTCGCGAATGTAGGTCTTCGCGGGAAGCCAATTCCCGCTCTCCTCCCGGACCGACACGTCCGTGTTCCACGCGACGAAGTTCTTCAGGTGCGAGGGATATACGCATCGGTCCCAGAGGAGGTACAGCCGCGCGATCGTCTTCCCCTCCGCCGTCCGGCAGACGCGCCCGCGCACCTGCCCGAAGTTCTGCTGGTTCCCCCCGATCGGCGTCATCGCCACCGCGACCCCGACGCGCGGGATGTCGATCCCGGTCCCGATCGCCTTGTACGTCCCGACCCCGACCCGTAGCGCGCCCGACTTCAGACCCGCGATCGACGTCGCGAACTCCTTCGCGCTCTCCGGTCCTCCGAGGAGATACCCCGACGGGATCCCGTACCCGACGAGCATCTGTCCGACCTTCATGCAGTGCTCCCGCTCGTGGCACATCACGAGAACCTGCTCCCCCGCCGCGACCTCCTCCCGGATCGTCCGGATCGCCGACCAGTTCCGCGCGGAGTCCTCCGCCATCTCCTGGACGAGCCGAACGAAGTTCAGTTGCCGCGCGTCTTCGCGATCGACCGGGACGCCGTACCAGGGAGCCGCGAACTCGGTCGGGAGTACGCGGATCTCCACGTCGAGGACGTGGCCCGACTCCACCAGCTCCTCGCGCGAGACGTCCGCCGCGACGTCACCGAAAAGATCGTGGATCAGGAACTCCCGCCGGTCCTTCCGCCGATGGTCCGCGGAGGCTCCGATCCGATAACGCGCCGGGAACGGGTCGATGCACTGGAAGAACGTCGCCGCCGCGAACATGTGGACCTCGTCCGCGATGACGCAGCCGAAGTAGTCGCGGACTTCCTGCGACTCCGCCGCGACCTTCGCCATCGACTTCTGGATGGTCAGCGTCATCGGTCGGAGATCGAACTTCTTCCCCTGGACGATCCCGACCTGCGACGGACGGAGTCCCAGCTCCGAGACCGCGCGTTCCCGCCACTGATCGAGAAGCGCCTGCGAGTGGACGACCACGAGCGTCGGGACTCGGACCGCGGACGCTATCGCGAGGAGCGCCGACGTTTTTCCCGAGTTGTGGACAACGAACCCGCTCGCCAGGAAGTTGTGGTCGTCTTCGAGGACTTCCACGTCGTACGTCTCCTCCGCCTCCGCCTCCCCGATCCCCACGATCTCGTCGAGCGACGTCCGCGCCGTCACCCTCCTCCATCCGCCGGCTTTCCCGTGCTCCGTCTGATGCTCCGACGGAGACATGATCACGAGGTTCCTCGGATCGTTGTTCGTCGGATCCTCGTCCTCGTGGTGGACGTGGTGCGTCGCCGGGTTGAGGAATACGAGACCCTTCGCGAGATCGGCCTTGATGCAGCGGACGAAGTGACCGACGTCCATCCGGTTCAGACCGGCTTCCGCGACGAGTCGGTGGAACGGAACGCTCCACCCCCCCTTATCGGGACGGACGCCGCGCCTCCCCGCGTACGGATGACGCGGGAGCCCGTTGACGAGTCGGTACGTCGCCTTCGCCTTCCGGACCGCCGCGCCCTCCCCGCGCTCCCCGCCGTCGACGTAGACCCGATCCCCGACCCGAAGCTGACCGAGCGTCGTCCAGCCGTCCTTCTCTGAGAGGAACCGATGGTCGAGCGTCGCACGCACGCTCTTTCCCGACGAGGTCGTCACGCGGTACGTCTTCCGAACCCCGCTCGAATACGCATCGACCACCGTCCCGAGACGGACGAACCCCTCCGCGGTCCGCATCCGGATCCGAGTCGGGATCTCGGGATCCCACATCCGCCAGCCCCGCGTCCCCCCCGCGTGCATCTCGACGAGGTCCGCGAGCGAACACCGGAAGGACTTCCCCGCCCGGTTCAACTCGACGACCGCCGTCCCCGATATGCAGCCCGTGGGGGCTCGAATCAAACACTGCTCCCGCTCGATCGCCTTCTCGACGATGTCGGCCTGGAACGGATAGAGGACGCGCCGGAACTCCGGCATCTCGACCTCGACGCCGTACTGCCGCGCGTCGTAGACGTCCGCGTCGACGCCGCACTCCCGGAGAATCCGGGTCACCCGGGACATCCCGCCGCGCGGGAACGAGAGGACGCCGCCCTCCGCGCGCCACGTCACCATCGTCTTCGGAACGTTCCACGTCGGGAGACCGAGATGACGCTTCTTCGCCCACTCCGGGTTGTCGTGCTCGAACTCCCGCTTCAGGTCCGCGACGACGCCCGCCCCGAGCGCCCCCGCCGCCTCGATCCGAATCCGACTGTCGACGATTACGCGTACTTCCATCCTGCTTCCTGGATGCCGCGTACCACGACTCCCCGACCTTCCTCCGGTCGTTCTCGAAAAGCGGGGGTATCGATGCCCCCGCTTCCGCCGCCGACGCCCGCCGTCCTCGTACGACTCGCGGATCTCTCGCCTCTCCGGATCTTTCGATCTCGACGATCTCCGGATCTTCCGGATCTTGAAGATCTCCGGATCTTCCGGATCTCCTCTCTTCTCTCTCTCCCGGAGGTCTCTCTCCCGGAGAACTGTCGGAGGGCTCTGCCCTCCGACCTGCGTCCCCGGAGGGGACGCTGTGTGATCTGATGATCAGGGAAATCTGAGTGAAAGTAAGAGGAGAAAGGGTTTTCTGATCTTAATGCCGCGCGGCATCGACGAGAGTTAGCCGAAACGGAAGAAATCGACACCGACGACGTCGAATTTATCGCGAGCGCATCGGAGGAGGCGGATTCGAGCGCTTCGCGAACGCCGGTTTCGACTCGCCGATCTCACGACCGCCCCGGAGCGACTCGACGAGGAGCTGGTGTCCGGAGATCGCCGCGAACGCCGCGACGAGACCGGCAGCGATCGACGCGCGCCAGGGAGTACCCGTCGCGACCTTGTCCACGCAGCTCGCGACGATCCCGAGACCGACCGCGAGCCAGGGGCGGAACCTCGCCGGGAGGTTGAAGGGAATCGGTCCGTCGGACTTCAGGAGTCGGACGACGAGCCCGATCACGAGCGCCGCGAGCGCGAGCCAGCGCTGGTCACGAACGAGAGAAATCACCGCGTCGAGGAGATTCTGGTCCATGACCGGAGATCGTATCCTCTCGGGAACGAGATGGTGAACCCCGACCGATACCACGCGCACCTAGACTCCTGCGTCCGATGTCGTACCCGACCCTTCGACCTCTGCGCCCAGGGAGGGATCCTCCTCCGCTTCGTCGACTACGACGAACGCGGGGGCATCGATGCCCCCGCCGACGACCGCGTCAACGCTTCGTTCCGGGAGGAGGAACGACCGCCGGCATCGTTCCTTGCGACGGATAACGCCCGCGCAGCTCCGCGAGGATCTGGTTGAGCGTCCGTTCGAGGTTCGTCATCCGCGGTTCGAACTCAGCTTTCGTGATCATGTTCCGCTTGATCTCTTCTAGGTCGCGCGTCAGCGCGTCGTGGTTGTTCTGAACGAGATCGAGCCGCCCTTCGACCCGCACCGCCGCCTTCTCGACCTCAGCGAGTCGGTCGCCCTGCTTCTTGAGGTCCGACGCGCACGACGTCGTCTGC
>Ga0315288_10013554_pt1 | contig 10205 bp, 5 predicted proteins | sample YL17G11_20_MG_FD_203454 | JGI IMG/M metagenome (GOLD analysis project Ga0315288, IMG submission 203454) | Sediment microbial communities from Yellowstone Lake, YNP, Wyoming, USA - YL17G11_20 | ecosystem: Environmental > Aquatic > Freshwater > Lake > Sediment | place: USA: Wyoming | collected... | reverse complement strand
AAGCATATCTGTTTAAAAAGCTTTCAGGAACACCCACATATTGAAACATTTTCCTGGCCTGATCAATAGCCTCTGTTTTTGAAGCACCTGTATGGAGCATAAAAGGTTCAGTCACCTGATCACCGACGGTTAAAACTGGATTTAATGAATTCATGGCAGCCTGTGGAACCATTGATATCTTCTGCCAGCGAATATCCTTGCGATATTCTTCATCATTCATTGCCATTGTCTCAACTTCATCCAACCATATTTTGCCTGAGTAGGATTGAATATTTTTGGGTAATAACCGCAGAATCGCTTTCGCGAGTGAGGTTTTTCCGCAACCCGATTCTCCAACCACAACTACTGCCTCATTGTGGTGAAGATTAAAATTCACTTTATCAACCGCCTGTACAACTCCTTTGGTGGTTCGAAAATGCAACAACAGGTCTTCAAGTTTTAAGAGTTGGTTTTCAACCATTTTATTGATCTCGCAATCGAGGATTAAAAACACGATCCAAAGCATAACCAACCATCGAAAATGCCAGGCCGGTGATCATCAATAACACCGAGGGTTCCAGGACCCAGTAATACCAGCCCTGATATAAAGCCCCATGTGCTTCAGCGTCCTGAATTATTTTTCCCCAGGTAGGTAACGTGGGATCGCCAAGACCTAAAATCGCCAGAGATGCTTCAAGGAAAACATAGGATGGGATTAATACAATAAACTGCGGAATCAACATGGGGAGGATTCGGGGGACCATATAGCGAAGAATGATTCGGGCGTCGCTTGCGCCATATGCTTTGGCTGCTTCAATATAAGGTGCTTCCTTTATTTGTAAAAAAACCGCGCGAAAAGTTTTTATGCCCTGACCAAAAATACTTAGAATAATCACGGCGCTCAGGATTACAAAAATGCTGCGTGAATAGAAAGTGCCGATCATGATCAGTATGGGCAAAAAGGGTAGAACAAGATTTATTTCCGTGATACGCTGTAATAATGTATCCACCCATCCGCCATACCAGGCGCTGACCCCGGCGATTATCATCTGCGATAAAGTTGTACCCACTGCGGCCAGAAGGCCGAACATCAGCGCGATTGACGTCCCCCATAACAAAGCAATTCCTAAATCACGCCGAAGAATATCGGTGCCAGACCATCCCGCAAGCTGGCCGTATACCACCAGCTCTGCCGAAACATCCGCGGTCTTGTCAAAAGTGATCGCTTCAATTTTCAGAAAATATTCACCCTTTACAGGCAAATTGGGGTTTTCAGCATCAGGATTGATAAACAATCCTTGCGACGCAACCCGACCTCGCAATTTGTTGGTTATTTTCTTGTCCTGGTTTAAACGAAGCGTAAATTTTCGGTCAATAGAAAAATTTCCAATGCCAATTTCTTTTCCATCAGGATAAATCCATCTCAAACCAATAAAAGGTGCGTTTTTTTCAAATTCGGATTTAAAGTACAACGCCATATCATCTGCGAAGCTGTCATATCTGAAATTAACAGGCACCATCATCGTAATTATTCGGCCGGAATTGGTATCTTTTATGGTTTTGGTTACTGATGGATCATCGCTGGTTACAATGACTGTCTCGGGGAGTTTATCCCTGCGAAACCAGTTATACCAGACAGGCGCAGCAGTTTTTGGGTTCTGATACCAATCCGCCTCGTTTCCTCGCCAAAGCTGCACAGCTTTGCTGTAAGGGATTGTTATGACTGTATAAATTGAAACCACTATCAGAAGGAAAATGATCATCACACCAATTACAACTGATGGATAACGGAAAATCTCTTTTAATGATTTTGTCATCCTAAACCTCTCCCACCTTGACGCGTGGATCAACCAAGGCATATATAAAATCCAAAAGAAATACCGTTACTGCCAAAAGATAGGAAAAAATAACCGTCTCGCCAATGATGACCGGAGTATCAAACAATCCAACCGCCTGATAAAGCGCACGGCCTAAACCAGGCCAGTTGAATATAGTTTCAAATATTGGGGCGCCGGTCCATGAAGCTATCACCAAAAGCGCAAAGCTGGTGATAATCGTCGGCAGGGTTGGTCGCAATATATATTTGTTCTGAATATCCTTGGCCATTAATCCTTTGGCTTTGGCCATATCCACATAATCTTCGCTAGAATAAATCAGGAAGAAAGTCCGCCATGAAAAAATACTGAAGAAAACCGAGCTGATGGTAATAGCTATTACCGGTAAAACCATGTGTTTAAGCAGACTGAATAAATAACCCAGTGTAGTCGGCGGAGGGGGAGAATCAACCATGCCGCCAAATGGCAATACTTTTAGGACTGATGCAAAGATTAGAATCAGGAAAATTCCGTAGAACCAGCCCGGAGCTGAAGACAGGGGGGTCATGGCTACCGATAATTTATCCATAAAGCTGCCATACTGCCTTGACAGAGCAAGTGCTGCAAATAATGCAATGAAGAACAAGATAATATCTGCTGTCGCAAAGAGTATCAGGGTGGGTGGAAGACGCTCCAATATGATCAGCCGCACCTGATTTGCGCCGGAATTGCTAACCATATTAAAGGCTCTCCCCAGATTCAGTGTAATAGCGTGTTTGAGAAAATTAAAACTTCTTATTACAAATGGCCGATCCAGTCCCAAAGCATGAGCCCGGCTTTGAATTTGTTCCGTAGCCAAATTGGCTCGTTCTTCAGCAGCTAGACCACGAAAGGCGGGATTGCTTGCCATTCGCATATTAACATCTTCCCGAATTTGAGCCAGGCGGATGGTATCCACATATCCCCCCATATTGGCAATCAGGATGGTTAAATAAAGCCCAACGACCACGGTCAGTGCCAAACTTAATAATCGTACACCGGAATACTTCACCACACGAATTATGGTCGCACTGGTTAAGTTTTTTATTTCTTTTTGCGATTTTTCCGGAGCGGAAAGCGTCAGTTCTTCTTCAGCCATGATTTTTACACCTTCTGACAATAATACTAAATTGGGGCGGGTTTTCACCGCCCCAATTGTGTTCATTCGTAATTATAAATTAGTTTCGTTGTATGTTTATTTGGTAACAACGAACTCCACAGTCTCAAACGCTGGCAAACTGACTGCCTTTGATGCAGCCGCTACTGTCAGTTTGGCAGTGCCGGAATCCAGTTTGGCAGTAACATCTTTGCTCAATACAACCTTGTACTGACCATCAGTCACAAGCTCAGCAGTACCGGAAGCCGAGGCTTCACCACTGGTATTGAACAGGGTGTAGGAAACCTTGTCCATGTCACTGGCTGCGTACGGTTTGTCTTTGAAGTTGATGGTGATATCGAACAACGCTTCCTCACCAGCCACAACCGCTGTCGGGCCGTCAACACTCATGGTCATCATCTTGGGTTCGCTGAATCCAGAGAACTGATCCGCCCGGAATGGATAGTTCTCATTCCGTGCCACTGTAACCGTGGTTTCAACCGGAAAGACCTCATCAATATAGTAAGGACCTGTGCCTAGAACGATGTGCTTGTGGGCGGCATAGAAGGCTTTCAGGTTGGTGTAGCGCGCTTCCGCTTCTTCCGGTGTGACATACTCGCCCATAGTAGCAGCATAGGGAACATATTTTTCCGTAAGATCAGTGTCTACATAAGCCATCTGGACATCCAAAGTCGGACCGGAGATCTGGTTGGTATAGTCTATTTCTTTTTCCGTGGATTTGGTTTCCGAGAATGCCATCTTGCCGTCTGCCTCAGCCTGCACAGCCGGGGCCATGTTATGCCAGGCACCCATGCCGCCTGGGAAGGCAGTGACATAAAGATTTGGATACCAGTCTCTCACATTATTTTCCGCATCAAGTGCGAACAGGTCATCATAGGTTTCGATGGTCAGGGGATTAGTCGAGACGATCCTGACACCCTTAAAATGGGTTAAGAAGGTATCGATTGAAGCAGCCAGGGATTCATCGTAAATCTTGCTTTCCGTTTTGCCAGGATCAAAGTACATGATCATGTTGAAGACGATATCAGCCACCGTGAACGGGCTGCCATCAGACCATGAGGTTTTAGAAAGGTCAGGAGTATATTTAACTGTTGTCTTGGTCTTGGCAGTTTGCGTCCACTCCGGATCTGCTGCAACTTTTTCTGCGGCTGTTATAAATTTCTGTGTTGTGGCATCCCAGTCCACCCAGGCATCATCCGGAACCTTGATCTCTGGTTCGAATTTCAATGTGATCCAGTCGCTTTGAGGCGCTGCGATCGGCAGGCCCTCCTGAGCCACAAGATCTGCCTTTTCAACCAGTTTCGGCATTAATAAGCCTGTGAACGGGTTATAGATCACGCCGTAATCAACGGTAAAGTTGCGGATGATGGTGTCATCGATCCAGTTTGACCCGCCGATCGGGTTCCAGGGTTGAACAAACATACCTGAACTCGCGATCTTGGCTTCTCCACCTTCCTCACCTTTAAAGCGGGCAGTGAAGGGGAACAACTGGCCGCCGGCGAAACCGCCAGCCAGGTCGGAGGCACCTTCGAACTTGTTAGTGAAAGCTTCAAACATGATTGGATCGTTCACCCAAACGCCCCACCAAGATTCTTCCATTGACAGCGTTAGCCCTTTGTCAAACAGTTCGCGTCGTTCATCCATCGTGGCAAAATCGTTTGTGTATAATTTGGTGTTGACCTCCTGTAAAGCCTCCGAAGGCTCATAGGCGTTCATCACAGGCAATTGCTGGAGTTCACCGGTGTTGTATTGTATGAAGTTTAAGCCTTCATCGCGGTAAATCTGGGGGCTGATCCACCCGGCAGTATAAGCCATGAATGTGCACAAGTTTGGGTCACCCTGCCAGATAGGACTTGCTTCTGCACGCACCTTTTCCTGGCGGTTCACGGTGAAACCAAGGGCTTCAAGCTGGTTGCTGAAGTAGTTGCCGATCTCCTTACGCAGGTCTTCAGTTCGGATCAGGACAATAACGGTAACAGGTTTGCCCTTATATTGCCACTTGCCATCTGCGCCTTTGGTCGCGCCCAGTCCTGGCATTTCAGCGTCCACAACCGCCTGGGCTTTTTCCAGGTCAAAGGCGTATTTGGTCTCGATTGCGCTGAACAAATCCGCATAACGAGCGTAATCCGGGAAAGCTGTTGTGAAGGGGTTGAACTTTGGTTTGGCCAGACCGCCAAAAATTTCCTGAACGACATAATCACGGTCCATTGCCCAGTTCATCGCTTCGCGAATCTTGGCATTATTAAAGGGGTTGAGTATACCCTTGCTGGTGCAATCCACGGTGTTGAGAAGCATCTGGTTGCTTGAACCATAGACATAGGCATACCCCAAATTCGCATCAGCTTTGACCACCTTAAATACATCGGCCTTGTCAATGGTGGCGGAATACATATCAATCGCGCCAGCCTGTATTTGAGCTATCGCGGGTTCAGCATCAGGGATAGTAGAAAAGATCACTTTATCCAGCCAACCACCCATACGGTCTGATTTCACAACCTCAGCTGGCTTTTCAGCCTCTGCAGGTTTCTCGGCAGTCTCAGGTGCAGCTTCGGGCGCAGCTTCAGGCGCAGCTTTTGGTCCGCAGGCTGCCGCAATCATCGCAAAGATTGCGATTATGGAAAACAGTACAAATATTTTTGAACGCATCTTACTCCTCCAATCAGTTTTATTAACATTATTTTTTTTACAATCAAAATATGTCCAATATATTTAATATTCCACCTCCTTTTTATACAAAACAAAGACTTTTATTCAATTTTAATCGATTAGTTAAACAGGTATACAAAAAAAACCCAAATTATCTGGTTATTTTATTCGATTTTACAACAGTTAAAAATCACTGTCAAATCACCCAAATATTCCCTTGGTTGTAATAATTCCTTATATGATTCATAACAAAAAATTAACAGCCTCCACTGCCATTGATACCCTCAATCGCAGCAAAAAGACCGGCGTCATTTTGAATTCCGCCCGGGATGCATAAGGTGTCGCGAATTAAATACCCTTCCGGGAAATGGAACATCGGGATAAAAGGCAAATCATTGGACAGGATTTGCAGCAGTCCGCCGCCAGTCTGCTGGATTAGCGCGCTATCCAAACCGGTTGCCTTCATGCGTTCACATTCGGCATCATAAGCCGGATTGGAGTACCCATAAAAATTCGCGCCGCCCGTCACCTCACCCAGCCAGTAATTTGCATAGGTGGGTATTTCTTTGGTTTCAAAATAACCACAATCAAATTCAGAACGTGTTTGCAAGGGCACTAATGCCAGGTCAAATTTCCGTCCGAAAATAATTCCATCCGGACCTGGCTGAAAAAGTTCATCCGAAGCCATTTGGGTGACATTGACTTTGATCCCGCAGGTTTTCAGGTCCGCGGCTATCTTGTTGGCAATCTCTCCCTGCAGGCCGGCTATTGAACTTAGCAAAGTCACTTCCAGGGGGGTGCCAAAAGGAATCCGCGCGTTTCCGCCGTGCGTTAATGGCGTCTCGGGGTTCTGGTCCAGGTCTCTCCACCCCGCTTCTTCAAGCAGGGCCATAGCAGCAGTCGGGTCATAGGGATACTGATTCAGGGTCAACCCCGCAAGCAGCGTGTTATCAGAAGTCAGGTAAGAGTTTAATACTCCCGCCAAACCTTTAACCAGGTCATTCGCGATAGCCTGCCGGTCGATACAGATGGCAAATGCCTGGCGGGTGCGCACATCACCAAAGATATCAGGCCTGTCGCCTCCGTAAGGGTAATAATTGTCATCGTAAGAAGAAGGCTTGATGCCAAAAGCCAGCATTTCCAACCGGTTGGATTCACGGGTAAATAATTTGTATCCTGAACTCTCCAGACCTGTCTTGATCGAAGCGAGGCTGGCAATATCCAGCGCGGATTCGGAGACAATATCGCAATCATCTTTGTAACTTTGAATTCCATCCGGGTTGCTGACCAACCCGACGAATTTAAAATTGAGGATATCGAAATAGGGCAATCCTTCACCTGCCCTGAAATAGGTGGGGTTTCTGACCAGGCGGAGGCTTTCACCTTTCATCCAGTTTTCCATCTTATAAGGTCCCCATCCAATTGGTGCGCGATTTACCTCATCAGAAGTCAGCAGTTCAGTCGCGCTGTACTTTCCCCAGGCATGTTCGGGCAAGGGTGTCCAGAAATACCCTTCAAACGCGTCAGTCACCAGTCCAGGTTTGCCAATCCACTGGACTGTTAAGTCATCAGTGGTGGTATAGGCAGCAGTCTGGTCAACGGTACGCTTGCTTGTGGGTGTGGCGGGATCAAAAGCGACATTGAATGAATAAACCGAATCGGATGCCTTCAGCGGTTGGCCATCGGACCAGGTCAGTCCGGATTTTAGTTTATAGGTTGCGGTAAGCTGGTCCATCTGGATGAGGGTAATTCCATCCCAGGTTATCGCGCAGGCCGAACTGCTGCAGCCGGCCGGAAAAACCTGCACTCCAGCCTGAAGCGAGACCGGATCGCCGGCGGTGTTAATCACTTCATCACCGGCAGTCACGCCGACAGGTGAAAAATAAGCGCTGCTGTCTGCCAGATTGGGGATCTTTTCCAGGATGACTGGAACCAGCTCACCATTCACCATATCAATCGGACCATCAAAAATAGCCTGCTTCACATCTCGCGCGGCCATGGAAGACGCCATGTATGGGTAAAGGGATTCAGGTTCGTTTCCCAGACAAATGGTCAATTCTTTTGGAGGTAGCGGGGTGGGTGTTAGGGGAATGGGTGTTGCCGTCGGCGGTGCCGGACTAATTAACTGGCAAGCGCTTAAAGCGATGATTAATAATAAGAAAATTATTGAAATTTTTTTCATTGTTTTGTGATCTCTCAAAAATTGATAGGGCGAATTATAAAGGATACTGCTTCAGAGGTTATACGTCCCCCAGGCGTAATCGCACATAAGAACTATAGCGATCTGAGTTGACTTTCCCTTGTTCAACAGCTTTTTTTACCGCGCAGCCCGGTTCACTGATATGGCTGCAATTGCTGAACTGGCAGCCTGACACCAAATCGCGCAGTTCCGGAAAGTATCCGTCCATTTCTTCCGGCTGGGTATCCCACAATGAAAGTGTCCGCAAGCCAGGCATATCCGCTACATAACCGCCGTCATCCAGAGGAAACAGTTCGCGGACAACAGTGACGTGTTTTCCTTTTTGTGTGAATTCTTTTACCGCGCCTATTTTCAATCCCAGTTTCGGCTGGATGCGGTTGAGCAGGCTGGATTTTCCCACACCCGAGGGACCTGACAAGGCGCTTATTTTGCCAACAAGCACCTGTTTAAGGTCATCAATTCCAGTCTTTTCTTTTGCCGAAGTGAAAATGACCCTGTATCCCAGTTCAGGGTAAACAGAGAATAATGCCTTCGCGGTATCCTGCCCGACCAGGTCAGTTTTATTGGCAACCACAACCACCGGGATCTGCTGCTTTTCTGTGATTACCAAAAAACGGTCAAGCATTCGAAAACTTGGGGCAGGGCTGGCGCAGGCAAAGACCAGAACCACCTGGTCAGGGTTGGCCAGCATCACCTGCTTGAATTCACCTCTGGCGGTGGGCGCCATCCGGAAAAATTCTTTTTCGCGCGGCAAAATGGATTCAAGGATCCCGGTGCCGTCCGTTAAACGGCTGATCTCTACCCTGTCCCCAACTGCGGCCAGTGATGAATTCAGGCGTGTTTCCTTGAGCCGTCCGCGCATCCGGCAGGTCACTTCACCCGAGGGCGTATGTACAGTATAAAATCCTGACCGGGAGCGAACAATAATGCCGTTTTCTGGTACCTGGCTCATCCGGAAGGTGTGGGTGTGGACTGAACCTGTGCGGGAATACCTGGCTCTGATGATGATCCGGATTGGCTTTCCACAGTAGGTGTAACCTCCGGTGTTGGCGTGCGGGTGATGTTGAAAGCTGATTCCCAGGGATAAAGCTTCTGCGGTTCGCCAAAGTAATAGGTTTCGATAACACGTCGGAAGACAGGCGCTGCAATCTCGGAACCTTCGCCGCTGTTTTCAACAATGACTGTTACCGCGATGTCACGCCGGTCGACTCGGGGTGTGCTGGTATATCCGGTAAACCAGGCATGTGGTTTTCCAAGGGGATTTTCAGCGGTACCTGTTTTGCCATAGATCGGAATTCCCAGATCCCCTAACGGGATATGTGCGGTGCCAATTTTTGACCGCACCACATTGCGCATCCCGGTGCGAATGGCTTCCAAAGTTGATTCTGAGACTGGCAAAGTACCATTAGATTCAGGCGCGAAAGAAAATACGCTATCACCCGCAGAATTTGTGATTTTCTCAACGATCTGCGGACGGTAGAGCGTTCCGCCGTTGGCGATCGCCGCAGTGAAACGCGCCACCTGCAAGGGTGTGACCAGCATATCACCCTGGCCAATGCCTTGCTGCACGGCGTCGCCATCCGATTTGGGATCAACGATCTGGCCTTCATTCTCGGCAACCTGTTCGATGCCGGTAGCGGCACCCAACCCAAAACTGCGCGACATATCTGAAAGAAAAGTCGCGCCTTTCTGTCTGAAGAGGTCCAAACCGATATGGTAGAACCAGGGGTTGCAAGAGCGCATCAGCCCCTGTACCAGGGTCAGGGTGCCGCTGGGCGGGAAATCCTTATCCACGGTCCAGTCTTTAAAGCGCTCACCAGGTATTTCTTCAAAGTAAGAACCGCAGTAATAGGTAGTTTCCGGGGTGTATAAGTTGCTTTCCAGTGCCGCAGCCATACCAATAATTTTAAATATTGAACCAAGCGGGTAAGATCCCTGCGTCGCCCTGTTCAACAATCTTTGTTGTCCATCATTCAGCATACCAGCCAGCTGCTCTACCGAGTTGCGGTTATCAGGTTCAAACAGATTTGGGTCAAATCCGGGTGAGGAAGCCATCGCGAGTACTCTGCCGGTATCAACTTCCATTACTACAATAGCACCCTTGAATCCTAGCAGCGCTTTCTGCGCTTCGATCTGCAGATTCTTGTCAATCGTCGTGGTGATATTCTGCGGCGGAACCGGGTCTGCCTGGTTCAGGCGTGAAGTGACCTGATTATTGGCATCCACAACATACAGGGAAGCTGCCGCTTTTCCTGCCAACGCATCTTCAGCAAATTTTTCCAATCCTGCCTGGCCAACGTCTTCATTGCCAAAGTAGCCCAACTTTCTGAATTCATCGATCTGTTCAAGCGGGATGGGCTGCACGTATCCCACTGCCTGCGGGGCGATGCCGCCGTTGTAATAGTAACGG
>Ga0315288_10013553_pt1 | contig 10205 bp, 6 predicted proteins | sample YL17G11_20_MG_FD_203454 | JGI IMG/M metagenome (GOLD analysis project Ga0315288, IMG submission 203454) | Sediment microbial communities from Yellowstone Lake, YNP, Wyoming, USA - YL17G11_20 | ecosystem: Environmental > Aquatic > Freshwater > Lake > Sediment | place: USA: Wyoming | collected... | reverse complement strand
GCAGCGCCTTACGACAGGCGAAGCGGTCCTGGCCTACATAAGGGCCTGCGTTCTCGTTCATGGTGGCGTCAAGGTTCAGTATATTAATCGAAGGCAGGTTTTGCCGCTGGGCGACCTCGAAGTCCACTGGGTCATGCCCGGGGGTGATCTTCACTGCTCCGGTGCCAAAAGCAGGGTCGACAGCTTCATCAGCGATAATGGGAATCGTCCTGCCTATCACGGGAAGGATAGCATTTTTACCCACGAGTCCCTTATAGCGCTTATCCTTAGGATTGACCGCTACGGCGGTATCGCCGAGGATGGTCTCGGGGCGGGTGGTGGCCACCGTAATATACTGGTCTTTGCCCTTCTCCAGCCGATAGCGCACATAGTAAAGGTGGCTCTGCATCTCCTTGTGGTCAACCTCGAGGTCGGAGAGGGCGGTGGCGCAACGGGGGCACCAGTTGATGATGCGCTCGCCGCGATAGATCAAACCTTTGTTATAGAGGTTGACGAAGGTGGTGCGCACCGCCTTGACCGGGCCAGGGTCCATGGTGAACCGCTCGCGCGTCCAATCGCAGGAGGCCCCGAGCTTTTTGTGCTGTTCGGCGATAATGCCCTTGTATTTTTCCATCCACTGCCACATCCGCTCCAAAAACTTCTCCCGGCCAATGTCATGGCGGGTGAGGCCCTCTTTGGCCAGGAGTTGCTCCACCACGTTTTGTCCGGCGATGCCGGCGTGGTCGCTTCCCGGCAGCCACAGAGTAGGGTCGCCCTTCATGCGGTGCCATCGAGTCATGGTGTCCTCGACAATAGCGGCCAACGCCGTGCCCAGGTGCAGCTCGCCGGTTACGTTGGGCGGCGGCATGATGATAACGAAGGGCTTCTTTGTGTGGTCTATTTTAGGGGTGAAATAGCCCCGTTCCATCCAGAACTGATACCACTTGCCCTCGATTTGTTTGGGGTCATAGCTTTTGGGGATCTCTTTCCGTTCTCGTGCCATCTTACAGGAAACCTCTCGACTTACAAATGCTGTCCTCCATTTTACCTTGCCTTCGCTTCGCCGTCAAAGATATGTAGGGGCGCACAGCCGTGCGCCCCCCCCGTGTCTTTCCTGCGCACGCAGGAATCCAGGAACCCCTGTAGGGGCACGGTGCACCGTGCCCTTATATATGTCATTGCGAGGAGTCCGCCCGAGGCGAGACGACGCGGCAATCTCACCGTAACACTATGGTAGGGTCATCCGCCTGAGGCGGATGACCCCAAATAGCTATTGACAATCGTGCATGTGTGTGCTACATTTGTAGCAGAATCACGATGAGAGGCCAATCCGCGGACTTAGTGCCGCGGCAATGCCTCTCCTTTTTGTTTACTTCTTATACTCTAGCATTCCCCTGAGGTTATTCATAAATACAATATATGGCATCAACTTCCTCAGCAAGGAAGAGAAACTATATTGGTTCGGAATCATCAATTTTAACAATTTATTTTTCTTTATCAGATAGTCCACCAGGCAATAAAAGTCACCGTCCCCTGTAACGATAAGGGCTTTATCGTAGTTGTCGTATTCAATCATAGTATGAAGAACCAATTCAGCATCGACATTTCCTTTCACTTTGCCATCAGGTAGTTTAAGCGTTGGCTTGAAGATAAGGATGTAACCGTCCTTTTGCAGATTGGTGTACAAGTCTTGATTCTCATAGACATACCCGATGAAAATAAATGCCTCATTTGCATCATACTTACGGTCCAGATATTGCCTGAATTTTCCAAAATCTAATACCCACCCCTGATCCCTAATGGCCAGGTTAAGGTTCTGGCTGTCGATAAACGCATAGTTGTTTTGTGGCTTCTTCATAGATATTTACTTGTAAGATATTCTGATACTATGAACTCTCTGGGCTACATTATATCAGGAGCTATCCGTATAGGGAAGCAGAGCCATTCCTGCCCTGAGCAGGAATCCAGGTGACCTCGCCCAATTCCCCCTTTTGTAAACCTGTCCCTGGCTCTGACCAGGGAGGGGGTAAGGGGGATTTAGCCCCCAGGGTCGTAGGGGCGTTCAACTGAACGCCCGATGGGTAGGTTCGCGAACCGCCCTATAATAAAAATCGAGCCATAATCCGGTGGGACAGACGCCCTCGTCTGTCCCCAAGTCCATCGTAGCGGCACAGCATGCCGTAGGGGCGACCCGATGGGTCGCCCCTACAATTAAATGGCTCGTTTGGGGGCCTTGCCAAGCGAGCGGCAATCCGCCCTAAAAGTTTCAGTGGATTTTGAGGTATTCAGAGGTGTTTCAAAACCATTTCCTTGTGAACCATATTGCCTTTATCCAGATAACGGTGCTATACTCTCTCGCGAAACCATGGCTAGAAAAAGGTCACCGTCGAGTATCTATTCTGCCAAGAAGTCCAACGGAGCTAATCTGGGTTTCGAGGAGAAGCTCTGGCAGGCTGCCGACAAGCTCCGCAGCAATATGGATGCCGCGGAGTACAAGCACGTAGTCCTGGGGCTTATTTTCCTCAAATACGTTTCCGATGCCTTCGGGGAACGTCACAAACAGCTTCAGCTCTGGGTTTCCGACTCCTCGAGCGAATACTATATCAAAGAACCATCCGCACGATATGAAGTACTCGAGCAGCGCGACGAGTACACCCGCGAAAACGTTTTCTGGGTGCCCCGTCAGGCTCGGTGGGACAATCTGCAGGCAAATGCAAAGCAGCCCACCATCGGCAAAATTGTGGACGATGCCATGGTATCCATTGAGAAAGATAATCCACGGCTCAAAGGGATGCTGCCCAAGAATTATGCCAGACAGGAACTGGACAAGCAGAGACTGGGAGAGCTTATTGACCTCATCGGCACCATAGGGCTGGGGGATGCTGAGAACCGCTCCAAGGATATCCTGGGCCGTGTCTATGAGTACTTTTTAGGCAAGTTCGCCAGCGCGGAGGGCAAGACGGGCGGGCAATTCTATACGGCCCGATGTGTGGTTCAACTACTGGTGGAGATGCTTAACCCCTATAAGGGCCGTGTCTACGACCCCTGTTGCGGCTCAGGCGGCATGTTTGTCCAAAGCGAGAAGTTCGTCGAGGCGCACGGCGGCCGCATAGGCGACATCTCCATCTACGGTCAGGAGTCCAATCCCACGACCTGGCGCTTGTGCAGGATGAACCTTGCCATCCGCAGCATAGATGGCGACCTGGGACCGCACAATGCAGATTCATTCCATAACGACCTGCACAAGGATTTGAAGTCTGATTTCGTGCTCGCCAATCCGCCTTTCAACGACAGCGACTGGAAGGGCGAACAGCTTCGAGAGGATGCGCGCTGGAAATACGGCGTCCCTCCGGTAGGCAACGCCAACTTCGCCTGGGTACAGCACTTCATCCATCACCTCGCCCCCAACGGGCTCGCCGGCTTCGTGCTGGCTAACGGCTCCATGTCGTCCAACCAATCTGGAGAGGGCGAGATTCGCAAGAACATAATCGAGGCTGATTTAGTGGATTGTATGATAGCCCTGCCCGGCCAGCTATTCTATAGCACCCAGATACCCGTCTGTCTCTGGTTCTTGGCGCGCAATAAGCGCAACAGCAAGTTCCGCGACCGACGACGGCAGACGATGTTCATAGATGCCCGCAAGATGGGCGTGATGATAGACCGCGTGCACCGCGAGTTGACCAATGAAGAAATCACCCGCATCGCTGCAACATACCACGCCTGGCGCGGGGATGGGAGTGCAGGCGAATATCAAGACATCCCCGGTTTCTGCAAATCGGCAACCACAGAGGAGATAGCTGCTCACGGCTACGTGCTCACCCCGGGACGCTATGTGGGGGCTGAGGAGGTAGAGGATGACGGCGAGCCCTTCGCCGAGAAGATAGCTCGGTTGACCGAAAAGCTGGAGGAACAGTTCGCCGAATCAGCGAGGCTTGAGGCCGCAATATGGGCCAATCTCAAGGAGATTGGGTATGGCAGGTGAGTGGCGCACCCTTCCTGCCAGGGACTTCTGCGGTTCCGTCCGAGACGGAACTCACGACTCACCAAAACCCGTCAGCCAAGGACGTTATCTCGTCACATCACGACACATTGTTGGCGGGCGAGTAGATCTGACAAATGCATACCTAATCTCACAGGACGATTTCGACGCAGTCAACAAGCGAAGCAAGGTTGACAAGTGGGATGTCCTTGTCTCGATGATAGGAACGGTTGGCGAACCCTGCCTTGTCAAGGAAGAGCCAGACTTTGCGATCAAGAATGTTGGCCTCTTCAAGAGCAAAGGCGAATCGGAGGGGAAATTCCTCTACTACTACCTTAGCAGCCCCAAAGCGCGGCAGATGATTCGTGAGCAATCACGCGGTACTACTCAACCATATATTCCTTTGGAAGCTCTTCGAGATTTTCCCATTGACGTGCCCACTGATCCGAACGAGCAGCGTGCTATCGCCCATATCCTGGGAACGCTGGACGACAAGATAGAGCTGAACCGCCGTATGAACGAGACACTGGAGGCTATGGCGCAGGCTCTATTTAAAAACTGGTTTGTGGACTTCGAGCCCTTCCGCGACCAGGGCATGGAGGACTCCCCCCTTGGCCCGATACCGAAGGGGTGGAGGGTGGGAATTCTGGGTGACATAGCTGACAATCAACATCGGGGTATCCATCCCAAAGATATTGACCCATCTACGCCATACATCGGACTGGAGCACATGCCGCGCAAATGCATTGGACTATCGGAATGGGGACATGCTAAGGAATTGGAAAGCAACAAGTTCCGCTTCAAAAAGGGTGAGTTTCTATTTGGGAAGTTGCGCCCCTACTTTCACAAAGTTGGCGTAGCCCCATTGGATGGTGTTTGCTCAACAGACATTCTCGTTATTGCGCCCAAAGAGCCTGCGTGCTTTGGTTTCGCGCTGGGTCATATTTCTAGCACTGAGTTCGTAGCTTACACTGACGCAGGCTCAACTGGGACAAAGATGCCGAGAACGAATTGGCAAGACATGGCATGCTACAAAATTGTTATTCCGCCTCAACCACTTGCGGAGTCTTTCAATGAAGTAATTTGCCCGCTCGTGGACAAAATCATTGGGAATATACATCAATCCCACACCCTTGCCTCCATTCGCGACACATTGTTGCCCAAGCTGCTGTCGGGAGAGATTCGGGTTAAGGATGCCGAGAGGTTCGCGGAGCAGGCAGCATGACCACAACCTACAATATCTATTGTGACGAAAGCTGCCACCTGGAAAATGACCAGAAGCAAGTAATGGTTTTGGGTGCAATCTGGTGTCAGGCAGAGAAAACCCGCGAGATATCGGTCAGACTCCGCGAGATTAAGAAGAGACACAAACTCTCTTCAGCTTTTGAAGTCAAATGGATTAAGGTCTCGCCTGCCAAGCAAGATTTCTATCTGGAACTGCTGGACTATTTCTTCGATAACGACGACTTGCATTTCCGCGCGCTTATCGTTCCTGACAAATCCAAGCTTCAACACGAACTATATGGGCAGGACCATGATACCTGGTACTACAAAATGTACTTCGATATGCTGAAGGTTATACTCAACCCCAATGACCGCTACAGAATCTATCTGGATATTAAGGACACCCGCAGTGCTGCAAAGATTGACAAGCTTCACGATGTACTGTGCAACAATATGTACGATTTTCAACGACAAATCATCGAACGATTACAGACTGTGCGTTCTCACGAGGTAGAGCTGTTACAGCTTGCCGACCTCCTCATTGGGACAGTTTCCTACGTTAACCGTGGACTAGAAAGAAATGCAGCCAAGCTCGCGCTGGTCGAGAGGATGCGGAGCCGGTCTGGTTACGAGCTTACAAAAACCACCTTGTTGCAGGAGAGCAAAGTGAACCTTTTCGTGTGGCATGCTTCGGAGAGGCAGGAATGAGCAAGCCTCCCGACTGGCTGCCAAAGGCACTGCGGTATGAAGATTTCAAAGGCGATTGGGATAAGTTCCTGGAAGCAGTTTACTTGATATTTGAGCGTGATTTCAAGAAGACCAGGCCTAAGTACGATGGGCGCCCAATAACCTACGACTCCAAAATAGAGAGCGGGAAAGAGGCAGCATTTTGGCATATCACCTCAAGCATTGACCGCAATACAGGAGACAGAGTCCCAGATTTGAGGCGGTGTGAACGTGTACCATGGCCTAAGCCGATGCTCGAACACCCAATGGATACTGCCATAACTGTATGGAAAAGCGAAAGAAAGAAGCCACATAGCCCACGGCAGATGAGGGTTCTTATCTGGTTGGAAAATTTGGATTACATAGTGGTGCTAACAGAGAGACCTAAGGAGATGGTCCTTGTTACGGCTTATTGCACGGACATTGGGGTTCAAAGAGAAAAGCTCAGGAAGGAGAGGGCAGAATACTACAGAAAGCAAAAGCCGCCCGGGAGGGCGACTTAAGTACTCCTTCTACACATGGTAGATGAGCTGGTAGTATATTACCACATTTTGCAAGGGTTTGCAAGGGATTTTTGGGTGATTTCTTGTAAGAATCTTTAGACCGAGTGCTGTTATGACAAAGGCTTTTATGGAATCTGTAGTCGAAGAAGCTGCCATAGACTGGCTCAAGGGGCTGGGCTACAAGTACCTCCCCGGACCCGATATTGCCTGCGATGGGGACCATCCTGAGCGGGGAAGCTACTCTGATGTAGTGCTTGTGGAGCGGCTACGCTCAGCGTTGGCTTCTTTGAACCAAGATATTCCCGCTGAGGCGCTGGAGGATGCCTTCAGGAAGGTCACTCGCCCAGACAGCCCTAACTTGGTAGTGAACAACCGCCAGTTCCACAAGATGCTGGCCGATGGCGTGGATGTAGAGTACCGCAACAAAGAAGGGCGTATCGTGGGCGATAAGGTCTGGCTGGTGGATTTCGCCAACCCGGAGCACAACGATTGGCTGGTGGTCAACCAGTTCACCGTAGTCGAGGGACAGCACAACCGCCGCCCTGATTTGGTGGTATTCGTCAACGGCCTGCCCCTCGCGGTGATAGAGCTCAAGAACCCTGCCGATGAGAACGCTACCATAAAAGCAGCCTTCAATCAGCTTCAGACATACAAGATGGAGATACCCTCACTTCTCGCCTATAACGAGCTGCTTGTTATCAGCGACGGTACCGAGGCACGAGCAGGAACTATAACAGCGGGCCAGGAGTGGTTCCTGCCCTGGCGCACTAGCGATGGGGTGAATGTTGCCCCAAAGGGCGTACCGGAACTCGAGGTGCTGCTCAAAGGGATGTTCGAAAAAAGCCGCTTCCTTGATTTGGTGCGCCACTTCATACTTTTCGAGGTTGACGGCCCGAAGATAAGCAAGAAGGTGGCAGCATATCACCAGTACCACGCGGTCAATGCGGCGGTGACAGCCACGATAAGGGCTACCTCACCTAAAGGGGATAAGCGCGTCGGTGTGGTGTGGCACACTCAGGGTGCAGGCAAAAGCCTCACCATGGTTTTCTACGCGGGAAAGATCATCCTGCATCCCTATATGGAGAATCCCACTCTGGTCTTGCTGACCGACAGGAATGACCTCGACCAGCAGCTCTTCGACAACTTCGCGCTGGCTAAAGACCTGCTCAGGCAGGAACCCAAGCAGGCTGAGAGCCGAGAACATCTAAGAGAGCTATTGAAGGTAGCCTCTGGCGGCGTGATATTCACCACCATCCAGAAATTCTTTCCTCCCGCGGGTGCGGTCCGCGAACCGTCCTTGTTATCGGAACGGCGTAATATAGTTGTTATTGCCGATGAGGCGCACCGCAGTCAGTATGATTTCATAGATGGTTTCGCCCGCCATATGCGCGATGCCCTGCCCAATGCTTCTTTTATAGGTTTCACCGGCACGCCCATCGAAAAAGCGGACAGAAGCACACCTGCCGTGTTCGGTAACTACATCAGCACCTATGACATTCAACGGGCAGTAGAGGATGGCGCTACCGTCCGCATCTACTATGAGGCAAGGCTGGCGAAGCTGGAGCTGAAAGAGGAAGAAAAACCTCATATAGACCCTGACTTCGAAGAGGTTACCGAAGGCGAGGAGCCGAACGTTAGGGAGAAGCTCAAGAGCAAGTGGGCGCGCCTCGAGGCAATGGTGGGAACGGAGAAGCGGACAGGGCTGGTGGCGAAGGATATCGTAGACCATTTTGAACAGCGCCTGAATGTACTGGACGGCAAGGGGATGATAGTGTGCATGAGCCGCCGCATCTGTGTTGATTTATACGATGCCATCATCAAGCTCCGTCCTACCTGGTATCACGAAGATGATGATAAGGGTGTGCTCAAAGTGGTCATGACCGGCTCGGCAAGCGACCCGTTGAACTTCCAGCCTCATATCCGCAACAAAGAGCGACGGGAGTCGATAAAGAAACGGATGAAAGACCCTGCTAACCCGTTGAAACTGACCATTGTCCGCGATATGTGGCTAACCGGCTTCGATGCCCCATGCCTGCATACCATGTATATTGATAAACCCATGCGCGGGCATGGCTTGATGCAGGCTATAGCTCGCGTCAACCGTGTCTTCCGAGATAAGCCTGGTGGCCTCATTGTGGACTATCTGGGCATTGCGGACGAGCTAAAGAAGGCTTTGGCAGATTATACGGAAGGTTCACGCGAGGATACGGGCATCCCGCAGGAAGAGGCAGTGGCGATAATGCTGGAGAAGTATGAGGTTGTCTCGACTATGTTCTCCGGCTTCAACTACTCCAGGTTCCTCACGGGCACACCTACTGAGCGTGTAGCGGTTATCCCTGCTGCGATGGAGCACGTCTTGGGCAAGAAGGATGGAAAGATGCGGCTGCTGCAAGCTGTAACAGAGCTATCAAAGGCTTTCGCCCTATCCGTTCCGCATGAGGATGCCCTGAAGATTAAAGACAACGTGGGCTTTTTCCAGGCTGTGAGGTCAGCCATAGCTAAGAACACTCAGGTGCCGGGCAAAACCGAGGAGGAGCTGGATACGGCGGTTCGCCAGATTGTATCCAAAGCTGTGTCTTCCGACCAGGTGGTTGACATATTCAGCGCGGCGGGGCTCAAGAAGCCCGATATCTCTATACTGTCTGACGAGTTCCTCGCCGAAATACAGGCCATGCCACACCGCAACCTGGCCCTCGAGGTATTGCAGAAACTGCTCAACGATGAGATCAAAACGCGCTCCAAGAAGAATCTGGTTCTGTCAAAGTCGTTTGCTGAGATGCTCGAGAAAACTATCCGCCGATACCAGAACCGTACTATCGAGGCTGCACAGGTTATTATTGAGCTTGTGGAGCTAGCCCGAGAGATGCGCGAGGCTAAATCTCGTGGCGAGAAGCTCGGATTGACAGAAGAGGAAGAGGCATTTTACGACGCCCTTGGGGTAAATGATAGCGCTGTAAAGGTGTTGGGCGATGAAACATTAACGACCATAGCTCGCGAATTGGTGGAGGCGATTCGTCGCAATGTAACCATCGATTGGGCAGTCAGGGAGAGCGTCCGCGCCAAGATAAGGAGCATAGTCAGACGCATCCTGCGTAAATACGGCTACCCGCCGGACAAGCAGGAAAAAGCCACGCAGACTGTTTTGGAACAGGCTGAGCTGCTGTGCAAAGATTGGGGTGGCTAACAGTCGCCCTCTTTCTGCGTTTTGCATTTCCCTATCCCTTCCTCTCTGCGTTCTCCGCGGCCTCTGCGGTGAACCACCCCCCGCGACATCTTCCCCTTGACAGTATGGGAACTTATGTTCTACAATGCCCTCATAATATCGGGACTGCATGTACACAGCTCCCGACCAAATTCAAGAGCCGCAAACAGCATCTACTGAGCCGCACCATTGTGGGCTGATAGCTTTGAGCTGATTGCTGGTTGCACAAAGCTCTTGGCATCCCCTGGAAAATTGAATATGTGGGGTTTCGTTCGTGGGAATTCGTTTTGGGGAAATTGTTCCTCAAGGTAGGGACATTTTTTACCCAAGCGCTCCCCTCTGCGTTCGGCTGAAGCTGACCGCGGACTGCGAAATCCCGGCGTCCGGCGACCTGAAAATTGAAAAATTCGCAAACCCCAAAACTGTAGGGGCACCCTTCCGGTGAAGGGTGCCCCTACAAAAGGCAACAGGTTTATGAGTCTCTTTTATCCGGAGTTGGTGCTGAAGACCAGTCCCTCGGTGCTGAGGTCGACTTTGACCTCGTCGCCTTCCTTGACCTCGCCCTGTATTATCTTCTTGGATAGCGGGGTCT
>Ga0315288_10013550_pt1 | contig 10207 bp, 10 predicted proteins | sample YL17G11_20_MG_FD_203454 | JGI IMG/M metagenome (GOLD analysis project Ga0315288, IMG submission 203454) | Sediment microbial communities from Yellowstone Lake, YNP, Wyoming, USA - YL17G11_20 | ecosystem: Environmental > Aquatic > Freshwater > Lake > Sediment | place: USA: Wyoming | collected... | reverse complement strand
TTTGTCGAGGTCATTGCCGAATGAGACGCAAAGGGTTTTTCGTTTCCATCGAAGGCGGGGAGAAGGCCGGCAAGACGACGCAGGCCGCGCTGCTGGCCGACTGGCTCCGGCAGCAGGGGTTCGACACCCTGGTCACGAGGGAGCCCGGCGGGACGGCCGCGGGCGAAGCCATCCGGTCTATTCTCCTCCACTCTGAGGACAATGGCCTGACGGCGGTGAGTGAGGCCCTGCTCTTCGCAGCGTCACGCGGACAGCTTGTGGCCGAGGTCATCTGCCCGGCCTTGGAGGCCGGCAAGGTCGTCGTTGCCGACCGGTACGTCGACTCAAGCCTGGCCTACCAGGGCATCGCGCTCTCCTTGCCGTTCGAGAAGGTGATGGCCGTGAACGAGTGGGCCACCGGGGGGCTCTGGCCGGACCTGACCGTACTGCTGGACTGCCCTGACCCCGCGACCGTCGCGGGCCGTCCTCGTAAGAGTGAAGCGGACCGAATAGAGAAGAGACAAGAGGACTTTCACCGAAGGGTAGCCGAGGGGTTCCGCCAGCTGGCCCTGCAGGATCCCCAACGCTACGTCGTTGTCGATGCTTCGCTGCCGACGGACGAAGTGGCCGAGATCATCGGTTCGGCCGTCTACAGGAGGATCACCGGAAAGGAGGTGCCCGGGCGATGAAGCTGATTGTCGCTGTGGTTCAGGACAAGGACGCCCCGCGTTTCCTCGGGGAGTTGGTGAGGAAGGGTTTCAAGGCCACAAAACTGTCCAGCACCGGCGGCTTTCTCCGGGAAGGGAACACCACAGTGCTCGTCGGAGTCGAGGACGACCAGGTTGAGAGCATCTTGGACCTGGTCCGCAAGAACTGCTGCTCGCGTGAACAACTCGTGACGCCTCTGACCGCCTCCGGCGGTGCGGTGGATGCCTGCGTCCCCTACCCGGTGGAAGTAGTCGTCGGCGGAGCGACGGTCTTCGTCCTGGGCGTCGAGAGGTGCGTCCGGGCTTAGGCCGGAATGGGTCGCCCGTGGGTCTTGGGAACGTGGAGGGCCAGCCCCGCGTGGCGAACTGCCTTTCCCAGGCCCTCTCCAGGGGACGCCTCGCCCAGGCCTACCTCTTCACTGGCCCGGAAGGATCGGGGAAGAGGCGCCTGGCCGCCGAATTCGCCAAGGCCGTTCTTTGCCGGGAAGCCGGGCCGGGCGTGGCGGGCGCTTGCGGCGGCTGTGCCTCCTGCCAGGCGGTGGATGGCGGGCGTCATCCTGACGTGGCCCTCTTCCAGCCGGAGAAGGGCAAGACCGCCTATCCGGTGAGGCAGGTCCGGGAAGAGATCCGGCGCCAGGCCTACTTGAAGCCGGCCCTCGGCGGGAAGAGGTTCCTCATCGTGGACCGGGCCGAGGCTCTCACTCGGGGCGCGGGCGGCCAGAATGCGAGCGCCGATACGCTGCTGAAGCTCCTGGAAGAGCCGCCGCCCGACACGACCATCATCTTGCTGGCGTCGCACCCCGCGAGGCTGCCCGATACGATACGTTCGCGCTGCCAGCAACTGAGGTTCGACCCGCCTGACTCGGAGAACCTGGCCCGGCAGCTCGTGGCGGAGGACGGGCTCGACCGGGACGAGGCCTTGTTCGCGGCTCACCTCGCCGGAGGAGACCTCGCGGTGGCTCGCGGCCTTCTGGGTGTCAGGAAGAAGGACAAGCCCGACCTGCGGGCGGTGCGCGAGACGCTCCTGGAGATTGTCCGATCGCTGCCGCGCCGGCCGTACCCGGAGCTCTTCGCTCTCGCGTCGGCCCTGGACGCCTCGGCGCGAGGCTGGCCGGCCCTGACCGGCGCCCTGGGTCTGCTCGCGACGCTCTACCGCGACGCCTCCCTGAAGGCGCTCAGCCAGAAGGCCGGAGGGGCGCCCGGGGGCGCCGGGGGAGGGGTTCTCACCTTCCCGTGCGGACCCGAACAGTCGGCCACGGACGAGGCCGCCGCGGGCGGCGACGCCGGCCGGTTGCGAGACGCGGCCCTAAGGGCTCTTGAGGCTCAGGAGAATTCCCGGCGCTATCCGGCAAGACTGCTTCTCTTGGAAGTGCTCCTCATCGATCTTGAGGCCCTGCTTTCCGCTGAGAGACCGGGGGTACCATCGTGAGCGAGAAATCCGTTGTCGGTGTGCGGTTCCGGCGCGCCGGCAAGATCTACTACTTCGATCCCGGCGAGGCGCAGCCCAAGCCTGGGGATACGGTCATCGTGGAGACGGTCCGCGGCGTCGAGGCCGCCGACGTGGTCGTCGGTAGCCGCCTGGTACCGGAGACGTCTATTAGCCAGCCTTTGCGTCCCGTGCTGCGCCGGGCTTCGGCTCAAGACCTGGAGCACTTGGAGGAGAACCGGGAGAAGGAGAAGGAGGCCCTCAGGACCTGCGGGGCCAAGGTAGCCGAACACAAGTTGGAGATGCGCCTGGTGGGGGCTGACTACACCTTCGACCGGGGCAAGCTCATCTTCTACTTCACGTCGGAAGGGCGCGTTGACTTCCGGCAGCTGGTCCGGGATCTGTCGGCCACTTTCAGGACGAGGATTGAACTCAGGCAGATCGGGGTCAGGGACCAGGCCAAGATGCTCGGCGGGCTAGGGTCGTGCGGACGCCAACTCTGCTGCTGCACCTTCCTCGCTGAGTTCCAGCCGGTCTCCATCAAGATGGCCAAGAAGCAGGACCTCTCCCTTAACCCGGCCAAGATCTCCGGGCTTTGCGGCCGGCTCATGTGCTGCCTGCGCTATGAATCCGAGCAATACGCGGAGGCCAAGGCCGCCTTGGCGGCGGCCGAAAGCCAGTCCGGGGAAGGGCCTTCCGTGCCGGTCGAAAGCGGGGCGCCCGCGCCCAAGCCCGTGCCAACCGGCGACCCTGGCGTGGGCGAGTCGGTCTCGCTGAGCGAGGCCGACGGAGATGGAGGCCCCGGACCCGTCCCGAAGGAAGATGACCCGAGTGACTAGGGCCGGGGAACCCGGGACTCTCTTTCTCCTAGGCACCCCGGTCGGGAACCTTGAGGACCTCTCCGCCCGAGCCATCCGTCTCCTGAGTGAGGTCGACCTTGTGGCGGCCGAAGACACCAGGCACACCCGGAAACTCCTCACTCATCTCGGCCTGCACCCGCGTTTGGTGAGCCATCACCAACACAGCCGACCCGATCGGGTGGGCAAGCTCCTGGAGCAGCTGGAGGCGGGAGCGAAGGTTGCCCTCGTGACCGATGCGGGCATGCCGGGCGTCAGCGATCCGGGCTGGACGCTGGTGGCCGCGGCAGCGGAACGAGGCATTACCGTCGTCCCCGTTCCCGGAGCGTGTGCCCTGGTTCTTGCCCTGGCCGGTTCAGGTCTGCCCACCGGGTCGTTCGTTTTCGACGGCTTCCTCCCGCGAAAGCCGGGACCGCGTCGTCGCCGGTTGGAGACGCTGGCCGCGGCTGGGATGACGATCGTCGTCTACGAGTCGCCCCACCGCGTGATAGCGACGCTCCAAGACGTGGCGCAATCCCTGGATGACCCGCCCGTGGCGGTGGGGCGTGAACTCACGAAGGTCCACGAGGAGTTCCTCCGGGGGAAGGCCTCCGAGGTGGCCCGGACCCTCAGCGAAAGAGCGGGCAAAGACGGGAGGCCGCTCGGCGAGTTCACCGTGGTCATCGGGGCCGGCGGGGAGAAGGGGCAGGATGGCAAGCGCCCCTGGCCGGTTGGCCAGGGGCGCTCAGGGCGTTGCTCGAACCACCCGTAGATGGGCTTAGACCGCCTTGCTGTGCATGGCCTCCATACAGTTCCGGCAAACCTTCTTGCCCATGAAGGTGTCCACGTTGTGGGCGTTGCCGCAGAAAACGCACGCGGGTTCGTACTTCTTCAGGATGATCTGATCGGCGTCCACGTAGATCTCTAGAGCGTCCTTTTGCGCAATGTCCAGCGTGCGACGGAGCTCGATGGGGATTACCACTCGCCCCAGCTCGTCCACCTTTCTCACGATGCCAGTCGACTTCATCAAGTTGTGATTTCCCCTCCTTCAACAAAATTCGACAACACCCTCACAGGATGATACCAAGTATGGCAGATTCAGTCAATCCCTGGAAGGCCATTTTCCCGAATCTTTTCGCCCGGCAAAGAAAATAAGTGTCCTCCAAATGCCGCAACGAGAAATTGCCAGTCGCGGCAACCCGGCTGGGGGGCATCGCGCATTTTGTCGAAGCTGGAAACGACGTGCCCTTTCCTTGACACAGGCGAGCCGGGGCGGCTATATTGGGACCACATAGCGTCAGGCTAGAGGCGCACCACACAGGGCCGCGCCGCGGGGGGCGACACGAGGCTCACCGGGTCTTCCCGTGCCGAGAGGTCGGGCCTCGGGCCCGGCAGATAGGGTGGTACCGCGAGTCCCCTCGCCCCTGAGCGGGCCAGGGGGCTTTTCTTTTCACCGGCGCGCCTCGGCGCCCGGGCACCGGCCAAGGTGGAGATCGGCGACACTTGGGGGTAGGTCCCATGACGGCCAAGACCGGAACGTACTACGTGACAACGCCCATCTACTACGCCAGCGGCGACCTCCACATCGGGCACGCCTACAGCACGGTGGCGGCGGATGCCCTCGCTCGCTTCAATCGTCTGCGCGGGCGAAGCACCTTCTTCCTCACGGGCGCCGACGAACACGGGCAGAAGGTCGAGCGCCAGGCCCAAGCCGCCGGGAAGGACCCGCAGACGTACGTGGATGAGGTCGTGGCCCAGATTGTCCAGCTCTGGGAACGGCTCAATATCTCGTACGACGACTTCCTGCGGACCACCGAGCCGCGCCACACGCGGGTCGTGCAGAAGATCTTTGAGCGCTTCCTCAGCCAGGGGGATGTCTACAAGTCGGAGTACGAGGGGTGGTATTGCACTCCCTGCGAAACCTTCTGGCTGGAACGACAGCTCGTCGCCGGGAGATGCCCCAACCCCGAGTGCGACCGGGAGGTCCAACTCCTCAAGGAGGAGAGTTACTTCCTCCGGCTCTCCAAGTACGCCGAGCGGCTCCTGGAGCACATCGCGAACTACCCGGACTTTATCCAGCCCGCTAGCCGGCGGAACGAGATGGTCAACTTTGTCAGCCAGGGACTTGAGGACGTCTGCGTCACCCGGACCACCTTCCGCTGGGGTATCCCGGTGCCTTGGGACGGAAAGCACGTGGTCTATGTCTGGGTGGATGCCCTCAGCAACTACATCTCCGCTCTGGGCTACCTGTCGGATGAGCCGGGCGGGGACGAGCGCTTCCGCACCTTCTGGCCGGCGGACGTCCACATCGTCGGCAAGGAGATCATGCGCTTCCACGCCATCATCTGGCCCATCATGCTGATGGCCCTGGGCCTACCCCTTCCCGAGCGGGTGTTCGGCCACGGCTGGCTCACCGGCGCCGACGGCGGCAAGATGTCCAAGTCCAAGGGGAACGTCGTCGACCCGATGGTGCTGGCGGACAAGTACGGGGTCGACGCCGTCCGCTATTTCCTGCTCCGAGACATGCCCTTCGGACCCGACGGCCGGTACTCCGAGGCCGCGCTCATCGACCGCACGAACGTGGACCTGGCCAACGACCTGGGGAACCTCCTGAATCGCACGCTGACCATGGTCGAGAAGTACTGCGGCGGAGTCGTGCCTGAGCCGAGGCCGGACGCCGCCGACCGGGCCATGGAGAGACTCCTGGGCGAGGTCGTCCCGGCCGTGGAGAAGGCCATGGACGAACTGCGGATCCCGGTGGCCCTGGAGACTATCTGGCGCCTGCCCGGGCTCGGTAACAGGTACATCGAGGACAACGCGCCGTGGAACCTGGCCAAGGATCCGGCCTCCCGGGCGCGGCTCGACACCGTCCTCTACAATCTTCTCGAAACGCTGAGGGCCACGGCGGCGCTCCTGGTCCCCTTCCTGCCGGAAACGGCGGTCCGCATCTGGGGCCAACTCGGGCTTGAAGCCGACCCGCGCCGCATCGCCTGGGCCGACCTCGCCCGCTGGGGCCAGTCGACGCCCGGAACCCGAACCAGGAAGGGGCCGGCCCTCTTCCCGAGAATCGACCCCGCTGTCGCGCTGGGTTCCGAGGAGTAGTGACTCCGGGTTCGGTGAGTAGCCGCAACGGAGGCGAGCAGACCATGGCCATCAGCATCGAGCGGTTCGCCGAGGTACAGCTAAGGACGGCCCTCGTGAAGGAAGCCACCCGGGTCGAAGGTACCGGTAGGCTCCTCAAGCTCAAGATCAGCCTAGGCTCCGAGGAACGGCAGATCGTGGCCGGCATAGGCCGGCACTACGAGCCGGAAGCTTTGGTCGGGCGGACGATTGTCGTCGTCGCCAACCTTGAGCCGGCGACCATCCGCGGGGTCGAGTCGAACGGGATGATGCTCGCGGCGAGCAGCGGCGGACGCCTCGCCCTGCTCACCCCGGACGGCGGGGATTTCCCGCCGGGTGCGGTCGTCCGCTAGGCGAGCGGCCGCGAGAGCCAAGCCGGAGAGATGGAGGCCCGGATGGAGCTTATCGACACCCATTGCCATCTAACCGACAGGGCCTTCGCGGCCGACCGCGACGAGGTCATCGCCCGGGCCTGGGCGTCGGGCCTCGTCGGCCTTGTCTGTGTCGGATACGACCTTCGTTCTTCGCGGGCGGCTCTTCGCTTGGCCGGGCGAGATGACCGCATCCGTGTCGCCGTGGGGGTCCATCCCCACTACGCCGGGGAGGTCCTGTCAGGGGCTCGGGCGGGGCTGGACGCCTTCGTCGCGGAACTCCGCGGCCTGGCCAGGCATCCCAAGGTGGTGGCCGTGGGCGAGACCGGGCTCGACTTCTTCCGGGACCTTTCGCCGCGGCAGGCCCAGCGAGACGTCTTCCGCCGTCACATCGCCGTCGCCCAGGAACTGGACCTACCGCTGATCGTCCACGACCGCGATGCCCACGCTGAGACCGTGGGTATTCTCCGGGAGTCCTACCCGGTCGCCGGTGGTCACGAGAGCGCCGGGTCTCCCGACGGGCGCCAGCCGGCGGGCGTGATGCACTGCTTCTCCGGCGACACCCACATGGCCAAGGCCTGTCTCGAACTGGGCTTTGCCATCTCCTTCGCCGGCCCAATCACCTACCCGAAGTCCGACCGCGGCCGAGAGGTCGCCTTGGCCGTCCCGGCCGACCGTATCCTCATCGAGACCGACTGCCCCTACCTGCCGCCCCAGGCCCACCGGGGCCGGCGCAACGAACCGGCCTACGTCGGCGAGGTCGCCAGAGAACTGGCGGGGGTCAGGCGGACGACACCGGAGGAGATGGCGTCCGCCACGGCCGCCAACGCCCGTCGCGTGTTCCAGCTGGGATAGGCGCCGGCGGGCGCGGCCGGAGGGATTGCGCGGTGTGGGCGGAAGAAATGGCTGGAGATCCACCGGGGGGACCGGACTATGGAGGCTTCGGATGCTCCGCGCCACAAGGCGCCGCCCGACGGCGGGAGAGCCGGCTCACTCTCCGAGCGAGAGCGGCTGGCTCAGACGGGTTTCGTTGTGCGGCTGCACTGGGGGATTGCTCTTCTCACGCCCATCCTCACCATTCTCAGCGGCAAGGTCACGCATCCCGCGGTCTGGGTCATCCTGGGCGTCTTCCTGCTGAGCACGGCGGTTCTCCAGGCCTTCGTGAGTCTCCGCCTGCCCATCGCCCACTGGTCCAAGCTGGGCTACGCCGTTCTCATCCTGGACCTCCTGTTCGTCACGGTCCTGGTCTGGGCCCGGGGAGGCCTGAGCACCGACGCCTACCACCTCTACTACCTGGTCATCGCCGGCGCCGGCATCCTCTTCGGGGTCAAGGAGAGCATGGCTTTCGCCCTCCTGGCCGGGATGCTGTACAGCCTGGTCGTCTGGCTCGATGCGGGCGAGGCATCCGTCCTCGGGCGGGTGGCCATCCGGACGGTGTACTTCGTGCTCATCGGAGTGGCCATTGCCTACCTGGCCTCCCAAGCGGAGCGGCAACGCAGAGCCCGGGCGGAGACGCAGCGCTCTCTCGTCGAACTCCAGGAGACTCACACGGAGTTGAAGGTTTACGCCCGGGAGATGGCTCAGCGCGCCGTAACCGACGGTCTGACCGGACTCCATAACCACACCTACTTCCACCAGAGGCTGGACGAGGAACTCACTCGGAGCGAACGGTACGGGAGGCCCTTGTCCCTGATGATGCTGGACCTTGACGACTTCAAGGCCTACAACGACTCCTACGGGCACACCAAGGGTGACGTCGTCCTGGCCCAGGTCGCCCGGGTCATCAGCGCCTCGGTCCGCAAGGTCGACGTCGTCTGCCGGTATGGGGGCGAGGAGTTCGCGGTCATCATGCCGGAGACCGACGCCGAGGCCGCCCGCGCCGCCGCCGAGCGGGTGCGCGAGGCGGTGGCGTCCATGGCGCTGCCGGCCGAGAAGGCCGGCGTCGGCCGGGCCCTCCCCAGTACCGGGTCCCTGACCGTATCGGTCGGAGTGGCCTGCCACCCGACGCACGCCAAGACCCGTGTCGCCCTCATCGAAGTGGCCGACCGAGCCCTCTATCGCTCGAAACGCACCGGCAAGAACCTCGTGAGCGGTCCGGACGGCAGCGGCGACTCCAGCGTCAGCCCCGCCGGGGTCGGCGCCGCCACATAGACCTCCGCTTCCTCTGGGGATACTCTTTTCGGGCGCGGGAGGGCCTGCCAGTATCTGTAACCTCTGGTTTGGCAGGAAAGGTCCTGGTCCCCGCCGAATCATCGTCACCCGGCCGAGGCACGCTCACACGCCTATCTACCTGGGGGATTGCCCGTGCGAATACCCACCGTGCGAAGGCCATGGCGATGGACGGCCCTTCGGCTGCTGGTCGTCGCGGCGATTCTGGCCACCTGGTTCGGCAGCGGCCTCGGGTTCCAGCGGGATGTCACCCTAGCCTTTGACGGGACGATTGTGGCCCTACGGACCCCGGCCCGGACCGTGGCGGAGGTCCTGGAGGAGGCCGAGGTCTCTCTCGGACCGTACGACTCCGTCCGCCCGGCCGCGACGGCCCTCGTCACGGACGGGCTGGCTGTCGATGTCAGGCGGGCCGTCACCGTGGTGGTCCGTCTCGACGGCCGGGAGGTGGCGGTCCTGACGACCGCCGCCACCGTCGGGGAGATTACGGCGACAACTCGCCTACCCATCCGTCCGGACGACCGCCTTGAGCCCGGACGCGACTACCCCGTATCGGCGGCCCTTCGCGTGACGGTCACGCGAGTGACGAAATCCTACCAACACCGCGAGGACGTCGTTGCCTGCCGGGTGGTCCGGCAGGAGGACATGGCCATGAACCTGGGGCAGAACGTGGTCGTCCAGGAGGGCGAGAACGGACTTCTCCGGCGGCTGCTTCTGGTGACCTACGAGGGCGACCGCGTCACGGAGACTCAAGAGCTGTCCCGGACCATGGTCCTGGAGCCCAAGGACCGCGTTCTGCGCGTGGGCACCGCCGGAAGCGTCGTGCGGGACGGCCAGACCATGAAGTTCCTCAAGGCCCTCCCCGTCAGGGCCACGGCCTACGAACCAGGGCCAATCAGCTGCGGCGCGTCCGCTACCGGCTACACGTGCCTCGGCCTCCGGGCGACCCGGGGCATCATCGCCGTGGACCCGCGGGTCATCCCGTTCTGGACTAAGGTCTATGTCGACGGCTACGGGTTCGCCGTGGCCGGCGATTCGGGGTCGGCCATCAAGGGCGACCGCATCGACGTCTGCTTCGACACGTACGAGGAAGCCATCCACTGGGGCGTGAAGCACGTCAAGATCTACATTCTCGAGCTTCCCGGGTAGGGTGGCGGCGAATGGCCCGCTCCGGGTCGCGGAAGACTGTGGGGCAGGAAAGCCCTCTGGTCCCATAGAACGGTCCGGCACCCGACCGACCCGGAGTGAGCCGATGCCCGACCTCCCTGCCACCGTCTCGCTCGTGGCGTCCCCGTCCTACGTTGCCGGTCTCGCCAGGTCTGGACTCCTCCGCCCCAAACGCCGCCTCGGCCAGAACTTCCTGGTGGACCGCAACGTCCTCGCGCATCTCGTCCACGAGGCCAGGCCCATCCCGCCCCGAGTCCCGGCGGGCGAGCCGCTTCCCGACCGCCTGGCCAGGGCGCCTCAGTCCGGCGACGTCCTGCGCGGAGCTTCGTTCCTGGAGATCGGGGCCGGCCTCGGCGCCCTGACTCTGGCCCTGGTTGAGGCGGGGGCCTCGCGCGTCGTCGCCATTGAGAAGGACAGGTCACTGGGGGCCTTGCT
>Ga0315288_10013549_pt1 | contig 10207 bp, 8 predicted proteins | sample YL17G11_20_MG_FD_203454 | JGI IMG/M metagenome (GOLD analysis project Ga0315288, IMG submission 203454) | Sediment microbial communities from Yellowstone Lake, YNP, Wyoming, USA - YL17G11_20 | ecosystem: Environmental > Aquatic > Freshwater > Lake > Sediment | place: USA: Wyoming | collected... | reverse complement strand
GTCGTTGGGCAGGGGAAAAAAATGTAGAGAGTTGGAATGCTTCATTCCTTTCATTCACACTCTCGCCCGTGTGCCTGTGCTCACACACACACGCACGCACGCACGCACGCACGCACGCACGCACGCTCACGCAAGCATGCCCTTCCAGCTGCTGCAGCCTGGGCCACGTGCGTTGGGGCGGTGGGAGGGGCGTGTGCGTGCGCGCGTCTCACTGGCATGCGCTTGTCATCAACCCTCCCCTCTTTTCACACACACAGGCCCGCCCGACGACCCTCCGCCCACCTCCGACCTGCTGGCCTTCTACAACGTGCGCCGCCTGCACGGGTACGCGCTGGCCGCGCCCAAGGCAGACTACACGGCAAACGTGCCGGGCGATGCCCGCCTGTTCGCGGGGCCGGGCGGGCTGCACCAGGCGGCGGCGCCTGGGCAGCCTTCTTCTTCTCTTGCTTCCTCGTCCGGCCCGCACACGGCCATCGCGCCGCTGGCCGCCGCCCGGGCGGGGCTGGGCCCGCCCGTGCAGGGCGTCCCCACCCTACCGACCGGTCACCTGGACGTGGCGGGCCTTCGGGCGGCCTTGGCAGCGGGTCTTGGGGCTGGAGGAGGCGGAGGCGGCAGCGGCGGTGGCGGCGGAAGAGGGTTGAGTGAGGCGGACCGGGGGACGGTGCTTGGTGAATGAGGTCGTGTGTGTGTTTGTGTGTGTGTTTGTGTTAGGAAAGGAACTCCTGTAGGTTACGAATGCTATGTTGCGGAGGGGAAGAGAGCACGCCGGCCGTCGCGCTGGAGAGAAAAGAGAGGGGACACGCACAGGGGAAGGTTAAAAAAAAGCGCGCCTGGTCGCTTCAAAAAACACTTTTGTTTTTTTTCCTGGGCGCCCGCCCCGCGCGCCCTCCCCTCCATACGCACACCCAGACCATGCACCGCACGCGGCAGCGGCAACGGCCAGCCTATAACCGGGCGGGCCTGGCCATGGCGTTGGCCCTGCTCTGCCTGGCGGGCCTGTGTTTCGCGGCGCTCCCCGCGCGGGCATCGACCGACGCGGCGCGGGCATCTGCCGTCGCTGCCGCGGCCGGCGCGTCCAGCGACTTGCCGCCCGCCGTCGGCTCAGCAGCTGGAGCAGGGGCCGGATCAGCGGGGGGCGTAGGTGGTGGCGGTGTCGGTGGCCCTGCCCCGCCCGCCGAGCTGACGGCCGCAACGCTAGCGCCCGCGCTCGGCGCGCTGCCGCCCGCCTCGCCCGTCCTGCTGGAATTTTACGCGCACTGGTGCCCGACCTGCCGCCGCTTCCAGCCGGAGTATGAGAAGGCGTCGGCGGGGTTGGCTGGGAAGAGTGGCAGCAGTGGTGGTGGTGCGCCAGTCTTTGTGGCCCGCTTGGACTGCGCGGACGAGGTGAGAAAAGAGGAGGAGCAGGTTGAGAGTTTTTTTTTTTTTTTTTTTTCTACAACCCTTCATTCAATCCTCACCTCAACCTCATTCCCTTCCCCCTCACCACCTCTCTCCCCTCCCCCCCTTTAGGCCAAGCTCTGCGCGGCGTACGGCATCCAGCGCTTCCCCACCATGATCCTGGGGACGGCCGCCGACGTGGCAGGCCTGGCCAAGTCGGCGTGGGTCACGTACAGCGGGCCGCTGGCGGGCGGCGCGGTGGAGGAATGGGCGCGGGCGACGGCCGCGGGGCTGGTGAAGGGCGCGGGCGGTTCGGCCACCACCGCCACCACCACCACCACCGCCGCGGACCTCCAGCGTCAGCACGCTGCGGACGTGGCGGCCGCCCCGCCGCCCCCTCCCATCCCCGCCATGCTGCCCGAAAGCGCCAAGGCCGGTGGCCGGTCGGACGTGGGAGACATCCTGAAAGCGACCTCCCTGTCGTTCCAGTACGCGCTCCAGGCGGAGGCGACGCACGCCGAGCCGGGTGCCCGGGACGCGTTCGCGGCGTGGGCGGGCCTGGTGGCCGTCGCGCACCCGCTCAGGGCGTGCAGGGACGGCGCGGCGTCGCTGGTGGCCTCCCTGCCCAGGGCCTGGCCGGCGCCGGCCGCGTCCGCCCTCGGCCCCCCGCCCTCGCCCGACCCCTCGCTCGCGGCCGTCCCCATTTGCGGGGCGGCCACGCCCATCCCGCCCGCCTGGGACGGGTGCGCCCCGTCCCGGGACCCCGCAGGCGGCAGCCGCGCCACTGGCCGGCGCGGCTACACGTGCGGGCTCTGGCAGGTCCTTCACGCCCTGGCGGCCGGGCACCCGGACGGGGCGGCGGGTGGGGAGGCATGGCTGGCCGGGGTGGCGGCGTACGTCAAGCATTTCTTCCAGTGCTCGGAGTGCGCGGCGCACTTTACGGACATGGCGAGCGGGGCGGACGCGGCGGCCGTCGCGACCCGCTCCGACGCGGTGCTCTGGGCGTGGCGGGCGCACAACCGGGTGAACGCCCGGCTGGCAGCGACCGAGGCGGCGACCCCGGGCGATGGCGACCCGGCCCACCCCAAAGCGCCCTGGCCGCCCCGGGCCCTGTGCCCGGGCTGCTCCGCGCCCGCGCCCGGGCCGAGCGGGGTGCCCCAGTGGAATGAGGCGGCGGTGGCCGACTTCCTGGTGCGGTGGTACCGGGCGGAGGACGGGGCGGGTGGTGAAGCGACAGGTGGAGGCGGTTTCGGGGGGGGTGCTCCCGCCCTCCCTCGCCGCGCCCTGGGCGACGCGCACGGCGCCTCGTCCGAGGGGTCCCGACCCCTCCTCCTCCTTGCCATCGTGGGCCTCGTGTGCGCGGCCGTGGTGGCGGCGACTCGGCCACCGCCCGTGAGGAGAGGGATGAAGGCGGCGGCGCACTGAAAAAAATGAGATGGGGAGGTATTTTGAGAGAAACTGTTGCCTCTTCTTCATTTTTTTCCTTCCCGCCCTCCTCAACTACACACACGCACCCTCAACAACCATGGCCTCTCCTCCATCCCACATCCGCGTCATCGCCCGCTTCCGCCCTCTCGACCAGGCCGAGGCCGAGGCCGGCCCCCGCTGTGCCCGCCCTGCCGAGGGCCCGGCACCGTCCGCCGTCTCTTTTGCCGGTGGTGGCAAAGGCGCGCCCACCACCTCCGCCATCTTCCACTTTGACGCCGTCCTGGGCGAGGGCGCCTCCCAGGCAGACGCGTTCGCGTCAGTTGTTGACGTCGTGGACGGGGTGCGGGCCGGGCGGAGCGGGTCCATCATCGCGTACGGTGCGTGAAAAAACAAACACTGGAGAGCGCGGGGTCGCGCGCCCGCTCTTTTTCCAGTCTCCCTCCTCATCTCCCCCCCTGTTATTTTCAGGCCCGACCGGGTCCGGCAAGACCCACACCCTCTTTGGTGGGGGGCCCGGGTCCGACGGAATTATCGGCCGGGCGGTCGCCCGCCTGGGTGCGGCGTCAGACGCGCCCCCGCGCACGCCCGCCCCGCTCACCCCAGGCACCGCGACGCCTCGTCCTCCTCCACCCGTCTCCTTCCCGCCCGTCTCCGTTTCCGTCGTCGAGGTCTACTGCGAGCGGATCTACTGCCTGCTGAGCCCTGGGTATCCCATGGTCACCCTCACCGAGGGCGGCCCGGGCGGCGGCGGGTGCATGGGCCTGAGCGGGGCGGCATCCCTGCCCGCCCACTCGGCGGCCGGCGTCGTGTCTCTCATCCAGGCCGGCATCGCCTCCCGGTCCGTCGGCGCCACAGCCGCCAACGCCCGGTCCTCCCGCTCGCACTGCGTGGTGCTTGTGCGCGTGTCGTCACCCGGCGCTGGCGGCGCGCCCCCCGCCGTCCTCGCCCTAGCCGACCTTGCGGGCAGTGAGCGGACTCAAAAGGCCCAGACCGCGGCGGGGAGCCTCGAACTGAGAGAGGGCTGCTCCATCAACCAGTCCCTGTCCGCCCTCGGCAACGTCATCTCCGTCCTGGCGACCGCCCTGCCGGCGGGCGGTGGTGGGGCTGTGCCGGCGTCGCACATCCCGTACCGCGCCTCCAAGCTGACGCGGCTGATGCAGGGCGTCCTGGGCGGCCGCGCCTCCACCTCCTTCCTCGTCTGTGCCTCGCCGGCGGGGGCCGACGCGGATGAGACCCTGTCCGCCCTCCGCTTCGGCGCCCGCGCCCGGGGCGTGGCCGCCAGCGTGATGACTGACATCGGGTCGTCCGTGCCGGGCGGGCCGCCGGGCAGCGGCGCGGCCGCGGTTGCGGCAGCGACCGCCGCGCAGGCGGAGCTGGCCATAAGGTTGGTGGCCGCGCAGGCGGACGCTACAGCTGCGCGCGCGGAGCTGGCCGTGGAGCGGGCGGGGCGGGCCGCGGAGGCGCAGGTGGAGCTAGCGTACCGGAAGATGGTGGCTCTGATGGCGATCGGGTTGGTGGTCACCCAGACATGCGTGCTCGTGGTGGCGGAGGCGGAGGCGCGGGGCATGTGGTAATGTTTTCCATTCGCATGAGGTTTTACCACCTCGCTTGTCTCTAACTCTCTCTCTTTATTTCTCTCTATTTCTCCGCCGCTCCACGCTTGCCCTCACCCAACTGGCGCGTCAGCCGCACCGGCGCCGCCTGAGCCGCCGCCTTGGCGGCCCGCGCCTCCGCCGCCGCCGTCCCCAACGCGCGCGCGCGCTCCCGGGCGGCCGCGGCCGCGGCCGCTTCCTCAGGGGACGGCGGGTCCGCCCTCGTCCCGCGCAACCAGGACACCCATTCCGGCGCTATGGCCGTGCTGTCGTAGGCGTAGGGATTGGTGCCGGTCGGGGTGCGCACCATGCGGCGGACGATCTTATAAGAGAAGGGTGACGGGGGCATGAGACGACTGCGAGAGAGCGCGAGGTTGAGAGAGATTCTCTCACCTCTCTCCTTCCTTACCTCACCGCCCGCCCCGTCCGACTGCCGGTGTGTGAAGTAAACATTTCCAAACACATCGCCGCCCACAGTCTCTCGGCCGCGGCGCAGCAGGGCGAGCGCCTTGTCGAGGAGGCCCATAGCGATAGCAAAAAACAAATAAAAGTGAGCAAGTGAGCAAGCACCGCTCGGCCAGTCACGCTTTTCTTCCGACGGCGCGGGCAATCGGAGACGCGGCCGGAGACGCAGTGCGCGCGTGCCCGCCCGATCTCTCGCTCCTGCACGAACACAATGCCTGGCGCCGCCGAGCCCATGGACACGGGTGGCGGCGCGGTCGCCCTGGTGCCCGGGCAGGGTGCCAAGGCGGTCGGCGGCGGCGGCCGTGCCCGCGCGCCGCCGCCGCCCGTCGACCTTGTGGACTCGCACACGCGCGCGCTGGGCGTCATCCAGCCCCCACCCGACATCCGGGCCATCGTGGACAAGACTGCCCAGTTTGTGGCGAGGAATGGTGAGGAGGAGGGGAGAGGGCGAAAAAAAAGGGGAGGCCGCAACTCTCGCCACTCCCGCCTTCAACCCACTCTTCCATCCACCTGCCGTCCACCTCCCATCTCACGCCCCTCTCTCCATCTCTCTCCTTCCAACCACAGGCGAGACCTTCGAAGCCAAGATCCTGGCGACGGAGGCGGCCAACGCCAAATTCAATTTCCTGAAGAAGGAGGACCCCTACCACAAGTATTACGTCGCCCGCGTCGCGGCCGCCAAAGCCTCCGAGACTGGGGGCGACGCCGTCTCCGCCGCGGCGGCCGCTGTCGGGAAAGGTGGTGGTGGCGCTGCTGATGCCGCTCCTCCTCCTCTGGGCGACACGGCCGCCGTCGCCCGGGCGGCCGCCGACGCGGCGGCGGGCATGGTGGTGACCTCGGCCGTGGGTGTTCCTGGCGCGCCGCCCCTCGCCCCGCCCGCGCCCGCCGCGTACGCGGTCCGCCTGCCGCCCGGCCTGACGCCCCTGGAGGTGGACACGCTCAAGCTGACTGCCGCCGCCGCGGCCCGGTGCGGAGAGGACGCCTTCCCGGAAGCGCTCGCCAAAAAGGCCGCCGGCGACCCGGCGCTCGCCTTCCTCAACCCCACCCATTCCTTGCACGCCCCCTTTCGGGCGCTCGTCGCCGCGTACGAGCGGTGCCTGAAGCCCCGCCCGGCCACGCTGGCCCGCCTGGAGGTCGATGCGACCGACCGGACGGCCGTCCTGGCCCGGTGCCTGCGCCGCCTGGAGTGGGAGCGCGCATCTGAGAGAGGGCGGAAAGAGGGCGCCGCGCGCGCGGAAGCGGAGCGTGTGGCCCTGCTCTCCATTGACTGGCACGCTGCGGTGGTGGTGCAGGCCATCGCATTCGCCCCGGGCGGGGATGGGGACCTGCCCCCGCCTGCCACCAAAGCGGACGTGCTGGCGATGAACAAGGCGGCCCTGGCGGCGGCGGCAAGGGCGGCGGCGGCTGGTGGGAATGGGAAGGGTGGAGGTGGGAAAGCTGCTGCTGCGCCTGCTGTGCCTTCAGCGCCGCCTCCGCCCACCGGCCAGGCGCCGCCAACGCCCGCCGCTCCTCCGGTTATCGCCATGGACGCCGAGGAACGGGCGATGGTGGAGGCCGGGGCTGCGGCGGAAGTGGCGGAAGAGGACGCGGCTGCCACTGCTGCAGCTGCTGCGCAGCCTCAACCCACCCGTCTCCTCCCGCCCGGCGCGGTGGACGACGACGACGACGACGGCGGCCCCGTCCGCATCGTGCGCGACTACAAGCGCCCACCCGGCGGGGCGACGGCTGCCGCCGCGGCCGCGGCGGCAGCGGCCGCCCAGCCCTCCGCGGACGCGTCCGACTTCGTCGTGTCCCCACTGACGGGCGAGCTGGTCAGGTTGAGTGAGATGGGCGAACACATGCGTGTCTCCCTGATCGACCCGCGCTGGAAGGCGCAGCGGGAGGCCATGCTGGCCAAGCTGCGGGGCGCGACGACGGCGGGCGATGACGAGATCGTGGGCAACCTGGTGTCCCTGGCCCGGCGCCGGCCGGACGTGTTTGGGCCGAGCGGCGGCGGGGGTGGTGGGAGCGGTGGGAGCCGCGTGCCTGGAGAGGCGGCCGCTGCGGGTGGCGGCCTATCCGCCGCAGCGGCCGCGGCGGTGCTTGCCGCCCCGCCGCCGCCCGGGCCAGCCCCGCCGTCCTCCTCCTGGCCCCCGCCCCCGCCCCGGGCGCCGATGCCTCCGCCGCCCGGGCCGACCGTGCCCGTGGCCGCGGCCGCCGCTCCGCGCGCGCGCCCGCCGCCCCCGCCGGGCCCGACCGTCCCTGTCGCGCCCTGGCCGCCGCCACCGCCCGGCGCGGTGGCGCCGCCGCCGCTTGCGCCGCCGCCGCCGCCACTGGCAGAGCCGGGACCGGCCGCCGTCGGCGCCGAACCCTCGACGGCCGCCCCACCACCCGCCAAGCGCGCACGCCCCGCCCGCCCTTCCTTTGTCCTCACCCCGGAGGAAGACTTCCTGGCGGCCCACGGCGGCCGTGGTGCCGGCCCTGTCACCATCGCCGTCGCCCTCCCCATCGGTGACCCCCCCCTGGACGGGCGCACCCTGACGCTGTCGCTGCCGTTGACGGCGACCCTGGGCGAGTTGAAGGCCGCCCTCCAGCCCGAAACGGGCATCCCGCCCAACAAGCAGAAGCTGTCCCGGGACGGCCTGGGCGTCATGGGCGCGGACGGGTCTTCCTTGGCCCACTACAACCTGGGCGGCGGGGTGGTGGTCGAATTCGGGGTCAAGACGCGCGGACGGAGGGGGTGAGAATGGGGCGCGATGTGGAAAATCAAACAATTTTTACACACAGCTACACACAACTCTCTCGCGCTCCTTTTTTTCGTCTACGGCCGGCCGTCTAGGATGTCGTACTCGACGTCGATGACGTCACCCTTGGGCGGCGCCTTGCTGCGGCCGCCTGCCTGCCCTCCCCCTCCTCCGAACCCGGGCCACCCAGCAAACGGGTTCGCCCGCGCGCGCGCGCGCGCCTGGGCGGCCTCAGCCTCGGCCGCGCGCGCCCGGGCGGCCGCCGCGGCGACCGGCAGGCCCAGCAGGGGCGCCGCCCACCACAACAGGACCAGGAAGTTCAGGATGCGCCCCAGCCAGCCCACCCAGGCCAGGCCGATGACGACCGCCGCAAAGGTGGGCGGCCCGCCCGGGCCGCTCAGAAAGGCGCGCACGCGGCTCAGGTAGCGGGGCGCCGCCCGGGCGGCGTCCTCCGCGACCCGCCGCCCTTTTGCGGTCAGGCCAAATTTCTCGTCCGCTTCCCGGGCGGCGGCCGCGGTGGCGGCGGACGCAGCGGCGGCGCGGGCGCGTAGGTGGAGGGTCGCGTCGAGCGAGGCGGCGGCGCGGGACAGGGCGTCCGCGGCGGTGGTGGCGGCGGTGGACGCGCTGTTGTGTGTGTGTGTGAAGGACAGAGAGGGTGAGTGAGTCAAGCGCCTAGGTTTGAGCGGACAGCGGCGCGAATATCTTCACGCCGCGCGTCCACAGACAGCTGACACCCTTTCTTCGCCTAGGCATACACGCGCCGACCGTACCGTTGCCTCAGCTTGTGCTTGGCCGCAAAGCCCCGAACCGCTTCGGCCGCCTGCTCGCCCGGGGTCGGGGTGGAGGCAGCGACAGCGACGACGGCGAGGCGAGAGACACGGGCAGGAGCGCGGTGCGCGCCCAACCCTGGCCGCGCGGCGCCGGGATGACGGGTGGAGGAGGCCAGGTGCGACATGTGGCCAGCCGACAGGGCATGGGGTGGCATGAGGGGATGTGTGCGGGGGCGGTGCGTGGGCAAATCAACACGTGTCTGAGGAGAGAGCAGAAAAAAGTTCATTCCCCCACCTTTCCCTCCCGACAACACCCGACACAGGACGCGCCACCCCGCCCGTGTCAATTAGGCCACCCCACTCCGTTCACCATGCCTCAATTGTGTGGCCCCATGGGGCCGTCGCTCCCGCACTATGACCTCTACACGACTATTGGTGAGAGAAGAGAGAGAAAAAAAATACGCTTGTTGTATTGCAACTCGCCCCGCCTTCCCGTAGCTCGCCCGGCCCTGCACGCAATGCAACCGGCGCGGCGAGGCCATTATGCTCAGCCGGTGGGCGTGGCAGTGTTTGCCGGCACCCGGGTCCCAGAGGCCCCCCGTTTCCCCTGCGTCAAAGAAAGAAAGAAAGAAAAAACATGGCGCCGGCGTCGCGCGGCGCGCTCTCCTCCTAACCTCGCCCTCTTCTCACCCTCCCTTCACACACAACAGCCGAGCCCACCCCGGCCACCGCCTCCTCTCTCGCCCGGTCCGCCGTCTGGGCCAATCGGGAGGCAACGACGACGTGGCCAGAATGCGAGGGCAAGCCCGCCAACCTGTGGGAGGTGAGAGAGGAGAGAAAGAGAGAGAAAAAAAATACTCGTCCTTTCAACCTTCTTGTTCTCACGCCCCGGCCGCGCACTCCCCTCTCTCTCTCCACATCTAAGATGTTCACCGCCGCCGCCACCCTCCACGCCCACCGCCCCTGCCTGGGCCACCGCCCCATCTCCCCCACCGACGGCAGCGCCGGCCCGTACGTGTGGGAGAGCTATGGGAGCGTCCTGAGCCGGGCAACCCACTTGTCTGCCGCCCTCTCCACCACCCTGGCCCCCGCCCCCGTCTCGCCCGGCGACGCGGTCGGCGTCTACGGCTCCAACGCGCCCGCCTGGATGCTGGCCATGCAGGCCTGCAACCGGACGGGCGCCCGGTGCGTGCCCCTGTACGACACCCTGGGCGACGAGGCGGTGAGGTTTGTGCTGGCCCATGCGGGCGCGGCCGTCGTCTTTTGCGGGGCGGACAAGCTGGGGGCGCTGGCGACGGCTCTCACGCCCGGAAGACCACCGCATCCGGTCGCGGGCACCCCCGTCGTCCACACCATCATCGTCTGGGGCACGCCCGCGGGGAGCGGAGTGGGCGAGGAGGCGCTGTCTGCTGCGGCGGCCACCACAGGTGCGCGCGTTGTGAGCTTTGAAGCCTTCGAAGCGGCCGGCGCGGCCGTCTCCCCGCTCCCACTCCCCGCCCCGGCCACCGCCGCCGACATCTGCACCATCATGTACACGTCCGGCACGACGGGCGACCCAAAGGGCGTACTCATCAGCCACGGCGCGGTGTTGACCACCGTCGCGGGCCAGCGGGCGGGCATGGATCAGATGGGCGGGCCCATGGGCGAACGGTTCACCCCCGACGACGTCATGCTGTCCTACCTGCCCTTGGCCCACATCTTTGACCGGGCCCTGGAGGAGCTGTTCCTGGCGGTGGGCGGGCGCATCGGGTACTGGCGGGGGCGGATCGACGGCGTCCTGGACGACATCCAAGCGCTCAGGCCGACCCTCTTCATCGGCGTGCCCCGCGTCTTCGACCGCGTGTACGCGGGG
>Ga0315288_10013548_pt1 | contig 10208 bp, 10 predicted proteins | sample YL17G11_20_MG_FD_203454 | JGI IMG/M metagenome (GOLD analysis project Ga0315288, IMG submission 203454) | Sediment microbial communities from Yellowstone Lake, YNP, Wyoming, USA - YL17G11_20 | ecosystem: Environmental > Aquatic > Freshwater > Lake > Sediment | place: USA: Wyoming | collected... | reverse complement strand
GTAAAATACAGAAAATCGTCGGTCTGGCGAGTCATTTTTAGCTCAAATCTATATTCTACGCGATGCCTTTTGATTCGGGTCTTAAGATGTATAAGAAGTATATCAACGTTCCGCTCGTTTCAAGCGGCGATTCTACCTTAGACGAGTTGTTATCAGGCGGATTTCATAAAGATTTGATCTATCTGCTATACGGAGACAAAAAAAAAACAGCTGAGATTTTATTAACAACCGCAGTCGTGGTACAAAAGGCTTTTAATAACGGAGGTTTCGGCGAAGGAATTAAAGTAGCGTTTGTTGACGGTAATAATTGGTTTAATCCGTATAACATCAGCAAGTTTGCTGTTTCTCTGCATTTGTCTCCGAGAAAAGTTCTAGAAAACATCTTAGTTGCTCGGGCGTTTACATGGGATCAGATGGTTGAACTTTTAGAAAATAGGCTCTCCACGCTTGAACACGTTAAGGTAGTTTTAATTTCAGGAATTACAAGCATGCTCCAAGGCTACGAAAAGCAAACCTTTGAAGATCTATTAAGGGCAATAGGAGGGATTAAAAAAATGCTCTCTAAAACCAAGCCTTTAATCGTTTTAACGGCGCCTCTAAACGAATATTCGTCTTTTAGGCCAAAAGGAGGCAAAATTCTTTCTCATTTTGGGAGCGTTTTAGTGTTAATAAACGATAACGACCGTTATACGGAATATCTACTGGTGCAGCACCCTTATTTACCCGAAAATCGCCTTCTAAGGTGGAAACCACGAATTCCTAAGAGGAGCTTATCAAATCGCTCAAAAAACACGACGTTAGACTGTTGGTTTTCTTAATTTTAATTTATTAGTTTAAGTTTTTTTGTTGCCACTTTGTTGAATTCTTTAATTAATTCAATTATTTTTTGAGTTTCTTTGCGGAGCATTCTTTCATATCTTTCTTTAACAAACAATTTTAAGAATTAATAGAGTAGAAGAAATAATCAACAAATAACACTAGATCATTAAGCTTGCGTTGATAAACTTTTTATTTTTTAAAAAAAATTAAAGTGTCATAGAGATTTTAGTAAAACGACTAATGATCTCAAACTTATCGTAAAGCTCTTTTTTTAATTAACCGGTTTGAGTCTCAATAAAATCCTTTTATAAAAGGCTTTTAATCTCTTTAATTTATTTAATTCCTTGGTCAATATTGCTACATCTTCTCTCAATCTTTCGTTTTCTTCAAACAAAGTTTTTGTCATTTCAACTACTTGACTTTTAGAAAACAAATTATCGTCAACAATTTCTTGGATTTCTGTGTGTCTTATCTCTAGGTTGTTATCAACGTATAATATCGTTAAAACTTCTTTTAATTCGTTTTTGATAATTGAATCGTGGAGAATAACGTATGGAAAAGGAAATTTAGTTTTTCCTTTGAGTAAATCTTTATTTATTTTTATAGAGTGCGTACTATTGCATATCTTACATATATATCGCTTAGTGACAATTTCATTATTTTCTTCAACCATATACGAAAAATAGAGGTAAATATTTAAAAACACTTTTATTTTAGGAAATAAATTAATATATTTCATTTAAACTGCGCTTTTCGTTAACGAATCTAAGGTTTTTAAATAAAGGTTTGTTCTGCATCTTTTTTCGTTTTTCACTTACTTGATTTCAAATTTGTTTAAATTTTTTTGTTGCCAAAGAGATAGAGAATACAACATCCGGGACAAATGGACATTAAACGATTTTCTTTCATGTACATTCTAAATTTTTGGTATTTTTCTCCGTTCCATATCTCTAAGAAGCTTTTTTCGTATAAATTACCCCTTACAAGGTCAAAAAACGTGTGACACGGAGCTACGTCGCCGGAAGCAGTGATATCAACAGAAATCCACGGAATAGGACAAGAATCGTATAGATCTTCCATTTCGTTCCATCTGGCTTGGTTGTAGGCTAAAAGATTGTTCGAAGAAAAAGTAGGAGGTAAAAGCAACACACCTTTATTTAATTCTGCAAAACGCTTGCGAACCACATCAATTTGGCGCGACAATTCTATAGTATCTATTTTAGAGAAGTCGTCTAAAGATCTGAGAAATCCTTTCCAGAAACTTTCGCTGGAAATATTAAATTCGGATTTAAGCAATTTCGCGTATTTTTCGCCCATTTCGTAAGTTAAAAAATTTTGCATTTGTATTGTAATCGAGTCTATCGTTGATAGATTAATATCCTTAAGAAAGAATTGTTCAATCGAAAGATAATTATTCGGAGTTACGGTATAAATGATACTAATATTTGGTTTACTTGATCCAGCTTTTTGCTTTTCTTGATAAAGCGTTTCAATACCGTCCATTGCTTTATCAAAGCTACCTCGCCCTCTTTGAGAATCGTTTACTTCGCGAGGTCCATCAATTGATACTCTCACAGAATCAAATCCTGTTTTTACAAGCATTTTTGCGTGTTTGTCTAATAAAGTACCGTTTGTGGGAGTATCTAAAACAGAACCCGTTTGCTTTATAATGGTTATTACTTCTTCAAGGTAAGGATACATGAGCGGTTCGCCACCAAAAAAGAAAAAAGAGCGTTTTGAAGGCGATAAATCTTTTAATAATTGTTTTATTACCCCTAAATCTAACGATTTTGGTTTTTTTTCCGATATTGGATTTAAAAAACAACCTGTTTCGCCCCACTCGTAACACATTTTGCAGCGAAGGTTGCAAAGTTCTGTTAATTGGATAGTTACAACTTTAGGTAGCTTTTGAATCTTTTTCATAAATATTCACCTTATGCTTTTTTTTTGTAAATCTTTGGATCTTTTTCTTCGAGAGTTAAAGGATCTCCGCCGTAACGAACTTTTCTTCCTTGATAATAAAGTTTAATTTTTTCCTCGCAGATCTCGTTCCATTTGTAGATACCAAGTTTCTTTACCATAAGCAAATTGTATAATTTTGAATTATGTGGTAAAAAAATCTCGAAATTAACTGTAGGTTGGAGCTTTTCGCAAGGAAAATCGTCACATTCGTAACAAAAAGTGTATCCTTTTTCTGTAACACATTGATATGTTTTACATGTAGGAAAATCTTTTATTTTCCCTTGAAGTAATCGACAACCTTTACAATTATAAACTTCTTTTCCTGGACAACTCTTACAATGAACGCCGCAAGGAGCGTGATCGTTTAAATGTGTATTCATATAATAATATTGATCTTTCAATTCATTTCTAATTAAAAGTGAAATAATAACTAGCTTGCTATAAAAAAAAGTTTATTAATTTAGCTCTCTAAAGTGATATTATAAAGACAAATTCTACGTATAATCATAAAGAAAAATTACATTTGTAATCATGATAATCCAATTTTTCGAAGAACAAAATCTTTTCCGCGATATAATCCTTATTATAAGATTTTTTGCGATATTTTACGTATGTTTTATTGTATCACAAGCAATTAAAAAAATGAAAAAAGGTAAATCATATTCCCTAGGAATTGGTTTCGTAATATTCCTCATTTCTATCGCTGTGTATCACTTTTTAGTGACATTTGAATATTTCTATTTTAAAGAAGAGCTTAAACCGTTTTTTTACTATTTAAGGGGATTATTACTTTTTGGAGGGATTGTTTGTTTTACTTTTTTTGCTGAACTCGAGTACAATTATCATAAAAAAATGATTAAAAAGGGAAAAAAAAGAGTTCCGTGTCCTTTAACGATTATATCAATAACAGGGGCTATTATTATATTATATCTTACACTTGAGAATTATGTTAACTATACTTTGATATATATTTACATTTCAATCCTATTTGGCATTATTGGTTTTAAATTTATAAAAAAATTCAAAAATCTTGAAATTATTAAGCGTACAAAGCAATTACCTTGGCTTATCGTGGGTTTTATTATGATACTTTCTTCGTGCTTTTTTAATTCTTCGTATATGCTAACGATTTTTAGTATCGCTAGTTTTCATATGGGAACTGTATTAATCATTATAGGTTCAATTTTGACTAATAAAGGTTGGTCTCGAATACCATTGATTTCCGAATTGGATTGGATGACAAGAATGGATAAGATTTTGATCATTGAACTTAAAACATCTTCGTTAATTTATCAATATTCCTTTAGGAAATCAGACGAAATAGATGAAAATAATATAATAAAAGACACTGTCACTGGATCGGTTATGGGTGGACTAAATCAATTGTTAGAGAAAATATTAGAGGTTGAAGGGCATATACAATCGCTTGAGTACGGAGATAAAAGAATATATTTTTCGCAAGGTATTTACTCGATATGTGTCTTAATTACGACAGGTTTTTCTAACGAATTTACTTATAGGTTAGAGATGTTCCTAGCATCGTTCGAGAAAACTTTTGAGAATTATTTAGGAAATAATTGGCGAGGAGAATTAACGGTCTTTGAGAGGACAAAGAAGCTAATATTAGATCATTTTATCAAATAACCGATAGATTCAAGCGTAGAAATCAGAAATTCTCAAAAGTATTTTTTTTTAAATGTGCCTTTACATTCCTTTCTTTGTTGGTTATGGGAAGAACCGTACCGTCTTTCAGACCTGCTCTCGAACACGAGATCGAGAGCTGGAAGGATTTTAAACGAGCGCTTCGAGCGGAAGATCAAGAAATATTTCACAAATTAATGAATTTCGCTCGAATTCATTCAGACGCCGGAAGTTTGAGCGCCCGTCCTATGTTATCTGAAATCCTTTTTATGTCTTTTGCAATTGAGCAGGAAAAAAAAGTTGAGACTTTGGAAAAAAGAGTAAAGGAATTGGAAGAAAAGCTGAAGGTCAAATAATGATCTCACAAACACAGTTTGATGGCTGGCTTCTGGATGTTTCGACTTATAGCGAAGGAGTAATCCTCTGGGTTAAGAAAGAAAATGAAAACATAAAGATATTTCAAGAATATTGTCCTGAGTTTTTTGCGGTACCGAAAGAAAGCGCTGGTGGCGATTTAAAACGCTTAAAATCTATTCTTAAATCTCATCCAAATGTGCTAAGCGTCCGCATTTGCGAGAAATACGTAAAGCTGGAAGATCACAAAAAAACGAAAGTATTTGGCGTTACTGTAGCAAATCCTTCCATCTTCAAAAAAACAATAAAGCAAATTGACGAAATTGGACTTTTCACATTATTTAATACCGACCTTCCGATTTCACAGATGTACTTCTACGTGAACGATTTGTTTCCGATGTCGAAGTGCAATTTCAACGTGAGTGTCAAGCGAAACAACACAACCAATAGTGTCGATTTACATTTAATCTCTATGCGTTTGAAGGACAATAACGAGGATCTATTCTACGAATTACCTACTTTAAACGCCGTGTGGTTAGACGTGAAAATTCACCGCGAGGGAATAAGGTCCTACTATAACGATCCGCTTGCGTATGTTGAAATCCACGTAGTCGAAAAAGACCAGAAGAACGGCATTCCTAGAGCAGACGGTTTGAAAAAAAGAAGGATAGTTATAGATATGGCGGACGAAGCCGAAACTCTAAAGAGTACAAGTAAAGCAATTGAAAAACTAAATCCTGATATTATTTTAACGGAAGGCGGAGACGAGTTCCTCTTTCCGTATTTAGCTGCACGAGCTTCTGTAAACGGCGTTTCGAGCGAGCTTTACTTCTCTCGAGATAAAACGCCGCTTAAAAAATGCATCTTTGAGCTTTCTGGAGGCTCTGATCACTATATGTCGTACGGCATAATAAGGCGGCGTTCGAAAACTCAAGTTTATTTCACGGGACGCTTCCACCTAGACACGAGCACTTACGCAAGCCTGCACTTTCACGAAGGGAATATCCCTGGAGTTATCGAAGTTGCGAGGGTATCACGAGTTCCTCTCCAGAGACTATGCCGAGTAACAATCGGAGGCGCTCTTCAGTCCATACAGTTTTATAACGCTTACAAACTCGATCATTTGATTCCGCCGTTCAAAAAAAGTCCCGAAGATTTTCGAGACGGGATGGCGCTGATTAGGAGCGATAGGGGAGGGCACATATTTGAACCTTTGATTGGCGTTTTTGAACGAGTGGTCGAATTAGACTTCTCGTCGATGTACCCTTCTTTAATGGTAAACTATAACATCTCTTCTGAAACAGTCAATTGTAAGTGTTGCAAGGACGACGGTACCGGCATAAAGGTACCGGGGCTAGACTTTCACGTGTGTTCGAAAAGAACCGGGATTATTTCAAAATCGATTAGTCTACCCTTGAAAAAGAGGTTACAATGCAAAGATTACGTTCGAAAAACGGGAGATTTAAGGTACAAATTCACCGATATAGCTCTTAAGTGGGTGTTAGTTGTGAGCTTCGGATATTTGGGCTTTAAAAACGCGCGATTTGGCAAAATTGAAGCCCATCAGACCGTCTGCGCTTTTGCGCGCGAATTTTTGATGCGCTCTGCCGAAGTTGCCGAAAGGCACGGCTGCCGAATTATTCACGGAATAGTTGATTCGATGTGGCTTCAAGATAAGAAGGGTAGAACCCAAGGAGAGTTCGAAAAAGTAACAAAAGAAGTTGCGGATGAAATTACGAAAGAGACGAGTATCCACATGAGTTGGGAGGGCATGTTTGATTTTATCGTGTTTCTGCCCTCGAAAGCAGAACCTGTTGTTCCAACGCTTAGTCACTATTGGGGTATTAAATCTAATGGAGAAATAAAGGCTAGGGGCATTGAAGTTAGGCGAAGAGACGTACCAAAGATAATAAAGGACGCCCAATACGCTTTTATTGAGGTGTTTCACGGAGTAAGATCCGTTCCCGAATTTGTGCAAAAAATCTCTGAGGCAAAAAAAAAGTTCTCTGAATACGTTGAAAAAATCAACTCTGGCTCCGTTACAAAAGAAGAACTTACGATTCGACAGAGAATCTCGCGAAAACCTTCGCAATACAAGGTAAACTCGTACCAAGCAGTCGCCGCCAAACAATTGGAGCGATCCGGCGTTGTAGCTTCCGCAGGAAAAAATGTTAGTTATATTATTCTCAACGCAGAGGCAGATCCTGATTTTCCAGAAAAAAAAGTAATTCTTTCGGATCTTTACGACAAAAAACATCAATACGATAAGAAAAAATACGTTGAATTGTTGAAAAGAGCTTTTGAAAACGTGTTTCCCTTCGAAGTTCCCGAGCTTGACGAATTAATAAAACTAGATTTAGATCGAAAATGCGTTCAAAAAGATTTATCCTGTTTTGTTTGAAAGATAAATCAATATCCGTTTCAAAGGAAGTAGATTTCTAATTAACTTTAACTGAATCTCTCTCTATTAAAATTTATCCTAATCTTATTTCCAGTAGAAATCTAACTTAAAATTTATAAGAGAAAAGTGTAATCTCTCAATTGGATGTAATATTCCTTACATATCCTTTGATAAATCGGGAATCAAACCAATTTCAATATACTTTTATATCATATTTTACTTGAAATATACCGAATGTTTTGTCTTGATAAATTTAGGAATCCTTATATTTAAAAGTTTATTTTGATTAAAAAAGAGAATAAACTACATTGAATTACATTTTTTAAATATTAAAAGATCTCTCGTTCCAATTAAAATAATTTTTTGTTTAAGGCATATTTGTCTCCATTTTTCTGTATGATAAGAAGTATTTTCGAAAGGAACAGAAATTCGATAAATTAATTTGAAATATTTTGAAATGATTTTTTCACATAAAAATCCTAAATCATAAAATATTTCACCTTTTTCTCTTTTATTCGAAATAATTAATGCTAAATAACCGCTTAATTTCAATGTTGGATAAAATTTTTTTATTATTAGTTCAATGGCATTTAAAAATGGATTTAATTCTAAATTGGATAAATCTGTCTTTCGATATGTATATTTTCCTTGGTTTATATTGAAATAAGGAGGATCTAAAAAGATTAATTGGAAAATTTCTTTCTTAAATGGATTTTTATCAAGTATTACATCAAATTTTCTAATATTCTTTCTGATAGGATTTATATCTAATCCAATAACATTTCTTTGCATTAATTTTCCAACATCTAAACCTGTACCACCACCACAAAAAACATCAAGTATATAATCATTTTTTTTTGTGAAAAAATAAAAAAGATTTATATAAATTTGACCTGGTATCCTTCCGGGATATTTAACACCAAATCTTGCATCACATTTATCAAAATGCCAATTGGAATTTGTTTTAATAATTGAAAGTTCGATATCTTCTGAAAGATCAAAATATTTTTTTGAATCATCCATATTCGTAGAGTTATTATTAAAGAACCTATAATAACCACGACCTTTTCTTTTATTAAAACTTAATGAGAAAACTCTTTATATGTGCAGATCGTGCCTTCTTTCCTTTTTAAACAACAATATCAATACAATAAAATATAGGGGAATGTATAAGTTCAAGCTTCGCATGGAAATGTCCTAGAATTCCGAAGTACGCCTTACTGTTTCTGATTTGCCTCTCCAGCGATTTTTTCAGATGGCACAAGCTCAATTTTGTAGATTTCATTAAAATAATATTTGTCTAATACATTTCATAATTGATTTTTCAATTCTCTATTAATTGAATTTCATTGAATTTCGTACTTTTCGTAGCCATAACTTTCTGAAAAACCTATAATTTGATTCGCCTTTAATTATTTAGTATTCGTTATTTCTGGTTTAATCATTAATACATATCTTTTTATAAAAATTTTAACTTTATTGAATTATTCTAGTTTCTAGTTATTTGCCGAGTTATATTAATTAAAGGACAAAAATGAGTGTTATAAAAGAAAAAGCTTTATATCCTTCTATCAAAACATGGCTAGAGAATTTGCTTAAAAGTAATTTTCCCAAAAAAGGAGTTTATACATATAATACATCATCTATCTATTTGAATAACTTTATTCAAGATAAAAATTGGATATCTTTATGTCCTGAATATGTCGCTTACCAGATAAAAATAGATATTTTAGGGGTACTTATTGAAAAAGATAAAATTGATTTTATTCTTGTTGAGGTCAAAAAAACAAAAATCAGTTTAAAAGATATTTCTCAATTGATTGGATATAGTAAAGTTGTAAGACCCTTACATTCTTTTATTTTATCCCCTTTATGGATAAGTGATCCCGTAAAAATATTATTTGAAAGTTATAGAAGGTATGATATTTTGAACTTTTTTGAAAATAGAAAAATTAAAGTTTGTAAATGGGATACTGACAAAAAAGATGTTGATTTTAATTATATATATCCCAATAAACCACTTTTAGAATTTATTCGTTAGAATCCTTTTCTTTTTTTTTTCTCTTTTTTTTGCTTTCAATGTGATTTTCTATTGAACTTTGTCTGTTAAATTCATTACATCCTAGATCTTTACATATTTGCCATCCTGCATCGTAATGTTTTCCTCTTAATTCTTCTGGTAAATCTTCATTATTCTCATCGATGTGGGCATCTTTTTTTTTCCTGCGCCTTTGCATTCTTATTAAAGGATCACAAAATCTACTTGAATAGCCTCTACTTTTGTTTTCTTCTGCAAATTCGATAGATTTTGTGTTTTTATGCTCAATATAAAATCCAATGCTTTCAAAATCGTTATTAAAGATTTTAATTTGATGTTCTCTTTTAGTCCATTTTTCATTTATTTTATTTCTTAAATTCGGATGCCCCCATGTTAGAGATTGAACAGGAATATTAAGATCTTTTTGTAAAAACTTACATAATTGTATTGGTAATTTCCAATTGTGATTTAAAATATCTATATAGATTCGATGCTCTCCAGAAATATAATCGTTTGATGCTCTCACTTTTCCATTGATGTCAGCAAATCCTCTCATAAATTCTTTTTTGATATTAATTGGAGATTTTAATATTTCGTCTGGAATTAAAAATTCGGTATAATCCTTTTTATCTTTTAGTAACATTTCTATGTCCCGAATTAATATTGTTCTTCTGGGAATGTCGATAACAATAGAAACACTATTATCCCCTTGGTTTTTACTTGGATTAAATCCAATTAATCCTCCTAATCGATTAATTATTTTATCTACGCTAACTAATAACGCGTTCCTATCTCCTTTAGGATTATACGGTGGATCATCAATTTCAATATTCGAGTAAGGTATTTCAATAGTTATTGTGTAATTTCCTTGATGTTCATATATAGTACCTCTTGCGATTAACATTCCTAATAAATATGCAACATCTTCGTCTAGATAATCAATCATTTTCTTTCGTCATTAACTCTTTTTTGAAATAATAAAATATACTCATG
>Ga0315288_10013546_pt1 | contig 10208 bp, 8 predicted proteins | sample YL17G11_20_MG_FD_203454 | JGI IMG/M metagenome (GOLD analysis project Ga0315288, IMG submission 203454) | Sediment microbial communities from Yellowstone Lake, YNP, Wyoming, USA - YL17G11_20 | ecosystem: Environmental > Aquatic > Freshwater > Lake > Sediment | place: USA: Wyoming | collected... | reverse complement strand
GAGTTTATCAATTTAGGCATGCAGTCGTACTGTTGCCCTGATGTGACCTTTACCGCAGCAAATGGTGCTAAGGTGCACCTGGAGATATTTCACAAGTGGCATGCCGGGCAGCTGGCAGGTCGCTTGGCGGTGTTAGCTGAGGCGCAGGCTGGCGTTGCACTGATCATCGCCGTCGCGCAAGAGGTGGCCTGCGACAAAGCTATCTCGCCACTGCTGGCCGCCTCCTCTTGGTTTGATCACCATGGCTTCGTTTTTAAAAACTTGCCGACACCTACGGCACTGCAGCAGGCTTTGCTGCGCAATGCCGCAGTACTCCCCGGCAAGCGTTAGAGGTCCCCAAGCTGGTCTGGTCAAGCCGGCAATACCTTGAGCTTAATGGTAGGGTCAGATTGTGCTGCCAGATAATTGCTGCAAACGACGAATTCTTCGAGGATATACGCCGCCAGGTTGTGCTCATAGCCTGGTTTACGGTTCATCCAAGCGTCAAAGGTGGCGGGGCTTTCGGTATGCAGTCCAGGTGTGCGCAGACGGGCCAAAAACGGCGCTGCGACGTGGCGGTCCGCATCGGTCAGATGCAGATGAGCCTGCAGTACGCTAAAAATCTCCCTGGCGGCTGCGTCAGTAGTGAGGAAATCGCCGAGGGGACTGGCGAGCGACGAGGTGGAGACCGCTGCGAGTGTCGTACTGAGAAAGCTTCTGCGGGATAGCTGAGCCGACATATGAACTCCTTGCCATTAAATGTTGATGCTTGCTGGAATGCGCGACGGTAGCAGATGCACATACTCAAGTCCGTAAACAGCCCGGCGCTGTTTGTTAGCGCTGTTGATTTTGGCCTCGGCTGTGGCCAGGTTGGCAACGAACTTCCGCCTAGCCATTTCACACCTCGGGTGGGTTAAAAAGGCACCTCGATAGTCGCCAAGACGAGTGTTGTTAACACCGGCCAACAGGCTGAGTATAGACCAGCTTTGTACCGCTACATCGAGCGGCGGTAGGATTGCGAGTAGGTCTGCTTCGGTGTGGCCGTAGCCCTTGGGCGCTGGTGAATAGCCAGCTAAAGGGTTGGCTGGTACAAACAGCATTTCTTTACCCTGAGGGAAGTTTACCGCCGCATGCTGCGGCCCGGCGGTGAAGATGGTCATGGTCAGGATATCAGCCAAATCGGCCCGATTTTGCACGCCACCTCCCGGCCGGCAAAAGTCTTTCACCATGCCGATGTCATTGATTTCATTTGCCCAGGCCTGGAGTTCATAGTCAGCACTGATGTCGGACTCCGAGAGATACCAGATGGCGACATACTCAGTCACCCAGCTATGAATGACGTCCCAAATGATTGCGGAGTCTTCACGGTAGGGATAATTGGGCAATAGCACTGCATTGTCAACGCCGCGGCTGGCCATGCGCACCTTGGGGAAATTGTCTCTAAAGGAATGGCTAAGGCGCTGGTCCTTTAAGTATGGGTAGTTCATCTCAATTTTTGAGCCAACTAAGCGGTCGACGGAACGTTCAGGTTGGATCAAGGAGGTTCTAGCGCCGATGTTGACGGAGGCTGTGCCTTCAAAATGCGGAGTCAATAGTTTGTATACAGGGTGGTTAGCATGCAGCCGCAAGCGAGTCGCCATGCAGATAGGATCAATCAGTAGGTGGGTTAAGCCTAGATGGCTGACGATCTCGTGATGGTTGTTATGGGCCGCGAGTACGCAGGCTCGGGCCATTTTCCATGAATATCCGTCCTTGGGGCCGTACATCTGGTAGCCTTCCGCCTTTGCACCGCACTGGATGGCGATAGGCAGCATGTATTGGCCACCGGGTGGAACCGCGAAGGCGACGTAAGGAGCATAAATATACTTCCAATCACCAGACAATTCGGTTTTAAACACCCTGGGCGCTGCGTTCGCTGCTGGTGCATTTGGTAGGTTGCCAAATATGGCGCGCAAATCCGAGCGATCCACGTAGTATACGCGGCCATCAGCAATGGCCTTTGCTACCGAGTCACCAGAAAATTCAGGAATTTCTCCTAAGTTTATGGACGAGATATCAAAGTCAGATGGCCTAGCCGAAGGCTGGTAGCGCTGCACCTGGTTGGGGTTTGGGCCGGCGAGGAAGTTATAGGCGAAGGTCTTGTCAAAGTCCCAAACAGTCGCCATTTCCGGGAGGGGGGCACTGCCTTTGTTGTCTTTATCCCGGTCAACGAAGATTTTGTCGGCATAGTCACTGATGGCCTTCGGCCGATTATCCGTCATGCTAGCGACAAATCCGAGGTCTGGCGTGAAATAGTCGACGGCGCTATCGCCATTTTTAAGCACGGTGATTAGCTTGGGGATGTCTCGCACTGGCTTCGGGTAGTGGAATTTTAGTCCACTCCTGTCGTAAATTGCTTGGACATTTTTGCGTAGTCCCATGAGTAGGATAAACATCTTTATCTTCCAATCGGCGGCATTGGCATCATCAGGACCCTCCTTGTCGATTAGGGGCACCCCGATATCGTGATTGTATTTGTAGGCCTTAGCCGCATTGCTTAGCTCGGCGGCGCGCCTTTGGCGATCGTCATTTTGTGGCAATTTAATGTCTGACATAGGCTATTCCTTTGCACAGGTCACTTGGCATAGTAATAATACCAAATATGATATCATACTCGTAGGTGTGGCAATTCTTGCAAGGTGGGGCGGTGATGCGAGATGGCTTACTAGTCTTGGTCTTCTTTTTGCTGAGCGCATTAGGTTGCAAAACTCCGAGGACCGAAAACCATAGCGAGTTGGAAGCATTCGTAAACGATGTGGATAGAGAAGATGCGAGGAAGAAGTTTAAAAAAGTGTTGAATGACTGCATACCGCTTATTTCGGCGGCGGTTAAAGGTGGACGAACGATCGGCCTTGCTGATGATAGCAGCAGACAACAGGTAGTCGACCAGTTTACCAACGCCTTAGTTCGCCTTGGCGATTCAGACAGCGAAAAGTCAGCATTTGTGCTCAAGTCTTACTACGATGAAAAGGGCAAAACCCTACAGCCTTGCGCTGGTCCGTCAGCCGAATATGTGGTGACAGAGTTTGCCTTACAGACCAACATCATCAGCATCGTATTGGGTCAGAATGAGCCGTTACGGTTTACAGGTAAGCAGGAGCTATAATTTTCAACTGGCGCTTAGGTCTTTGCGGTAGATCCTAGCTCAGCAATGACTGCGGTAGCATCTAGTCGCAATTATTTGAATTCCGACTCGCGTGCGCCGAGGATCCGAAAGTCTCGCTAAGGCCCTTAACGGAGTCATGCATGCGTCTCGATCTACCGCCCAGGGTGTTGCCGTCGGCGCTACGCCGCCTAGGGCAAGGCTCGCTGACCCTGGGCTTGGTGCTCGCCCTAGCGGGTGCTTCTCCCCTGCTAGGTCTTACATGGGGCGCGACGGCAGGCCCGCCTTGGTTGGCAGTCGCATGCCTGGTGTTGGCGCTGCTGCCCCTCGCCTTCGCCTGCATGATCCTCTTTGGCCGCAGCAGCATTGAGGTGGTTGGAAAGCGGCTGGTTATCCGCGAACGAGCTGGGTTTTTGTGCCTTAGGCGTAGCTTTGCCCTAGGAGCGATCACTCAGATGCAAGTCGAGGCATTGCCCTTATCTGCAAGGATCCATGGAGCAAGCAGTGAAGGGGCGGGCGCATCGATCATCGTCCTCGTTGCCGACACCGTCGACCGTGGCCGCCGCGTGCTGCTTTTTGGTTATACGCCAGCGATCCTAGAAGACCTCGCCGCAAGGCTCATGCAACTGAAAGCTAAAGACGCAAAGTAAAGTCGTTCTCAGATTACTCACCTTTGGGCCGGGCCATAAGGGGACCTGCTGTTCAAGGAGTGGGGCTGAAAAGCAATGCTGGCGCCGCGCAGGACGTTTGCATTTTGCTGGCCATTCCACCAGGTTTACTATTTTGGATCGCTAAGACAATTTCATTCACGTGCAGATTAAAGTCGCCGCTCAGTCTTGACGGCTGGCCCTGTTGGATGGCGTCCGCCATTTCAGCGAGTCCGCGGCAGCGGTCAATATGATGGTTGCGCCAGCGATGACGCCGCTGCGGTTTGCGAACCCACGGCATTTTTTTCTCATAAAGTCCGAAGATCCGACGCAACAGGGAGTTTTTTCGTATAAATGCGTAGCGTTCACTTTTAAAACCAAGGTTGCTATAGCGACGCAGCCGCACCGGATCGGCGTGGTGCCACGCCTCGTCGAGGGAGATGACACCTTCGTCCCCGATAATCTTGAGCTCGTGGTCATGAGGAGCGTAGATGCTGCACGTCAGTCTCGCTACGACATCGGACTTAAAGCGAATACAGGCCACAGTAAAATCAGGTGTCATGATGTCTACGGCGACACCCTTGTCTGGCACCAAAATATCCGAATACGAATAAACCTCTGATGCCGGACCGAAGAAGGCGACGAGCCAGCTGACGTAGTAGCCTGCATGCTCAAAAGTACAGCCGACCTCATATTCATCTTTGCACGGCCATGGCGTGCCCGATGCGCTGGTCCATGATTGAGGATTAGCGAGGTGGACGGGTCCATCATCCATTTCTGCATAAACAAGCCGGACCTTGCCAATGGCACTCTTTTGCAACAAGCTTTGAATGGTCTGCGCCGCTTCGCCAAACAGGGTGCAGGGTGCCGAGACGATCTGCAGGCCCTTGCTCTTTGCTAGGTTATCAAGCTCGTAGGCTTGAACCATCGAGAGGGTGAATGGCTTCTCGGAGTAGACGTGTTTGCCGGCATGGAGCGCAGCCGCCGTGACCGCATAGTGGCTGCTCGGGTTAGTCAAATTGACAACGATATCGACCCGATGGTCGGCAAGCAACGCCGCCATGGTTGGGTACACCGGCACTCGATAGAATGCCCCAAATTTTTCCGCTCGCGCTGAATCTTGGTCCAGGACTCCAATAAGCTGGAGGTTTGATTCGGCTGCTAGTGCCTCAAAGTAGAAATCTGCGACGAAACCGCAACCGACAAAGGCAATGCCTGCCATGGTAAACCCCATATATATCCTGGGCACCCAAAATAAATAGCACCACTATAAACTAAGACTTATGAACGATTGAAAATCTGCTGCTTGACCAGATCCATAACCTGGTAAACATTTTTTGTGGCCTCATGCGATACTAGGTTGCTCTCGGTTTGGCCATTGCGGATGCAACTTATGACTTCGTTGATTTCGAACTGATACCCTTTGCCCGAAAAGTCACATTTGTAGCGGCTTACCAAGGGGTTTAGTCGGTCTGGGAGGCGCCGCGCGACCTTATCTATGATCTTTAGGGCACGGCTGTCAAGACCCAGTCTGCGGAGCAAGGGCCGGTCGAGTCCTGCTGATGCGGTCCGTCTCAAGGTATAGGCCTTGGGGCTATACATCGGTCCGGCGATCTCAATGGTGCCCTGGCTTCCGTAAATATGAGTGATGAGTGGAGTATTTGCCACAATAGCGGAGGTCAGTGAGGCTACGGCGCCGTTAGCAAAAAGCAGGGCCACGCTGGCGCATTCATCGACGCCCGACGCGCCAATGGTGCCGACGGCGCGGACGGCGCTCACGTCACCGCAAAGATTAAGGGCGAGCGCTAGAGGGTAGATACCTAGGTCGATGATGCTACCACCACCAAGGGTGGCATCGAAGATGCGATGCCCGGGGTCAGCCGTCATATCGATGCCAAAATCCGAGGTCACCAATCTAATCTGGCCAATGGTGCCTTGGTCAATAAGGCCCTTGATCTGTCGCATGGCGGGGATACAGTTTGTCCACATGGCCTCCATGCAAAACAAGTTTTTGCTTTTGGCCAGCCGCAGCATAGCCGCAGCATCATCAGAGTTGGCTGCGAACGGCTTTTCGCAGAGGACGCCCTTATTATGTTCTAGGGCAAGCATGACGTGCTCACGATGTAAAGGGAGAGGCGTTGCGATATAGATGACGTCGACGTCAGGGTCGCGGACGAGCGCGGCATATGATCCGTGCGATTTGCCTATGCCGTGCTGCTTGGCAAAGGCTTCGGCCTTTGGCAGTGATCGCGACCCAACCGCCGTGATCTTGCCCCCGGCAACATAGGCAAAACATGAAGCCCAGTCGGCAGCGATTCGCCCCGCGCCCAGGATGCCGAAACGTAGGTCTTGCCCCTGTGGCTGCATGCGATTAACTCCCACTAAACATCTCCTCACGGGTCATAACCCCTGGATTTAGATGGACTCATTTTACCATGCGGGCCATGATAAAGCACCGCTGGCTTCTTGTTTCTCTATCAAGCGCAACCGTTAGCAGCTGGCGCGAGGCGGCCTTTGTCGCAAAATGCCAACACCACAGCCAAAAAGCACCCACCAAGGTGCCGCGACACCAATGGTGCTATCGGTTGCTAGGGCCGCTACGGCGCAGCCTACGCTGCCAGCAACATAGGGCAAAAGGCGAAGGCAGTAGTCTTGATCCCGGCAACTTAGTAGGGCCTGCAGCGCCTTGTAGAAAAAAGTAGAGCCAGTCGTGAGCAGTATCAACAAGGCGGTAACTCCGTGTGCGAAGGCAAAGGAAATATAAAAACAATGCGGCTTATCGACGATTTTAGACGCTCCGAATATCCCGGCTGGATCATTGTTTGGAAAGACAAATGGAAATGCCCCTGGGCCATGGCCTAGGAACAGGCCGTCAGCGAGCAAAGGCAGGGACCGCGACCAGATATACCCCCGATAGGAAAAGGCTAGGTCGCTCAATGGGAGGGGAAAGCGTGCGGCTGCGACCGGACTAAAAAAGCTACCAAACCGCATGATTTTAAAGCCTCGGTTGGTGACCGAAATTTCATACTCGTTGATGCTTAGGATATAGAAGGGATCTACATCATGTAGTTTAATTCTAAACGCACGGAAGCGGTCATCTAAGATCATGATGTGCTCGCCTTTGACCTCGACAGGCAACGGACGGTAATTCAAATCCATCAATTTAACCGAGCGCATCTGCCTTTCCACAAGAAGGCTGATGCCAGCATGGTCCGCCCGTAGCCGGCCGTCTTCGACCGATATTACCGTGCTGTGGGTGGTGCTAGGGCTGGTGGCGTTAGGTGGCGGGACAAACATCGTCTCTGGAGACTCGTTATTGATTTCGGCGAGGCGATGGTTGATGCTATTTGTGGTCTGGCTGCTCACCGCATAGGCCAGGGCATGGGTAAATAACAAAACCAATAGTAGCTTTGGCGTTGGTACCCTGTTACCTCTCAGGTACAGAAGGCTCAGGATCACCGCGATGATGGCGCCGATAAAGCCGGCTCTGTTACCGCTGGCGATCAGCAGCGCGCAGGCTGCCCCTGCACCTATGGCTGGTAGCAGGCCGTTCATCCAAGTTCGGCTCCTGCATGCAGTGGCGAGCAGAAAGGGCCATATAAGCGCAGCGTACATCCCGGCATAGTTTGGGTTGCCGAAAGGAAATGCGGCAGCGCCAAAACCGCCGTTGTAATTGGACCGCCAACCATCCGGCGTCTCTAACAGCAGCTTGGCAAGCCACGGCTGATTGATTAAATGCACACCCTGTGCTTCGGCAAGGCCAAAAATCGTAATCACTAACACTGAACCGACAATGCCAATTGGCAGCCATCGGTCGGTCATCGCTGGACTAAGTCGCGTCGCCCCTGCCGCTAGTGCAAGGTAAGCTAAGATCGTCGGTAAACCCTCAAGGATATAGGGCACGCCGAGGAAGCCCAGTGATTGAAAAGGGCTAAGTAATGCTGAGGCAATCGCAAGGGTCGCCAAGGCCATGCAGGCCCCATCGAAAAGGGTCACTCGCGCTCGGCTAAGAAGCAAACCAAGCAAAGTGACGGTGCCACACACTGCGACCAGCACCCCCTTGTACCATGAGAATCCATCAAGTACAGAAACGCCGTAATGGAACGCATTGTAGTCAATCGGTAATTCCAAGGACTTGATCTTCACAACCAGCGGCACCACAGTTGCGGCCATCAACGTCCCTATCGCTATCAACCTGAGTCCGTAGCGACTAAGGTCCATAGTGCATAGGGATCCCAGCGTATGGTGGGGGAGTTGCGCCGGCTGGGTAGGTATAGCTTGTGGAGATCCTGTAGGAACTAAAGGAGCCCCAACCAGAGACCGAGCATGAACCGCTTTGATACTTTGCTTGAAAAGGCCCGTAGGTGGTTAGAACTTCACTACCAGTGCTACGGACGAAGGCTGCGTAATTGGAAACAGGTAAGACGACATCCCTGCCGATTTTAGAGGTGTAGTACGGCTCTCCGGTGCAACCCGATGTCATGAAGTAGACCGTATTGGTACAGTTGCCGGTTGGACATTGCAGGTCGATACCTCCACCCGTCACGCTCACATATACCAGCCCCAAATTACTATTGCTGTAGCTGCCGATTTTCACTAACGCTACATCGCCGATAAAATCAATAATGGAGCCGACGTTGGTGTTGCTCGTGTCAAATAGCGACATTGAGCTTCCTGCTGCTCCTGTTGCTCCTGCTGCTCCTGCTGCTCCTGCTGCTCCTGCCGCTCCTGCCGCTCCTGTTGCGCCCGTTGCTCCTGTAGTTCCTGTTGCTCCCGCGGACCCCGCCGTACCTGCTGCCCCACTCGGGCCCTTAAGGTCAATCACTTCCCAACCCGATGTTCCACAGTACTGGAATTTCTTATCGCTCTGCATATAGACCGTGCGTCCTAGATCGGCTTTGCCGCAGCTAGGCAAATCCATATCAGCCAGTAGGGTCTCAAGGCCTAAGTGCGCTGGAAGAGTGGCTGGTTTTTCTGTGGCCGCGACCGGTTGGTCGAACACTACCACCTGAAACCAGCCAAAATACTTGGATGGGTAAAGCAATTTGCGCTCACTGCTGATGGTTAGCTGAGTACCGGGCACAAAACCAATCAAGCGCTCCCCGGTAGCCTGGACGCCAATCCTATAAATAACACCAAGGCGGTTAAGCGGTGGTACTGCAGTTTCGAGCAGGCCAGAGCTAGCTGGCAGGCTCAAAGCGAGGACCATGGGGCTCGCTAAATCGATGGGCTGACTCGATGCAATCTCGACTGGCGTCGCGCTAGCGCCGATAGCGTTTGCTTGATTTAATCCTAGCTCGCCAATGAGTAGGCCAGTATCAATCGTCACGCCTTCCTTCATCGAGATGTCGGTCTGAATGGCCAAGCTACCTGGAGGAAATCCGATGGATGTGCCAGCGATTTTACTGCCCGCACTGGCCTGAACGATTTGGCTCTCAGTCGCACTCGGAATCATGCTGGCGACGACGATTCCGTTGCTGTCAGACTTCGCCGTCACTGTATGGCCGACGGGAAATGATATGGATGCGGCAATGGGTGGACTCTCTTTTTGTTTGAGAAACCCACAACCCCACATGGATCCGACGCTGGCCACCACCGTGCCTACAAGAACAACAGTGCATCCCCGAACGGACACTCGCGCGGACATAGACGTCAACATAGATTTCCTACCCGAGTCTAGAAATTATAAGCCGCAGGCAAATGGCAATCATCTGATTTCGATCAGCTAACTCTAGCACCGAAGCCAAGCCAAGCCAAGGTAAACTCAGGTCAGTGGTTTGCTGACCGATGGTTGAAGACAGTGCCAGACCAGAAGCATTAGTTTGTGATCAGACGATGGGTGCTAAAATCTTTGCTGATCCAGGCCGACCCTGCCCAGCCACTTTTGCCATATTGCGGCATCACCTAACATGGGAATAAACAACCCACCGACAGTCGATCGAGCCTGGAATCCCGCAGCCATTGGCCTAGTTGTTTCCAGCCAATCAGTTAGTGGTATACGATCTGTAGTCTGATCGGCAAAGTCATATATGGGGGTGGCCATGCGATCAAAGTCCTGCCGTTTGCCCGTAAACATGCCGGTAGATAGGTTCCACATCGAAATGGTGCTAGAGATACGGCTGTCGAGAGGCGTGCCGTATTGGTTCATTTTTGTTAGGTAAAAGGCATATTCGGCGTCGAAAATGTGTTCTGGAAAGATCTGGAGTCCCAGTAATTTCTGCCATATCAGATTATACTTCTGACTCCAGGTGCCGGGGCGGTCAAAGGCGAGGCGATAGTGATCACCGTCTCTGCCGGCTTTCTGCCACTTTTCGGCAAACTCACGTGCGACGGCGGCGAATTGCTCGCCCTCGCTTTTGTTGCCCAGCTTAAAAGACAAGTCGGCGTACGCGGCAAGCGCTACGATTGATTTGGCAGAGAGGTTGACGCTATGGGCTAGG
>Ga0315288_10013545_pt1 | contig 10208 bp, 12 predicted proteins | sample YL17G11_20_MG_FD_203454 | JGI IMG/M metagenome (GOLD analysis project Ga0315288, IMG submission 203454) | Sediment microbial communities from Yellowstone Lake, YNP, Wyoming, USA - YL17G11_20 | ecosystem: Environmental > Aquatic > Freshwater > Lake > Sediment | place: USA: Wyoming | collected... | reverse complement strand
CGCGGCCGTCCAGCTTCGACAGATCGTGATCGTTGCCCTGCTCAACCTCGGGCTGGGGCTGATGCCCGGGATCGACAACTTTGGGCATCTGGGCGGCCTGCTGGCCGGCGCCGCCCTCGCCTGGCTCGTCGGCCCCCGCCTCGAACCGATCGTCATCGAGCCGACCCACGTCCGCCTGCTCGACCGCCGCAGGTGGCGGGACGTCTGGCCCCGCGCCCTGGCCGCGGCGGCGGTCATCGCTCTCCTGGCACTGGCTGCACTGCACAGCCCCCTGGGGGGCTGAGCTCGCCTCTCCCTCACCGACCCGCAAGGTGCGCGGCTGAGGACCCGTGCGCCCGACGTCCCCCGGGTCGGACGGTCTCACCTGGCAACGGCATGGCTTGTCGACGCCGATGGCTTCCAGCCGAATCGGAGAGGGCCGAGCGACCGAGAGCATCGACATCGACGCTGCCGGTGCCCTCGTCCCGGGTGCATTCAGGTTTGGCGGCGCCCTGGGATCAATCGGCTCTGGCTAGCCCAGCGCCTGAACCAGCCCCCTGAGGGCTTGCGAGACAAAGGCCTCCGGTTGCGACTGGAGCACGGGCCGGCCGATCTGCTGCGCTCGCGAACATTCGTCCGCGGCCTGGGGAATGGCGCCCGCGACCTGGCAGCCCAGCCGAGTCTGAATATCGCCGAGTGCCACGGGAGAGGCCAACGGCGCCCGGTTGACGATGACCACGCGCACATCGGTCCCCGCACTGGCTTGGGTCTTGAGATAAGCCGCCATGGTGAACCCGGCCTCGATACAGTCTCGCACAGGCTCCACAACCAGGAAGATCCTTCGGCTGCACCGGATTGCCGCCTGACTGGCGGGCGAAGGATGGGCCGGCAGATCGATCAGGACGTAATCGGCCAGGCCGGCCAATCCCTCCAGGATGGCCTCGCCTCGTTTGCTGTCGATCCGCGCCTCAGGGTTCAGGACCCTGGGCGCACACAGAACTTGCACCCCCGAGGAATGGCTCGATAGCCGCCTGCTCAGTTCATGTGCCGTGATAGCTCCCGGCTCCATTTCGAGCAGCTCCTCCAGGCCCTTGGTGGATGGCAGGCCAAGCAACACGGGGAAGCTGCCCGGGTACGGTCGGAACTCCACGGCGACCACGGCGCTTCCCTGCATGGCGGCTGCAACGCCGAGGTTGAGGACGGTGGTTGTGGTTCCGACGCCGCCTTTGGCCCCAATGAAGCTGATCACCTTCCCCGCCTTGGCGGGTTGTTCCGTTCGCAACCGTCGCACACGCTCCAGCAAGCCGGCAACCCGAGCCAGAAGCTCGGCGGTGTCCACCGGCTTGACCACGTACTCATCTGCCCCCGCCTTCAGGCCCGCGATCTTGTCGGGGACCTCCCCTTTGGCGCTCAGCATGATGATGGGGAGGTTGGCCGTATCCGGCCGATCGCGCAGCTGCTGACAGAGCTCCAATCCGCTCACCCGCGGCATCATCACGTCCAAGATGACCAGGTCGGGCTTCTGTGCCTGGACCTTCGCCATCGCCTGCTCCGCATCCTGAGCAACGGCGATCTCGTACCCTTCGTGCTCAAGAGTAAGGCCCAGCAGCTTCAGCATGTTGGGCTCGTCATCGACAATCAGGATCTTCTCTTTCATGGGCGTTTCCCTCCTCTCTCGGCGGGGCATGAGAACGCCCGACGACCCACTCCGCGGAGATGCGCGCCTAGCAAAGCCCCTTGCCCGGAGAAGAGAACCGTTCCTCTCAGGAACCAAGGCTTCTTCATCACGCGCCTAGCGCCTCAGCAACGAATCCTCGCCCAAATGGATGGAAATGCAAGCCGCGGCGCGCGTGAGCTACGCTGTGTCGGACCTCAGATGCCTTGCCTGTGGGAGGGCTCTCGGGAAGATCCGCCGGGAGGCATGATCTGCGGCTTCAGCCGGCCGGCCCGGCGAAGCGGGCAGCCTTGCGCTCCACGGGCGCGGATCCAGCCCATGGCGGCGGAGCGGGCAGGAAACGGGGCATGTCGAATGCCCGCAGAGCGGCCGAGCGGGCAGAGTGGGAGAAGCAGGGCCTTGACCTCGAGGAGGAGAAAAGGCGATTTGTCCGAGACATCTTGCCAAGGCTGAGGGATCTCTCTATCATGGATATCGTGAAGGGGGCTGGCTTTTCGCCGCGGTGTGCTTCGTTGGTCAAAAGGGGGTTGTATGTGCTGCATCCCGTGCACAACGAGGCGCTGGCCCGGCTGCTGGGGGCCGTCGATGGTCAAAGTGCGTAGAATCACTGGTTGGGCGTGCTCACAGTAGCGAAGGAATCGGAGAGAAGATCATAATTCCGAAGATGAGTGCTCAAGGGAACGTAGAATTCCTCGACATGCAGGCCGAAGTCGGCGTCACCAAACACATTGGTGGCTTTGAAGCAACCAACGAGCTTCTATCGCTGTGTCACATTGAGGCTGCTCGCGAGATTCTGAATGTGGGCTGTGGAATCGGCGTCGGCTCCACCTACATCGCCAAGAAGTATGACTGCCACGTGGTGGGCGTGGATATTTCGGAGAAGATGATTGAATGGTCACGACGACGCGCAAGGGAAGAGAGGGTCGAGGCCAAGGTTGAGTTTCGCACTGCCGACGTGTTGGACTTGCCCTTCGAAGCAGGCCGCTTCGACGTTGTCTTCGCCGAATCGGTGCTCATATTCGTAGAAGACAAGGCGCAGGCGATTCGGGAATGTGTGCGAGTGACAAAGCCAGGCGGCTTCGTTGGGCTGAATGAAGGCTTCTGGACTGAGCAGCCATCTCCTGAGCTGGTTGCGCTGGCCAAGGATGCAGTCGGTCCTTGTGTCCCGACTCTAGCGACCTGGCAGGCACTTTGGGAGGCATCCGGGTTGCAGGAGCGGGTGGTAAGAACTCGCCAGGTTGACGCCCGCATGGAGGTCAGGAGCCGAATACAGTGGATTGGTTGGCAGTGGCTTCTGCGAGCCTGGGGCCGGGCGCTGCGCTTGTACATCACGAATCCTAGAATCAGGCAGTCCATCAAGAAGCAGTTCGACGTGCCACCCGGAGTGTTTCGGTACCTGGGATATGGGCTATTCGTCGGCAGGAAGTAGGAGCGAGAGCGCAATCCCGACTCAGTCACAGGGCATGCCAACTGACCCGCCACGCTAGCCGACCACACGACCGATGCACAGCTTGGGGCATGTTGCTAGCCTGCCAGGTACAGGGGAAATCATGCACGCCTAACCACTCGCTGGAGCGGACCCGGCCAGCTCGGCGCGATACTCTGAAGGCGCCTTGGCCGGGCCGCTCAGCTCGAGGCCGTTCGGCGGCGTAGGCCACTCGCTCGCGATATCGGAACATTCGTTCCATCCATCAATTCGCGGGCAACGACCTTGGCATCTCCCGTTCAATAGGGCGTCTTCGGGTTACAATAATCGCGTTGGAAGGCCAGAGACCGCCGCGAAGACCCGCGTTTTTTCGAAACCTCACTTGACATGATGATGAATTCGCCATAGGATTCGTATGTGAGTTTGGCGCCCATTCTGGAGGTGTACGATGCTTGCGGCTGAAGGTCACAAGACCCGAAGGCTGAGCATATTGCTCAATGACGCTCTTGTCGAGTGCCTCTCCACCAGCGCGCAGAGCCAAGGGGTGACTGTCTCTGCCTTCGTCCGCCGCGCCGTCGAGAGGGAGTGTGAGCGCGTGCAAGAGGAAGCCCTCACGCATGCAGCCGATGCGCTTGCTGATCTCTACAGAACGGACAAAGAGCTCACTGCCTTCCTGGCGCTTGATGGAGAGCCCATCGCATGAGAAGATCCGAGGTCTGGGAAGTGAATCTAGATCCGACCATAGGGGCGGAGATCCAAAAGACCCGCCCCTGTGTCATTGTGAATCGAGATGCACTCGCGAGACTCCCTCTGAAGATCATCGTCCCGCTGACTGAATGGGACCCCCGCTTTGAATCGGCTCCCTGGCATGTCCCTGTCGAGAGCACTCCCGAGAACGGTCTCGCAAAGAAATCTTCTGCCGACACCTTTCAAGTCAGGTCCGTCTCCCAAGACCGTTTGGTTAGGCGCCTAGGAATACTTCCCGAGCCAATCATGGCCAGTATTGGCCAGGGGCTGAAGCTGTCCCTCGCCCTTGATTAACACTCGCGATTTCTCAATGAGGCGGGAAACCTCGCGTCCTCTCAAGAGAGGCTCGCACCCAAGAGGCGCGCTACAAGCAAGACGGACTCACCGCTCAACCTCCTCCCTTTTCGCCGCCGCACAACTTGCTCGAGCCGACTCGGCGGGCGTGCGGAAAGTTGGTGAGTGCTTTGCCTGCCAGAATGCGCGAGAAGGGGGGAGGCGATGCCCGAGCCGCCGGGCAGCTCCCCGCACAAAACGCGGGACGGGTGCCCACAGGGCTGCTCACCTGCACCGCACCTGCGGTGCGCCGCACACTTGCCCTGGCGCGCAGCGCCAGCGCAGTGCCAGGGGGTGCAGGTGTCGCGAAGCTCGAGGCCGTTCGGCGGCTTTCCTCTGGCATAGCTTGTGGCGGCCGACGTCGTTAGAACATGTGATCTGGTCTGTTTTCGGCACGCCCTGCGAGCGGCAGTCGGTTGTATAGCGCGCTTTACAGGTCGGCTCGCCGGTTAAAATCTCTCCCCAGAGTGCTATAATCAGGCAGATTATTGCTGGCCCCAGCATAACATAATCGCTGGTTCGTAGAGGTCCAGGCTCTCGCGCCCGGGTCAAGCCCCAACGGGAAGGTCCATGGAAGAGAGCAACTTCGGGCCCAACAAGACCGGCCGACTGATAAGGGCCACGGGCATTTTTGGCTCTTTCTACGCCTTCATTCCCGATCCCCTCCCACCCAGATGGGATTGGCCAACCTCCCTCTGGCCCCTGCTGGCTGAGGCGAAGGCATCTCTTGCGAGACTTGACGGGGTAGGGAAGCACCTTCCCGACCCGCAGATAGTTCTCCGTCCCCTCCAGAATCGAGAGGCGCAAAAATCCTCCAGCTTAGAGGGCACTTATACCGAGCCAGAGCAGCAGCTGCTGTTCCAGATCGACCCACAGCAGCCGCAAACGAATACTGATCCCGCAAACGCGTACCGGGAAGTGTTCAACTACGCCCTGGCCCTCCGCTCCCGCCTCCAGAACTGGGCTGACTTGCCACTATCCCTACGGCTGATCAAGGACTTCCATCGCACGCTGGCACAAGAGGTCCCGAGATTTGAGGGCGAGCCTGGAGAGTTCCGCCGAACTCAGAACCAGATTGGAAGGCCCCCGAGGTACGTGCCGCCGCCACCAGAAGCCCTTCCCGAGTGCCTCGACCTCTTGGAGAAGTACCTCCACTCCCCAAAACGACTCGACTCTCTCGTGGAGGCATTCATTGTTCACTACCAGTTCGAGGCAATCCACCCATTCCGCGACGGAAATGGGCGCGTGGGCCGACTGCTGCTCGCGGTCACGATAATGGAGTGGTGTGGCCTTTCGAACCAATGGCTCTACATGAGCGCCTACTTTGATCGGAACAGGGACGAGTACATCGATCGCTTGCTCCGAGTCAGTACTCATGCTGAATGGGAAGAGTGGATTTCCTTCTGCCTGAAGGGTGTAATCGAGCAGGCAGCCGATACCGAGAAGAGATGCGACAAGTTGCTTGAGGTTCAACGCATGTTCAAGGACCGGATCCGTGGTGTCGGAGGGAGCTTTCGTCTTACTGAGATAGTCGACGACCTCCTGCTTGTTGTTCCCATACTCCACATCCCTTACTTGGCACACAAGTTCAATGTGACTTATCCCACGGCCAAGGCCGACGTTGATCGCCTCCTTAAGGCCAATATTCTCAAGGAACTGCCAGGTGCGAGGCGGAAGGCCTTCTACGCCCCCGAAGTCGTGTCGATAATCTATGGAGACATTGACTAACGCCATGCTGGAAGACTCGGCCCCGCCGTGGAATGAGCCGCCTAACAGCTCGCCAGACTGTGTGAAGAGTCGGGCCTGAGGGGCGCCAGCCCCAAGAATGGCATTGAGGGAAGCAAGAAGTGGGGGTGATCCGCGTGTGCTCCCCAGGCTCTTGGGGTCGAAGTGGGAACGCGATTGGCGAATTCGGGGTTTTCACACAGCCTCTCGCTGCAGCTAACCCGGCTGAGGAATCCGCAAGATCCCAAAGGCAATAGATCCACTCGCGCATACGCCCAGCAACGCAAACAAGCTGGCAGGCAGTGCACAAATCCACGCCCGTGTAACATATCCCGTCTCCTGATTGACACCCCCTCCACCGGCCCGTATAATCCCGCGCGATCCCTCGTTCGTTTCAGGAGCCAGATCCACGTGGTGACCACAGACGAAAGCCGGCGCGTGTTCGACATCACCTTCATCGGCGCCGGCCCGACCGGGCTCTTCGGCGCCTTCTACGCTGGGATGCGCGAGCTGTCGACCAAGATCATCGATGTGCTGCCACAGCCCGGCGGCCAGCTGACCGTCTTATACCCTTCCAAGATCATCTACGACACCCCGGGCATCCCGGCCATCGTCGCCGACATCGAAGCCGAGCAGGCGTTGGTCAACGCCAACCGCGAATTGATCGCCCGCTTCGAGAAGAAACTCCGGGTTACCCTCGCCCGCGTCTGGGGCGAGGATGAGCCAGGTCCGGCGGATACATGAGCCATGAATGGTGCCAATGTCGATCAGCCACAAACCTTCATAAACCCGACCTACACCGAACGACAAGGCCAGTTCCTGGCCTACATCCATCAATACAGCATCGTGAACGGTTGCGCTCCGGCTGAAGCAGACATGCGGCGATTTTTCCAGATCACGCCGCCGGGCGTGCATTCGATGGTCCTCACGCTGGAACGGCGGGGCTTGATTCGGCGCGTGCCTGGACAGGCGCGCAGCATCACCCTGATGGTTCCGCCCGAATCATTGCCCCCCTTGAAACGCGTCCAACCTAGGCCATTGAAACCATGACAAACGCAACCAAGAAGCCAAGCGGCTGGAGCGCTGTCCGCCAACAACTCGCCACCTGGGAGAAAGCCGCGCTACTCGCATTGGTGAAAGACCTTTACGAAGCTGCCGGCGTCAACCGCGACTTTATCCATGCCCGCTGTAACGCCGGAGAGTGCGGCGGCGAGGCCCTGGAGAAGTATCGGGGCAAGATCGTGGAGCAGTTCTTTCCCGCACGAGGCTTTGGCAAACTGAAGCTGGGAGAGGCGCGCAAGGCCATCCGCGATTACCGCAAGGCCACGGGCAACCTCCCCGGCACGGCGGAACTGCTGATGACCTATGTGGAGAACGGCACGAGATTCACCCGCGAGTATGGGGACATTGACGAGCGGTTCTACAGCAGCGTGGAGTCGGCGCTGGACGAACTGGCCGCCCTGTTGCGCGGCGAGGCGCGGGGGATGTATCCACAGTTCAGGGACCGGTTGGCAAGAGTGCAGCAGATGACCGACGGCATCGGCTGGGGATTTCGCGATTTCGTCGGAGATGTCGTCGGGCAGCTGGAGGAGGAACTCGGCGGCCGGTGACTGGCACTGCGGCAGATCTACCGCTCCCCGTGCGAGACCACCCCCAAACCCGCTCCAGGCCCGTCATCGAACACGTCTACCGCGAGTTCCTGCTTCAAAACCACGACCCCGAGGATCGCGAATACGCCGACGCCGCCGACCAGATCCGCGAGGTGTTGATCCACGAGAACTACCTGTCGCAGAAGGACTTTGACATCTGCCTCCGCTTCACCCTTGCCGGCATCGCGGATCGGCCAGAGATCGACAGCATCCGCACGCTGCACGAGGCGCTGAGATCAGTATATGGACCAGACGATGAACACGGCGTGTCACAACGGGCGATTGCAGCGGACGGCGCTGCGCGCCGCCGCCACGTGTGGATAACAGATATTAGGCCCATCGGCAAGGAAGCCAATGAATTGGAGCTCATCGAAGCGGGCCTAATTGCGGTCGAGGACGAGTACCTTACTGAATGTCGCCGCGATATTCGCGACTTTCTCCCTGAAATCCTTCGGCTTATCCCCGCGAATTCGATTCAAATGGCGCTCAATTGCAGCCGGAGATACGCGTATTCCCTGCGAAGTGGCGAACGTAAACCCTCGAGAAAGCTGCTCCCGAAAGTAGTCCAATTCGCCGCGCGCTTTGCCCGCAATTCCCTCCGCGAAGTGAAAGAGCCGCGAATTCCCGAGAATGACGAGGAGGCCATTCTCCGCATGGTTATCTGCCTCAGGAATTCGCAGGATCCCCAACGGCAATAGACCCACTCGCGCATAGGCCCAGGAACCAAGACAAGATGGCAGACAGTGCACACTTTCTCGGCCCTGTAATCTATCCCGTCTCCTGATTGACACCCCCTCTACGGACCCTTATAATCCCGCACGATCCCCCGTTCGTTTCAGGAGCCAGATCCACGTGGTGACCACAGACGAAAGCCGGCGCGTGTTTGACATCACCTTCATCGGTGCCGGCCCGACCGGGTTGTTCGGCGCCTTCTACGCTGGGATGCGCGAGCTGTCGACCAAGATCATCGATGTGCTGCCACAGCCCGGCGGCCAGCTGACGGTTCTGTACCCCTCCAAGATCATCTACGACACCCCGGGCATCCCGGCCATCGTCGCCAGAGACCTGGTGACGGATCTGGTCAAGCAGGCCAGCCGCTGGAACCCGGTCATGGCCCTGGGCGAGGAGGCCCAGACCTTGCGGCGGGTTCCGCTGCCGGGAGGCCAGCCGGGCGAGGAAGGTTGGCTGATCGAGAGCGAGAAGGGCAAGCACTACACCCGGACGGTCATCATCACCGCCGGCATCGGCTCCTTCCAGCCCAACCGGCTGGACATCGAAAGCGTGAACCGCTTTGAGGGCAAGGGCGTCGACACCATGGTCCCTGACCCGAAGGCCTACGGCGGCAAGCGGGTCCTCATCGTCGGCGGTGGGGACAGCGCCGTCGACTGGGCCCTAGAGCTCGAGCCGATCGCCGAGCAGGTCACGCTGATTCACCGCCGCGAGGGATTCCGGGCCCACGATGCCTCGGTGAACGCGCTGGACGCCTCCAAGGTCGATGTGCAGCTGTTCCACGAGATCCGCCGGCTGGAGGGAACGACGCGGTTGGAGCGGGCGGTCATCTTCGACAACCGCACTCAGGAGGAGACGGTCCTTGATATCCAGGCGGTGATCCTGGCGCTCGGATTCAAGGCCGACCTGGGGCCGATTCGGGAGTGGGGACTCGAGACCGTTGGCCGCCGCTACGTCAGGGTCAACAACCGGATGGAGACCAACCTGCCTGGCGTCTACGCCGCCGGGGACATCGCCCTGCAGCAAGGCCTCGACCCCCTCAACCTGATCGTCATCGGTTACGGCGGCGTGACCGTGGCGGTCAACTACGCCTACACCTTCCTCAAGCCTGGCGGCAAGGTCTTCCCCGGTCACTCCAGCGAGAAGATGGCAGCCAAGAAAGCCTGAGGTCGGCCGCAGGCAACCGGTGTCCCGGCCTGCATGCCCATCTGTCTTCGTCGTCAACTCACGGAGGGAAACGCCCGGCGCTACTCGTGGGCCGGGACGGAGGGAGACTCCGGTTCTTCCTGCTTGGGCGCGGGGCTCTTGCGGGGCCAGTACAGGAGGACTCCCAGCAGGCTCGTGAGGACGCCGACGGCCAGCCCGAAGGCCTGGACCTCCCCGAAGTAGACCGCCGGCATCCTATGTGCGCCGATGCCGATGAAGTCGGCGAGCGAGGCTGCAGCCGCGACCACGTAACCCGTGGCAATCAAGCGCATGCCGATGTCTGCCCGCAGCGTTTTGGGGCGTCCATTCCGGACGAGACGCACTGAGGCGTACGCGCCCACAAGCACGATCGCCAGGCCGGTCAGCCATGTCCCGATCTGCACAAAGCCGACAATAGGGCTTCGGTTCATGCCGATCAGGTCCGGGTCGACACCGATGGCAAAGATGAGAAACCCGATCAGGACCATCGTCATCCAGCGGCGGGCCCATCGAATCTGGCGGCGCGTGAGCGAAGAGGCGGGCATTGCTCAGGTCTCCGGGAGCGCTCGGCGCAGCAAGGACAGCCAGTTACCCCCCAACACAGCCTCGACATCCGGCGGGCTGTAGCCGCGTGCCATCAGCGCATCGCCAATAAACCGCAGGTCGGCAATGCTGTCAAGGCCCAGCGGCAGCGCCTCCAGGCCGAAGCCGCCGTCGAAGTCGCTGCCCAGGCCGACGTGTCGTGCGTCCCCGGCAAGCT
>Ga0315288_10013543_pt1 | contig 10209 bp, 8 predicted proteins | sample YL17G11_20_MG_FD_203454 | JGI IMG/M metagenome (GOLD analysis project Ga0315288, IMG submission 203454) | Sediment microbial communities from Yellowstone Lake, YNP, Wyoming, USA - YL17G11_20 | ecosystem: Environmental > Aquatic > Freshwater > Lake > Sediment | place: USA: Wyoming | collected... | reverse complement strand
CGCGCACGATCCGGCCAGGCTCATGGTCCTCGCCTGGAGCTGTCACCACCGCGGCGTCGGATCCAGCGTCGGAGCCGGCCGGGTCGAAGGCGTTTCTCAGATCCAGCGGGGCCAGATCCAGCGGGGCCGAATCCGCCGCCGCGGCGGTCGCCCGACGCACCGTTTCCGGGGTCTTGTCGCCGTAGTGCACCTTTTGGCGGTCCTTGCCGCGCCGCAGCCGGCTCTCGAGTTTGTGGGCGGCAGCCTCGAAGGCACCGTAGAAGGTTTCGGCGCGGCCCTCGCCGCGCACCACCGGGCCGCGTCCGGCATGCGCGGTGATCTCGACATGCTGGCAGTTCTTGCGCTGCCGACGATTGTTCTCGTGGGCGAGCTCGACGTCGAACCGGTGGATCGAGTGATCGATGCGTTCAGCACGGGCGAGCTTAGTGCCGACGTAGACGCGGAAGTGATCGGGAATCTCGACGTTACGGCCGGTCACCTGGACGTCAGCCGTCGCGGCGGAGTCGGAATCGGGGGCGGGTGAATTCACGGATTGGGTTGACATCGTCGGCAACTCGTTTCGTCACGGGGGGCGTGGTTGTCCCGACGGTAGTCGCAGTCCCGCAGCACCGCCACTACTATCGAGACGTCTTTGCTAAGCCCGCTATCGTGCGTCGTCGCGGAGTCTCCGTTCACGCGTGCGCCAACGCCAGCACGGCCGCGACCCGAACGCCGCCGGCGCGCAACACCCGCACCGTCTCCCGGGCGGTCGCGCCGGTGGTCACGATGTCGTCCACCAACAGAACCTCCCCCGCCGGAAGTGCGCCGAGACGCACCCGGCCGGCGATGTTGCGTTCTCGGGCCGCGGGGCTCAGTCCCACCGAATCACGCGCCGGTCCCACGGTGCGCACGGAGTTGACGACGGTGATGCCGGGGTGCGCCGCGGTCGCCGCCGTGGCGATCCGACTGACCGGGTCACCGCCCCGGCGACGGGCCGCCGAACGCCGCGTCGGAGCCGGAACCACCGTCAGCGGAAGTCCCACCACACCCCAGGTGAGGAGCTGATGGATGCCCAGTGCCAGCGGCCGGGCCAGCGGGACGACCAGGTCGCGGCGGCCGTGTTCCTTCAGCGCCACGATGGCGTGGCGCCGCGCGCCCCCGTAGCGCCCCAGGGCGAACACCGGTACGCCGGGATCGGCCCGCGGGGTGATGACGTGGGGCTGGTCGGTGTGCACTGCCAGGGCCGACGCACACGCCGCACACCAGCGACTGGACGGCGCGCCGCAACCACCGCACGCCAACGGGAGAACGAGGTCGAGCACGCCATCCAGTGTCGGGGTTGCGGCCGACACAAACGTCCGGAAGTTAGCTCAGCCGGGCAATACCGGCACCGCGCCGGGGACCATGAAGCCGCGTAGATCCGACCAGGCCTGACCATCGTTACCGCTGGTGGACAACTGCAGAATGCCGCGCGCATCGGAGACGTAGACCGCCGACGGGTTGGCTGCCACCGCGGCCACCGGCATCACCAGATTGGTGCTGGGTCCGTCGGAGTTGACGCCGTCGAGATTGACGTAGGACACCGGGTGAACGGGATCGCTGCGGGTGACCACGATGTCGTCGCCGGTACGCCAGGACAGCGCCACCACCGAGTTCCCGAGGCCGAAGCCGATCCGCCGCGGATAGGTCAGCGCGAACTCCCCGCCCGGGGTCTGCTCCACCCCGGCGAGCACCACCTCGCCCTCAATCACCATCCCGACCCGGGTTCCGTCCCGGGACAGTTGCAGTTCGGCGATGGCCCCGGGGAACCGGGAGGTGACCGCGGCCGCGTCCACCGGGATGCGGGCCGGTTCGCCGGATGCTTCCTCGCGGATCACCCGCACCACGCTGTTGCCGTCGATGGTCACCCAGACGGCATCATCGAGCGCCCAGGACGGCCGCGACAACGTCTTGGAGTCAACGGCGCGCACTGCCTGCCCACCGGAGGGCCCGATCCACAACGATGCCCCCGCCTCCGGCGCGGCGACCACCGAGGCCACATCGCGGCCGTTCCGGGAAAGGGCGGCCGAGCGCTGGTCGACCATCGTCCCGAAGGATCCCGGCACCTTCGCCGGACCCTGCCCGTCCAGTGCCACCAGCGAACCGCCGATCAGTGCGTGCACGCCGGCCGTCGCGCCGTCGGCGGCACCGGGGTCGGTGGCGGCCACATCGGTGGTCTTCCATCCGTCGACGAACCGGTCGTCGAGTGCGGTGCCGTCGACGTCAATCAGGTAAGGGCCGGTGATGTCGGCGCGGGCGAGTGTCCAAATCAGTTGGGCGGCAACCAACAATCGGCTCGCCGGGTCGGTGGTGGTCAGATTCTCCAGATCGATCCGTGCGCCGCCATAGCCGCGGCCCACACCGCTCTTACCACCGTCGGCCCGACTAACCGGGCCCCGGAGTTTCAACGGCGGACCCAGCAGGTTCCGCACCGCTTTGGCCATCTCCGGCCGGGGGCCGGCGATCAGTTTCGCGACGAGTTCGGTCGGCAACTGGTCCGGATCGGACACCGCCAGATAGCGCGGGTCCGGAACGACGGTCTTACCGGTGGGGTCGACGAAGTACAGCGTGCTGCGCTTGTAGGCCGACTGGAACTGCTGCCAGTCCAGAAAAACCCCGTTGGGTAGGCGGTCGATCCGCCAGCCGTTGGCGGTCCGGAGTAACTCGATCGGTCCGGGGTCGGGCAACTGACCCTCACCGGTCTCGAAGACACCGATATCCGACAGCGAACCGAGGATATCGGCCTTCATGGTCACCGAAACCTTGTCCAGGGAGAGGGTTTCGGTGAACACCACTTTGTCGATCAGCAGCGCGCTACCTGCGTCGTCCCAGGCCTTCGACGCCGACTCGGTGAGGAACTGACGTGCCGCGGCGTGGCGGTCAGCGGGGTCGGCGGTGGCCTTGAGGAACTCCCGCAGCGTCTGGTCGGGATTCATGCTGGAGTTGGGTTCGGGCAACTGCTTGGGCGCCGGACGCTCGACAGTTCCGATCGCCTGGGGCGCAGAGGAACTCGGCACTCCGGCACATCCGGAGGCCACCACGAGCACGGCGGCCAGCAGTGCCGTCAGTAACCTGCCTCTCACACGCGCTCCCCGGTGAGCTCCCGGTCCTGTTCCCGCTGACGCTGCGCGGCAACGGGTTTCATGGGCAGCGGACTGGTGGTGACCTTGTGCCCGCGAATCAGCGGAAGCGTCAGCCGGAAGCAGGCGCCCTTGCCCGGCTCCCCCCAGGCTTCCAGCCGGCCCTGGTGCAGACGAGCGTCCTCGATACTGATCGCCAGACCCAGTCCGGTTCCCCCGGAACGGCGCACCCGGGAGGGATCGGACCGCCAGAACCGGCTGAACACCAGCTTCTCCTCGCCCGGTCGAAGGCCGACACCGCGGTCACGGACCGTGACCGCGACGGTGTCGGCATCGGCGGCCATTTGGATCAGAACCGGTTTGTGTTCGGCGTGGTCGATGGCGTTGGCGATGAGGTTGCGCAGGATGCGCTCGACCCGACGCGGATCGACCTCGGCGATGACCGCCTCGGTCGGCATCTCGACGAGCATTTCGATACCGGCCTCGTCCGCGAGGTGCCCGACATTGGCCAGCGCGCGGTTGACCGTCGTGCGGAGATCGACCGCCTCGACTGACAGTTCAGCCACGCCCGCATCGTGGCGGGAGATCTCCAGAAGATCATTGAGCAGGGTCTCGAACCGGTCCAACTCGCCGACGAGCAACTCGGTGGAGCGGCGCAACGCCGGGTCGAGATCCTCGCTGTTTTCATAGATCAGATCCGCGGCCATCCGCACCGTGGTCAGCGGGGTGCGCAGCTCGTGGCTGACGTCGGAGGTGAAGCGCCGCTGCAGGTTCCCGAACTCTTCGAGGGTGTTGATCTGACGCTGCAGGCTTTCGGCCATATCGTTGAACGACACCGCGAGCCGGGCCATGTCGTCCTCGCCGCGGACCGGCATTCGCTCGGAGAGGTCGCCCTCGGCGAAGCTCTCGGCGATCCGGGAGGCCGACCGGACCGGCAACACCACCTGCCGCGACACCAGCAGCGCGATGCCGGCCAACAGCAGCAGCAGCACCAGGCCGCCGGTGGCGATCGTGCCGCGCACCAGCGTGATGGTGTTCTCTTCGGCAGTGAGCGGGAAGATCAGGTACAGCTCGAGATTCGTGATGCGAGACGGCGCCGGCGTGCCGATCAGCAGGGCCGGACCGGAGAACCCCTCGGTGCGCACCGCGGCGTACTGGTAGCTGACCTGCCCGGCTTTGACGAAGTCGCGCAGCGAGCGCGGAATCTGATCTATCGGGCCGGCGGCCGTCGCCTCGCGGGGCCCGTCGCCCGGCACCACCAGCACCGCGTCGAAGGTGCCCGCCAGACCCGCACCGGAGGTCTGTCCGGTCTTGGAGATCAGGGTGGTCCGAGCCAGTTGAAGGCTGCTGTCCAGCGACCGCGCCTCTTCGCCGCTGACGATGCCGCTGACGGTGGTGCGCGCCCGATCCACCTCCTCGGTGGCGGCGCGCACCTTCACGTCAAGCACCCGGTTGGTGATCTGGCTGGTCAACACAAAGCCCAGCGCCAGGATGACCACGGCCGACAGGCCGAGGGTGAGCACCACCACTCGCAACTGCAGCGAGCGGCGCCAGATCGTCGCCAGTGCCCGACTCAGCGCACCCGTACCCCGAAGAAGAGGGCCGGAACGCCGCCTCGAGCTGAAAATCACGGCGGGCCGGCCTTGTACCCCACTCCTCGAACAGTCAGGACCACCTGCGGATTCTCCGGGTCCCTCTCGACTTTGGCCCGCAACCGCTGGACATGCACGTTCACCAGACGAGTGTCGGCCGGGTGGCGGTAACCCCAGACCTGTTCGAGCAGCACCTCTCGAGTAAACACCTGCCGCGGTTTACGCGCCAACGCCACCAGCAGGTCGAACTCCAGCGGCGTGAGCGACACCTGGACGCCGTCGCGGGTGACCTTGTGGGCCGGCACGTCGATCTCGATGTCGGCGATGGACAGCATCTCGGCGGGCTCGTCCTCGTTGCGCCGCAGCCGCGCGCGCACCCTGGCGACGAGTTCCTTGGGTTTGAACGGCTTCATGATGTAGTCGTCGGCACCGGACTCCAGGCCCAGCACCACATCAACGGTGTCGGTCTTGGCGGTGAGCATGACGATCGGCACGCCGGAGTCCGACCGCAGCACCCGACAGACGTCGATGCCGTTCATGCCGGGCAACATCAAATCGAGCAGCACCAGATCGGGCCGCAGTTCCCGCACCGCGGTCAGGGCCTGGGAGCCGTCAGCGATCACCGCGGTCTCGAAACCCTCGTTGCGCAAGACGATGGTGAGCATCTCGGACAGCGAGGTGTCGTCGTCAACGACCAGAATTCTTTGCCTCATGGTGGCCATGGTGTCACCGAAACGCGATTATCCCCGGTTACCACGCCGCTAACCCTGCAGCGAGGCCGCCAGCCGAGCCGGTTCAACATCGGCCCCGGCAACCGACCATCGGCCATGCCAGCCGGCTCCGGCCAGGCCGGCGTAGACCCCCTGGGTCCGCCGTTGCAGGCCGGTGTCTCGCTCGTAGGCATCGCGCGCCCGATCGGCCTCCAGCCCAGCCCGGCGCTGCGCGCGCTGCGCGGCCAGCGCCACCGGCACATCGAGCAGGATCTGATGATCGGGCTCGGGCAGGTCGAACCGGCCGTACTCGAGTTCGCCGACCCAGGAAACGACCTCCCCGTCGGCGCCCTGGTTCAGCCGGGCGGCGCTGTAGGCGGCATTGGAGGCCACGTACCGGTCCAGGATGACGACGTCGTGGCCATCGCGCAGCGCCCCGAGGTGTTCGCGAGCGGCGGCTCGATCCAGGGCGAACAGCACCGCCATCGCATATACCGACTCGGACAGATCACCGTGGCGGCCGTGCAGCGCCTCGCTGGCCAGATCAGCGGTGATCGACTCGCCGTACCGCGGGAACGCCAGCGTGCCCACCGTCTGCCCGGCGGCTTCGAAGGCCGCCCGCAGACCCTCGGTCAGCGTGCGCTTGCCCGCGCCGTCGAGTCCTTCGATCACGATGAGCACGGCCACGGCACCCTCGCCCGCTAGCCGAATCCCACGAATGACGCGACAGCGCCATCTGTGGCGCGACGCGACTGCACGTGGTTGGCGACGAAATCCTCATCGGGATACCCCATCGCCACACAGGTCATGATCACCTGGTCGACGGGAATGTTCGCGTTCTCCCGCACCACCGACGACTGCATGATGCCCTGGCCGTTGATCACCGTACCGAGGCCTTTCGACCAGGCCGCCAGCACCAGTCCGTACGTCACGGCGCCACAGTCGAAGTGGGCGATGGTGTCATTGGCCAAGGCTTTGTCGACGGTGATGACGACGGAGACCGGCGCATCGAACTGGCGGAAACCCCGCATTACCCAATCCTGGCGACGCTCCTTGTCGTCGCGGGCGATCCCCATCGCTTCGAAGAGCTGGACCGCGATCTCCACCTGGCGGTCACGATGAGGACCCTCGTACCCGTGGTTCAACGTGATCTCACGGTCGATCGCCGAACCCGCGATCATCTTCTCGGTGTTGCCCGTGCGGACACGTTCGAGCGGTTCGCCGGTGAGCACGTGGAAATGCCACGGCTGGGTGTTCATCGATGACGGCGCCCGTTGGGCGATCCTGATGACGTCTTCCAGCACCTCGCGCGGCACTGCCTGCTTCTTATAGCCGCGAATGCTTCGACGTTCGAAGACGATGGTCTCCAGGTCGCTGCTGCCGCTGTGGAGCTGTCGCGCCATTGCTCAGTAGCGGTAGTGCTCGGGCTTGTACGGCCCATCGACGTCGACTCCGATGTACTCGGCCTGATCCTTGGTGAGCACCGTCAAGGTGCCGCCGAGTGCCTCGACGTGGATCTTGGCGACCTTCTCGTCGAGATGTTTGGGCAGCCGGTAGACCTCGTTGTCGTACTCGTCGTTCTTGGTCCACAGCTCGATCTGGGCGATCACCTGGTTGGAGAAGCTGTTGCTCATCACGAACGACGGGTGGCCGGTGGCGTTGCCGAGGTTGAGCAGCCGGCCCTCGCTGAGCACGATGATGGAATGGCCGTCCGGGAACACGAACTCGTCAACCTGCGGCTTGATATTGATCCGTCGGATCTTCGAGTCGCGCTCCATGGCGGCCATATCGATCTCGTTGTCGAAGTGGCCGATATTGCCCAGGATCGCCTGATGCTTCATAGCCCGCATGTGATCGAGGGTGATGATGTCTTTGTTGCCGGTGGAGGTGATCACGATGTCGGCCCAGCCGATGGCCTGCTCGACGGTCTTGACCTCGAAACCATCCATCATCGCCTGCAGTGCGTTGATCGGGTCGACCTCGGTGACCGCGACGCGCGCGCCCTGAGCCTTGAGCGCCTCGGCGCAGCCCTTGCCGACGTCGCCGTAGCCGCAGACCAATGCGGCCTTGCCGCCGATCAGTACGTCGGTGCCACGATTGATCCCGTCGATCAGCGAGTGCCGGGTGCCGTACTTGTTGTCGAACTTGCTCTTGGTGACCGAGTCGTTGACGTTGATCGCCGGGAAGGTCAACTCACCGGCGGCCGCGAACTGGTAGAGCCGCAGCACGCCGGTGGTGGTTTCCTCGGTGACGCCCTTGATCGCGTCGGCGATCTTGGTCCACTTCGTCTTGTCGGTCTCGTAACTTTCCCGGAGCAGGTTCAGGAAGACCTTGTACTCGGCGGAGTCGTCATCCTCGCCGGGGGGCACCACGCCTGCCTTCTCGAACTGGGCGCCGCGCAGCACCAGCATGGTGGCGTCGCCGCCGTCGTCGAGGATCATGTTCGCCGGGGCTGGGACGCCGTCGACATCGGGCCAGGTGAGCATCTGCTCGGCGGCCCACCAGTACTCCTCGAGGGTTTCGCCCTTCCAGGCGAAGATCGGCACTCCGCGGGGTTCCTCCGGCGTTCCGTGCGGGCCAACGACAGTCGCCGCCGCCGAGTGGTCCTGGGTGGAGAAGATGTTGCACGACGCCCAGCGCACCTCGGCGCCAAGTGCGACCAGCGTCTCGATGAGCACCGCGGTCTGCACCGTCATGTGCAGTGAGCCCGAGACCCGTGCGCCCTTGAGCGGCAGCACGTCGGCATACTCGCGCCGCAGCGACATCAGCCCGGGCATCTCGTGCTCGGCGAGCCGGATCTCCTTGCGGCCGAATTCGGCCAGCGAGAGGTCGGCGACTTTAAAGTCGATTCCGTTACGGACGTCGGCGGTCAGCGTCATGGGCACTACGGTAACCCGGCCGTCTCACGCCGGTTCGGTGGCCCCGTGCCGCTCGGCGAACGGGGTCATCAGCCGGGCCAGATCAGCGGCGACATCATGATCGGCCTCCGGGGGCATCGACACGTAGCTCAGCGCAAGCCGGACGATCGCGCGGGCCAGTACACCGGCGTCGTCGGGGTCAGCGTGTACCCACGTCGCCAAGAACGCCTCGGCGAGTCGCCGGCTGCAGTGGGTGATGATCGGCGCGCTGTCGGTGGTGATGATCTGCAACAGATCGGTTTTGGCCGATCCGGATAACAGTGAGACCACCAGTGGGTCGGCGGCGGAGTCGGCGAAGAACGCCCGGAAGCCGGTCAAGAACGCCGCATGGACGTCGCCGCCGCTGCCGTCGATCGCCCCGCCGACGGCATCCACCAGCCGGTCGGCCAGTCGCAATGCATAGCCCTGGGCCAGGCCCAGGCGTGAGCCGAACTCGTTGTAGATGCTCTGCCGGCTGACCCCGGCGGTCCGGGCGACGTCAGACAGTCTGATCGCCGGCCAGTCCCTGGCGAGCAACTCCTCGCGCATGGCGTCGAGCACGGCGTCGCGGAGTTGCTCGCGTGGGCGCGTCACCTCGGCCCGGACTGATCTGCCGCGCCGGAGGCGCGTGGCCGGCACCGTCAGATTCCGACCGTGGTGCGGAACAGGCTGGCCGGGTGCGCCGCCTCCAACGTGATCGGCCCGTCGTCGGCGGCCACCCACGCCGCCGATCCGCGGTGCATCCGGATTTCCCCGTTGCGCCCAACGACCTTGGACCGCACGATGACCGACCCCTGGGTGCACACCAGGATCTGTGGGCCGTCGTGCCGGCAGGGGGCATCCACCTCGTGGCCGAGTTGCTCGCCGTCAATCGTCAGCACCGATCCGGCGAACTCCGCCGTCGGGGTGTCATAGGTCAACTCGATGCCGTCGCGGGTGGTCGCGACCCGGGCGTCGGTCACCGGTGTGAAGTCCAGCACCCGAAGTAATTCGGGAACGTCGACGTGCTTGGGCGTCAGCCCACCCCGAAGAACGTTGTCGGAGTTGGCCATCACTTCCATTGCCATACCCTGCAGATAGCTGTGCAGGTTGCCGGCCGGCAGGAAGATGCCCTCCCCGCACTTGAGGCTGATCCGATTCAACAGCAACGCGGCCAGCACACCCGCGTCTCCGGGATAGCGTTCGCCGAGTTCCAGAACGGCGCGGGACTCAGCGGCGAATTCCTTTGCACCGGAACGGATATAGGCGACAGCACCTTCGAGAACAGCTGGAATCAATGAGTCGAGTTGGGCTTGCGGCGCAGTGATCCAGGTGGTGAACAGCGCACGCAACCCCGGGGCCTCGGCTTGGCCTGCGAGCAGCCCGATGAATGGTTCCAGGCCCGGAACCTCAAGGGCGCGCATCAGCTCAACCGAGCGTTCGGCCGGCCGGAATCCGGCCAACGCCTCGAAGTCCGACAGCGCAACGAGCAATTCCGGCTTGTGGCTGCGATCGCGGTAATTGCGCATCGGGGACTTCAGCGACACACCGCGGCGATCCTCGCGCTGATAGCCGTCGAGGGCCTGTTCGGCGCTGGGGTGCGCCTGCAGCGACAACGGTTCGTCGGCGGCGAGCACCTTGACCAGGAAGGGCAACACATCGCCGAACCGGTCCCGCACCGCGGTGCCGAGCTGGGCTTGCGGATCGGCACCGATGGCCCCCGACAGCGACGTCTCACCGCCGGTGCCCTGCAGGTGGGCCGGGTCGCCGGGATGGGCGCCCAACCACAACTCCGCCTCGGGATGAGCCGTCGGAGTCGGCCGGCCGGTGAACTCGGCGATCGCGCTGCGAGAGCCCCAGGCGTAAGTACGAATCGCTCCGCGTAACAGCTGCACGATGCCGCTAGCCCCCGGCCAGTCGCAGGTACACGGCT
>Ga0315288_10013542_pt1 | contig 10209 bp, 21 predicted proteins | sample YL17G11_20_MG_FD_203454 | JGI IMG/M metagenome (GOLD analysis project Ga0315288, IMG submission 203454) | Sediment microbial communities from Yellowstone Lake, YNP, Wyoming, USA - YL17G11_20 | ecosystem: Environmental > Aquatic > Freshwater > Lake > Sediment | place: USA: Wyoming | collected... | reverse complement strand
ATCGCCACCAGCAAAATCGAAGAATTGATTTCTTGTGCGTGAGTAGAGTCTCTTTTTCTTCTTTTTCCATCTGTACCATACATAAGAAAGCACCATGAGATCATTACGAGCCATGTTGTAGTTTTCTGGAAGGAAATAAAATCTACCATATTGCTGCGGTGATCCCATCATAGGACGAATGCTGTCCATTTTATCAGGAAATCGGCTTTCAGCTTCATTACGGCTGATATATTCCTGGCACCATACAAATTGTGCATCTGACATATCAGGATTACGAAAGAAAGGATCGACTAGGAATGAATTGTATTCCCATATTTTAAGCTTTAATTGCCCTTGTGCCGGATCATCACCTGTATAATCAAGATAAGGCTGTATCAAGTTCATGCCGGCTACTGCAGCAAGCTCGCATGATTTTGAATATGCTTCGTGAATGCCCTCTTTTTGACATACGTTAGATATAAGCCTTGTATATTGATCTGTCGTTTGTGGATCTGCACCATCTGCAGCTTGATAGACGATTGATTTACGATGCTGCCTTTGATAACCAGTTACCATGTTAACGGGCTGCTGGACAAGGTTAAAGTAGTATTGTTGGGGTGTTATTCCGGGAGTGAAAGAGAAGTTTCGATTTATGAATGATTGGTTGCCTGCGTAGAAGAGGGTATCTATATTGGATTGATTCCAACGGGCCTGTTCCACCGGCTGGAAACGTTGCCATAACGAATCTAACCAATGCCTAACATTCCCTTGATTAGGTTCCATCCCAAAATTAAAAGGCATAGAGAAAGAAATAAGAACCTCCTCGCCAACAGGCTTTGAATTCTCACCTTATCATTAAATACTTTATTACTGCAAGTCATCAACAGAGATGGGTTTTGGTTTCCATGTTAATGATCCATATTTTTCTAGGAATTCTATATAAAAGTTAATCTTATCCTGCACTCTCTGTCCTGGAGGTTGGCTTTTTGACCAGAGTTCAAGATTTTCAATACGATTATCCAATCTTTCACCATTTTTATGGTGAACGCTTTCTCTTTTATATAGGGGCCTTCCTAAAAATTCTGACATAACAAAAACATGCTCTAATATTCTGCCACGATCATCCATTTGATTAGGATGTCCCTTTTTTGTAATTGCTTTATATCCTGTTGAGCTTATATGACCTTCCCCATCTTTTCTTTTTCTAAAAGGATCATCTAAAGGAATTCCATGATTTTTTCGATATCTTTCTCTTTTTTTATCTGAATATTGTTGTTTTTTCTTAGCTTCTGATACACGACTTCTTAAATAACAAGCTTTCTTATTAGCTTCTCGATAGTCTTTTTGATAAGCCTTAATTTTTTCTTTGTTTTTTTCGTAATATCGTCTTTTAACCGGATTAGCTATGACCATAACACCTCTAATGTTATCTCTGTTGAAATGACATGTCAGGCGTCAGAGTAACGCTTTTCGGGTGCCCCCTAGACATGTTTGAGAATGAAATATAATCTGTTTATGCTTATTTATCAATAGAAAAGAAACCATTTTCTTGGCGTCAGGAAAAAGGTTTTGACCATATCGAGCATATCCTCGAAATGGTGTAAAGCTGCTTTACATATGATCAACTTGAGAAAGTAACAACCCTACAGCTATTCCAGCCAAGAAAAATGATACGATCAAAAACAAATCCAAGATTATTCCTTATGTAAAGCTGCTTTACATTGCTCTTTCTTCAAAGCCAAACTTATGTTGTGCTCTAAAATCTTCCTAGTCTTCTTCCTTCCAAAATTGTCCACAAGCACCTCTATAAACTGCTCAAGAGTGATGGCTTGGCTTATGTAAGCTTGCTCTACTTCTTTAAAGGAGAATGTTTTCATTTTACATCCAACGCTGAAACTCGATGTCTTCATTTGATGAAAATAAATCTTCAATATCTTCAAGTAAACTTTTTTCCGATTGTTTCTCAATTTCTGGATAGACAATTTCTAAGTTTGATTCTTTTTCCGATTCCATTTGACATTAATTCCTGTTGTGTTATAATTGTTGGTTGCTAACGTCTGATAATTAAGATTATGTCTGTTTCTCGTTATTTTAGCATTTTTACCCGTTTATTTTATTAAATTTAGCTTGGTTTTCTGCTCTAGTAAGGTATTGCAGATTTGAAAGCCTGTGCATTCCACCTTTACTAATTGGGATAATGTGATCCACTTCATATCCTTGAGGGCAATTTCGATAAAATTGATTAATTAACCTTCATTTACATCCTCCCCGGATGAAATCGATTGGCAATATATTCGTTTGAATTGTTTGTCTTGTAAGGCTGATAAGTTGCTACTTTATGAGTAGCCATGCAATAGCGTAACGCGTCGATGGCGTGATCTCCTTTCTTTACTGGAGCATCATCACCCTGTGCGCTTTTCTTAGAATCCCAAACATAACCTTCTATCTCTTTGATTAAATTAGGACAATCTTTACAAACATAAAGGTTTCCTTTACCCATCTCTGTAGTCATGATTTGTATTCCATTATAAACATCATTATCGGCTGCTATAACATGCATTCCGCGTCTTTGAAGCTCTAGCTTCATCGCTAATGCCGATGGGTCTATATATATGTTTCTAACTCCATAAGGTTCCAGGAAGTTTTGGATATCATCTGCAAATTCTGAGTTAATCTTTTGTCTATGTGTCTTCTTACAATCCCAATAATATTCTTTCTCTACCCAAAGACGCTTTCCAGTTTGATTTTGAATACCTGTATGAACTCCAATAAGTACACATGCAAATGCGTTTGAAACACCGTAATCAATCCCAGCAATCCAATACTCAGCAGTAGCAGGAGGCTTATTGACCACATGAACCGCCCTATCAAAGAAATCAAATATTGCGCCTTCCGCCAGACACCAAAGGCCGAGATAGTTGCGCTTATAGAACACACCGCTGGTAGAATCTCTAATACGTCGTTTATATTCGTCATCCACGAAGGGGTTGTCATCAAGAGTAAAATGTAATGCATAGTAGTTTTTATCTCCTTCTTCAGCTTTATCGATCCATTGTTTTAGTTTATGCGTAGGATGCGCTGGGTTCATAGTAGCAAACCCTTTGCTGTGAGGCATACTTAAACGTGTATCAATCATATCGATAATAGATTCAGGGTATAATGTCATCTCATCGCATAAAACAAGTGACATGGTCTTACCTTGGAATTGTCCTATTGCTCCCTCATCTTTTGCTCCAAGGCAGCAGATTGTTTTATCCATATATTTTAGCTGACGTTTACCAGCAAACCACGTGCAAAACGGCCTGAAGATGGATAATTGTTCGCTTTCTAAAATCAAACGGATAACGTTTTGATATATTGTCTCTGAAGAATGCCCAACCATGAATATCTGTGAGTCGGGACATTTGTGTACATGGTGCATGAAAGCAAACGTGGAACCTACAGTCTTACCGCAGCGCACGGAACCATGTGCTAGGTTCCATTTAGCATTTGCTTTAAGGATAAATTCTAATTGCTTTGGTGCTAGTGGTTGCATATAGTCTTAAGAATAAACCACCAGGGGGATTATGTCAAAGAAAGCACAGTTATTGGAGATATTGGATGAGATGATAAAGACTTATGAAGAACTGCCACAAAATGCAATGATCCAACCAGTGACTCATTACGATCACACTTCACTGCTGCTGTTGCTGCGTGAACTGTTTAAGGCTTCTGACATAGCGGAGAGTTGAGCGTGCATTTGTTCAATCTTAACTTTATCTTCCAGACTATATGTAGAAGTGCTTGACTCTGGTGCTTTCTGGCCTAAACGTACTTGTCCGAGCCATAAAAGCATCCTTTCACTCCCTGAAATGGCCTTTTTATGTTGCATATAACGTATATCATCTTCCCCATCCTCTAGAAATTCCTTTTTTTTATCGGGGAAACTCATACCAAATTCATTTATAAATCTGTCATAAAGAGTATCTACATGAATTTCAAAAGTGTTTGCTATACTTTGAGCGGAACATCCCGCCTTCATTCTAATTATTACATCATCCCATTTAATAGTTTTTGCAAGTCTACCCATAAATTATAGTTCTTGGTGGGTTTTGATTTGTACTGATTCCGGTTCACCTTGGAAGTTTAGTCTAGCTTCGTCTATACAGTTTAAAACTTCTTGGTGAATATCGTGTGAGCCTAGTGTAATTTCATCATAGATAAGGAAGTCTTGTTTAAACATTTTTTCGCTATCTTTTAGGATTACAGTGAGTTCTAACATATCTTTAAAGTATTAAAGATTTGAATTTGTGTCAATGAGGCTATTTCTTTTTTGGCGCTTGTGGTGATTTTACAAGAACGGATGGCTTAGGAGTGCATTTGTTTTCTAGGCAGATCATACGTTGCTTAAGAGTCTCTTGATCGTTAGCCATTTGTTCGATTGTGATAGTTAGTTGTCGTAGGATGGTGATGAGGTTGTTTACTTCGTGAGATAGGGTGATGATAGAGACTTTGTTACCATCTATAGAAGCTGTGATTTTTTGAAGCTGTGTGCGGTCATCTTGAGTGAAGAACATGATATACCTGTAAAGCGGCTTTACATAAAGGAAGACATGCAGACCACTTCTGCATGTCTTGTGCACTGACATTGAAGCGTCGGTTTATTTATAAGTAAAGGAAATAATTATAACAACTCTTTTATTTGGTTTACGTGTGTGATAACATGTACGATTATATCGTACAGTTCCTCTACTTGCTTACGCTTTAACTTACCCATGGGGAGATCGCGACCTTTTGATTCAAAAAATATATTACCTTTTTCATTCACTACCATAAAATCCACTAAATGTTTAGCGCCTCCTGGAAGATCAAATGGAACTTGTCTTATGATGTATCTAACAACACCACATTCTTTCATGTTATGGAGGAAAGCAAAACAATCACGCTCTAATAAACTCGGGAAACTCAAGTTGTTGTATGTGCATTTTTTTGCCCCGAACTTGTTTTTGGTTGTTTTTTTGTTTTTTTTTCGTAGTTCCAGGAATTCTTTTGCATTTAACATTTTTCATTCTCCATTGCTCGCCGTGCCATACATGGGATTCTAGTGTACAGGTGGGAGAACAGTGTTGTTTTTTCCCGGGTAAAAGATATTGAAAGGGTTTGTTGCACCATTTGCAGATACGATCTTGTAGAGGATTTTTGTCTCTATAGTATCGTTTCTGCCTTTCAGTATAGCATTCTGGCGAGCATACCGATTTTTTACCTTGGAAAGGGAAGATTTTGTTGCATTCGGTGCATTTTTTTTCTTTATTCATCAGAAAGGTAAATCATCCTGAGAAGCTGGTTTCTGTTGAGGTTGTGCAAATGCTGAAGGAGCGATATTTACGTTTACTTTTGTTTCCCATGAGCGTTCGTTTAGAAATGTTTCAATGTCTTCGCTAAAGAAGGAATCCGAGAAACGCGCGCTAAGGTAGTTCTTTTTGTCATGGTATTGAACACCTGTTGAGACAGCACCCCAGAACAAGCCGCCGTCTTTTGTGCGCTTACGAAGGTATGGCATGCGTAATGAGCAATATTGTGGGTGGTTGTTTGAATCCCTTCCATTGAGAACAGCAAATTCTAGCGTAACGATTTCGTTTACGTACTGATCTTGTGGTGTGAGTTGAGCGTTTATAAATTTAAAGCATTGTTTCGACATGTTTATTCCTTTATTTTGTCTAATCTTTCTAATATTTTTTCTGTTATGTGTTCTAACGAGTGGATTCTTTCTGATAAGAAATCTAATCTCTCTTCAAGATCCTGTAAATCTTCTAATTTTTCTATAAGCTTAAAAAGTTCATATTTTAAAGATAAATCCATCTAGATAATCTTTGCTAAAATTTTATCTTCTTGAGTGATGAAAAACATTTCATCATCGATTACAATCGGATGTGTGTTGTATGGAGTGATGACAATCTTGTTACCAATGAGTATTTTTGTTACCTCATCCCCTATTTCTACAACGATGTAGAATTTTGGAGGTGATTCATTTGGTAGAAGCAGAGAGTGCTTGCTTTCTTCTTTAAACGGTTTTATGACGACATTTTTTCCGATGGGTTTAATCATTTTTATTTCCTTTTAGCTCTGATCCACATGCCATGCAAGTTTTTCTTTCTTCTGAGAAGAAGAATTCTCTATAGCAACCACAGCAGGTGTAAATATGTATTTTCATTTCTCATCTTCCCAGTCTGATTTGTTAAGGTAATTTTCCAATCTTGAGATGCGCAAAGATAGCAAAAACATCCATGTGAGGCAAAGGAAAGCCATTGAGCCTAGGATCAGCAAAGGAGTTGGGACGATGCTTATCATTTTTTCTTTCCTTCAGCCAAAGCAAGCAGTCTCATCTTAAATTCAGAGTCAATCCTTTCAAGTCTTCCGTGAAAATCTTTAGACTCTTTAAACATGGCATCTTTGAACGATTCGATAGATCGTTGGCAATGGAGGTAATCTGCCCTGCTTTGCCTAACAGTCCAAAGGAAAAGCCCTAGATTAGCAATAACGATTGTAGCTACCTGATACCATTCCATTATTTTTTGTTATCCTGCATGAATTTGTAGTGCTCTGTTTTTAGGGTAAGAAGTTCATCTTTCATTTCTTTTTGAAGAGTGCAGAACATTTCATAAAGTTTATCAGATCTTGCCGATTGAGCTTCTACTCTTTCTTCAATCTTAGTGATAAAATTCCTAAGATCTCTTGTGTAATACAAGCCAATCAAAAACATGGCAACGATCATTTGCCAGTTAAGGGATTGAATGATGTTGTAAATTTCCGTCATTTTCTATCCTTCACCAACTGTACGAACATAGCGTATAGTTGATCGATTCTTATAGCATGGTTATCCATACGATTTGTGATCGATTTCATATGATCGTTTATAGATTTTACATCTGCGTCTAGCCTGCTGATAAGCCAATAGATCATTCCTCCCATTCCCAGAAGGAGTGTAAAATTTACACTTACAATTGTTATAAGATCGGATGTTGTCATATTTCTGAAACCTCGTTTAAAGGCGTTAGGCCGCCTATTTTTGTTAAAACATCCTCGGACATCTAAGTAACCTTTCTCGAGCTTCTAGCCCTGTTTCTGTGCGAATTAGAGGCATTCCTACACATCTATGTCATTTCCGAAATGATCTTGGTCTACCAAAGCCATTTCAAGCGTTTCTTTTATTTCTGCTTCGAAATCATCCAAAGTATCCTCCGCAAAGTCAAAGCATTCGATGAGGTATTCGATTTGTTCTTTTGAGAGATCTATGAGCATATTTTCTCCTTTTCTTCGAGTGTATCAGGTTGATAATTTATCCGATAGATTATTCTTTCAGAGAAAGATGTTTATCATAATATTCTATAAAACATTCTTGATCCATAACAAGACTTAACTCATCTCTCATAAACCAAAAATGTCTTATGAAACCACGATTTAACAATTCATGAAGCATTTTCTTTTTTCTTTCCATTTTTCCGAAATTACGATGTATTCGATTCGGTATTCCTCGCATTAAAGAAAAATTATACGGAGGTTGTTGATTTATTTCTGTTAAATATTTTTTCATATTAGGTGTCATCAATTTAATGATTCTTTCCGAGTCTCCAGACAATCTTTCCATGCTATCCTCTATTTTGTTTTGTGTATTTTTTTTCTCTTTCTTTTGCTTCTGTCCTAAGTAAATCTATTTCCCAATATCGATTAATCAAACTCTTTTCAACATATGCTTCGGGTTTAGGTTTAAACTCTTTTTCATTCATCTTTTCATAATATTTTAAGGATTCGTAAATTTCTTTTGGTGGATAAGTTTTGAACCAACGAAGAAGGGTTTTATCGCCAATTTTCTTTTTATCAGGGAATTGATAAGCGTCAATCCAAGCCATGAGACGATCTTCAGACGCCTCCGGAGGAGAAGAATTTTCTTTTATAAAGGACGAACCAGATGATTCGTTGAAGTTGTGAACATTTCCACCACCTCTAAAGACGTCCTTTATATCTATAACTCTATCATCTTCTTTCTTTACGTCTGTCTTGTGGGGATCTGTTGGGGGTCTGTTGGGGGTCTGTTGGGGGTTTTGTTGGGGATTGATTTCATAAAAAGACTCTGTAACCCATTCGTAGATGGTAAATCTCTTGGGGGTTTTGTTGGGGGCCTTTTTGAGAAAACCTGCATTCTCCATGGTTTTTACTTGGGTGCGCACCTCATCTTCCGAAAGCCCTGTTTCTTCAGAACAGGTTTTTCTTCCAAATATAAATTGATATGATTTTAAGTTAATCATTTTGTTGTCATGGAACACTTCTCTTTCTAAAGATTTACATCTTGAGAATGCCCAATCAATAAAAAGTAGTCTTTTTATATGAGATTCATCTTTTTTAGGCTTAAACCATCCGTTATTCCTAAAAAATGATGGTTTGAGTTCGAAGTTAAATGGTACTTTAGACATGTTGTGCGACCTTTTTTCAGGTTTTATTCGGTTCGCACTTGAATCTTTTTGGAGAGTTATGCTAAACTAGAGGTAATCACACGCTCTAGCTCTTGTCTCCAATAAGGTTCAAGTGCATGTACAAGGCCGACCACCATGTCGGCCTTTTGCATTTATACTGTTCTATTCTCACTCTGATTTAAAATCAACAGATACATGCTGACAATAACCAGAACAGTGTTTTGCTTTATCTTCGATTTCATAATCGATTAACAGAGGCTTTGCAAATACTAAATCATCTCCCGCTTCTGTGGTAAGAATGAACCGGTTAGATTCTAGGTATCTCAATGATTCAGTAAACGCGGCTTCATAAAGGGTGATGATTTCACTATCTTTAATGTAATGCTTGCATATCAAGAAATACAATTCCGCTGCAAATCCAGTCTGTATCAGCCTGTCAACACAATGTGGGCATGATTTATACATATTTTTGTGGCCTAAAATCTTATTTGAATATATCGTCATACAGGAAACCCCGAGTTTCTGGCGCAGTGACGATGTGTCCTGCGCTTTTAATACTCTTAGCATTTTTTTATCTCAACAATATATTTTAATTCTGATAACCTAATCTTTTGGGGGTAGATTATGAAAGAGTTTCTAAAGGATATAAGAGCGGCTTTCGAAAGAGATCCTGACTTTCGTGTTCTCATGCTAAGTGTTAGTCTTTTCATTGCAGTTATTTTCACTCTCATTTTTCATTTTATCTTTGATTAATATGTCTTTATACATATCTTGAGGGGTCACTTTCCAATCTGTAGCGACACAAATTCGAATAGCAGTAGTCAGCTTTAAATCTTCTCCCGATAGAACTTTCCATAAAGTCACTGGACTTATTTTCGCTTTTTGTGCAAAGAACGTTTGTTTGACACCGAAATCGGTGAAGTATTGCCTAAGGTTCATGATTTAATTCCCTTTTGTGAATTTTTGTGTTGCGGTAATTTTCTTAATTGTGATACATTTTGTTTATTAGAGTAAATTTAAAGACTAATTAAGTTCAAGGAGAAAATAAAATGATACTCGGGGCGACAAAACCAAAGCAGATGTTTGATGAATACATCAAGCAGTTAAGAGATCGAACGCTGTCGGAAGATGATGTCGATTATGAAGCGCTGACGCGGATCATTCGCGATAATGATGATATGGGTTTAATAGAGTTAATGAACGAGATAGGGGGAAATCATGCTAGCGATGCTTTTTAACTGCTGCACCTGCCATTACCAAAATGAAGACCTTGATGATTTCCGTGAAGTCGAGGGCTGCCTTTATTGCGTAGACTGCTACGATGATGAAGAGATCGTTTACAAATGCGAAGAGTGCCACTACAGATCGGGCAACGCTTACTATTACAAACTTGTTGCGACCAGCCCATACACTGATAAGACTGTATGTATCGACTGCCTTGAAAAATCTAATTGCTCCACAGGATGGTAACCATGAATCTACATAGTGAAAATATTAACGAAATCTCTTCAGCTTTAGCAAAGGTTCAGGGTGAAATCAAAGCGGCTCAAAAAGATGGTGCGAATCCTCATTTTAAGTCAAAATTCTCGAGTTTGAATAGTCATTGGGAGGTTTGTCGTGAAGTTTTATCCAAGAACGGTCTAACAGTCACTCAGTTGCCTAGTATCACCGAAGACGGTAAAAATGTACTGGTGACCATGTTATGTCATTCCAGTGGGCAATGGTTTAAGTCGTGTATGATTCTAAAACCAGTAAAGGATGATCCTCAAGGAATGGGTTCATG
>Ga0315288_10013541_pt1 | contig 10210 bp, 16 predicted proteins | sample YL17G11_20_MG_FD_203454 | JGI IMG/M metagenome (GOLD analysis project Ga0315288, IMG submission 203454) | Sediment microbial communities from Yellowstone Lake, YNP, Wyoming, USA - YL17G11_20 | ecosystem: Environmental > Aquatic > Freshwater > Lake > Sediment | place: USA: Wyoming | collected... | reverse complement strand
GTTAGCCGAGAGCATTTTCTTGCATATTGATTGCAGTGTCTTCGACAAAGACCCCGCTTTTTGGGGGCCTGCCCGCACCCCGGATAGGCGCATCTGGAGGAGTTCCTAACCTTAGAGCGTCTGATCGGAACTCGTTTCGGAGATGTCGGTGTGCCCCTGGCCTGCAATAAGCCACGATTAATCAAGTTGGTTTCATTGGCAATACCCTTTTTAATAAGGCGAGCCGCGTAAACTCGATGTGTATTGCACAAACCACGACGACTTTGCATCGCGGTGCAGGCAGGAACTCGACACTCATTAGGACGGCCAGTTTTCCCTTTTGTAGTATCCCCTCGACGGAATATTTTTTCATCCAAGTTCACTGCCATGCCCTTACCAGGACTCAATAAGCCCTTTTTAATGAGCTCTTCCTCTGTGGTTTGTCCACTTTCTACCTGATGCCGTAGGCGCGCATATTCTTCTGTGCTTACGCCTCTTATCTTTTTTTCGTTCATAATTTGATTGTAGCATTAAGACGTTAATCTGCGAAAAGTAGAAATAACAGGTTGCTTTTTGTGTCTGAAAACTTCAGAATACAGTTATGGATAAATTACGACGGCCTCGCATTCTTGTGCTACTTGGTTTTCTGATGTTTTTGATCACCGGAATATTTATTTCTCAGATTTTTGATGCTACCCGCAATTTTATTGCAATCCAAGAACTATTTAAAAAGAATCCTTCCGCTGTGGAGATAAACTATTTTTGTTCTTCTTATCACAAGGGCGTAGGATGTGATATTTACGTGTTAGCCGTAGAAAATGATAAATATTTCTTCCCCAATAAATACGTAGTCATTACTAAATATGCGAGTGGAAGACTACTGATCGATTTAATTTCTGAGCCCAATACAGCATCAGTTATGTTGGAGGGGCCGGATGCCTGGCAATACTTAGAAACTATGCACTTGGATCTTCCTCGATAATATCGGCCAGTCCTTTATTTAATAAATCAGATGTTTTTTTCTCCGCCTCTAGCCAATTTGATAGGTAATGGAATATATTCATATACCAGGAGACGTCTCCTCCTTTAGAAAATTCAAGTTTAATAGCTTCTTTTTTGATGGTGCACTTAATCATTCTAGTGAGATATTCAAACGTGCTATTTGCGGTCTCGGAATTATCATAGGTGCGAAGCAGGAAACTACGTAGTGATGTTTTTATTTCTTCTAGATTTTTTCGCGCTTCGTCTAAATCTTCCTGCATAACTTCTATTATTACAAAAAATCACCCAAATGAAGCCTTAACTGTTGCTCAAACTAGAGATTAGGCTAAAATAGGTTAAATCCGGAGGAATTCAATGGCAAAAGCAAAAAGTGATCACGTTTTAGTTGGTAAAACCTTTACTGCCAAAGGGCAGCTATACCGAGTGCAGGACGTACAAGGAACTATTGTCTATGCGTCTAAAATGATAGATGACAAGACCTGTCAACGCGGACGGCCCAGCAAATTCGAATTGCCGGATATAGTTACTCTACTCGGCGTCTCCTTAGCCTCGTTGGAGGCGGCAGCCGTAAAGCCAATCAAAGTTAAGCCCAAACCAGAAGAAATCGTAGAAGAAGTTCCTGCTCCACTTCCTGCTAAAATAGCCCCACCAACCCAAGAAGAAATAGAAGCTAAGAAAAAATCCTTAGCCAATTTACTGGCGTTGTTTCCAGATATTAGTTCTTCTAGCGACTGGTAACATATGGTATACTTATGGCGTGGAATGTGTATGCGATAGCAAAGATCTATTTTGTTATGGTTGCTGCTGCGGCTACCACCAGAACTTGTCTCTAAATCTATTTTTCAATGGTAAGGATTTCGTGGTAGCACGAAATCCTTATCATGCTAAATGGATACTTCTAGAAGAAGGTTTGGAGCTATCTAAGCGAGGATGGTCTAAAATTGATGATAATGAGTATGTAACGTTTTCAATTGGCTCCCCCGAAGGAGAATCCCTGACCGCAGCCGAATGGGTGACCACTCTGGGAGAAGGGTATGCCGTATCGGTAGAATAATGGACGATCAATGCAATTGTGGGCACACGCTTTTGGAACACGCTAAATTCATAGGACTAGCGTGTGAAAAGTGCACGGAATGCACTGGCTGGGAAAAGAAATGCGTTTGCGACATGAAAGTTCTTCTCAGCAAAGGTTGCCAGTGCGAGTCCGCAACTAATTGATTTTTCTATTATCACGTCTATCCTGTAAAAATGACCGTAGAAACTATCTTTTCTTTAGAAATCCTCGATGAGGAAACTCTCTCTTACTTAAGAAAATTTCCTAATGAACTGTGGATTGGAGAAGCCACCCGAGCCTTGCAGGTCGGGATCGCTGTCCTAAACAAAATAGCTATTAATAATGACATGCATTACTTGGATGCTCAAGTTTCTAGGACGTTGAATACCGTTGAGAGGGAATTTCAATTACTAGCAGGAAAATTCCAGAGCCAATTATTGTCAGCATTAGACCCGCATCAAGAAGGTAGCTACTTAGCGCAAGCAGGCCAAAACATAGAGGCTAGGGCGGCTACACTGTCTAACTCTTTAAATACGGTCATACAAAATACACAGGAAATGTTATTGCAACAACTGCGGTTACTAGAAGGAGAGTACTCCAAAATAGACTTTAAATTAAATCCTACCAATGAAGTTGGGTATTTAGGGGTGATTCATAATCAAATTCTTCATTTTGAAGGCAGCTTGGCCAAGCAGTTCAATGAAACCGACACTGCCAGTTTTGTTGGTAAATTGCGAAGCTGTGTTGGAGATTATTTTGGAGAAAATGGGGAGATTATACGACTTCTCGATGAAAAGTTAAAAATGGATTTGGAGGGCCGAACTCCGCTGGGGCAACTTTTCGTGGGCCTCAAGACAGAAATTAGTCTTCTACGTGATACAATCGTCAGAATTATCGCCAGACAGGAATTAGTGGATCAAACTACTAAAAAAGGTTTTGTTTTTGAGGAAGTCGTGCTAGAACGACTGGAAGAGATCGCCAAGCCGTTCGGTGATATTGTGGAGGACATTTCTCTTAAGTCAGAAGCGATATCTAATAGCAAAAAAGGCGACTTCCTGTATCAATACGGCGACTCTGGGGCCCGCGTTGTCTTGGACGCCAAAAATTACGGAAAATTAAAGTCCTTACCAGCGATGCTTGCTTATATCAAAGAGGCCATTAAAGAGCGTGATGCTAAGTTTGGGATTATCGTTGCCCCCAACGAGCAGTCACTACAAAAACAAATAGGCTGCTGGAATGCCTACAATAACTGCATTGTATGCACTATTGATTCTTTGGGCGTTGCTCTTAGGTATGCCAAGTACTATACTCAACTGTCCACTGGTGAGAGCGCCAACCTTAATGTCGGAGGAGTACAGATGAAATTAGAGGAAATTAGTAGGAAACTTAAAGAGTTTACAAGTATGAAAGCCAAGTTAACGAAACTATCCAATGGAGTAGCTACTGCGGTGCAAGAAATACAAACTCTTATTGATGAGACCCGGGATCGCATCCATCAATTACTAGAAGAAATTGACCACGAATTCAAAAAAGCGCATAATTAGAAAATGATTGCTACCGAGAAATTTCTTCAATTACTAGGACAACACGGTCAACTCCGTTCTCAAAGGAAAAGAACTATCTTTCACTATGACTTTCCCTCAGGAGCCGTGGCTTGTTTTAAAACAATGCGAATGCCCCATCAAATAAGGCTTCATAGTATTTCCGTAGATACCCCTAAGCTCGGAGTAGGAACCAGTTTGATGCGAATGATTTGTGACATCGCAGATCAATGTGGTGTAGTTATCGAACTCACCGCACTTCCCCTAGGCCCCCTTTCTGGAAAAATAGGAATGCCCAAGCTAATAACCTGGTATCGTAGTTTTGAGTTTGTGATTAACGATGATTTTTATGAAGACCAGGAGGTAGACCTAATCGAGGGATTGGAGATGATCAGAGATCCTCACTAAACTGTCCACATATAGCAAAATTTAATTTTGTAGGCAAATATGGCAAGATGAAAAAACCTAAAATACAGAAAAATGTAACTAAAAAATTAAAGAAAAAGCACAAAGAGGAACTCAAGCGTAAAGAAATCAGAAAGCAACAAAAAATGGCACATATAGAAGCCTTAAAGGCTCTTAAGGGGCTCTCCGAGGAAGAGCTAGATAAAATTTTAGGGAAGGAAGAACTTGATGATGAAAATGAATATTAAAAAATGTTATATTACATTCAATGGAAATAATTCTAGACAAAGAATATCTTCTTATTGTTAATAAATCCATTCAGAATGAATGTATCGACTATTTAGGAAAAACTGTTGCTCCACGTTATGTTAAATGGGGTGAATTATCAGGAAAACGTGTTAAAGTTCGGGCTAAATTAAAAAGTCTTATTGATTATTTCGAAGTAAGTTTGGTCAATGATGTTAGCCATGTCTTTTATGTTTCTAAGAAGATGCTTAGCTTAGTTCCCTGTCTCATAGCTAAGTGCCAGTGTTCTAACCGACAACTTTTTTCAATTGGATGTCAATGCGGAGCTTTTTTGAAAGAAATGTCTCAAACAGATTAGTCAAAGTGGTCCACATCTTCTTGGGTTGGCCAGTAGAGATTAGTGCCAGAAGCTTCAGTAGCATCTTCCCACTTTTCTGCAAAATAAATACGGTTGGCTAACATTTCCATTGTTTTCAAGGACTTACTAATTCCAATTCGAAGTGGAACCCGAAGAGTAAAGCTCTCTGAAAAACTAGATCTACCACCAGAACCGCTTACTTTTAGGTAACCCGTGCATATTTTGGGACCAGCATAATCACTACAAATTGGCTCATCTTCCAGCATAATATCTGTGCGGTTATGAACAGAACGACCTCGAAACCCACGATTTTCACTGTAATCCGCTTCTATTTGCGGAAGATAGACATTTCTCCAGAGAACTCTGATCCAAGCATCATCTCGTGGGGGTTCACCCCCGGCTTCCTGCTGGATGGAGGTCTCATGAAAAAGAGCGATAGCATAGCTCGGAGCTTGTTGGCGTTCAAATGTTTCGCGCTGTGACGGATGAAGAATATCTTTGAATAACGCTGGGGTAGAATCTACCCAGCCCCACTTTATTAAATAGGAATTAATAGCATCGATCCAACCTTGTGTGGTTCCTAGCGGATAATTGCGTTTCACATCCCAAATAATAGTTTTATCGTAACGGCAAACAACAGTGCCAAAACCCCCGCCACACAGATCGGCAGATTTTTTACCAAGACCTAGGTGGGCGGCTACAATCACGGCCTCTAACCCCAAATCTTTAAAACCACTGGTAGTGTATAAGTTTTCGACTACCTGCAATAATGTTGATGCTGCTTCTTGATTTCCCGTTCGCAGATAAACACTCATGAGCCGAGCCGCGTCGGTTAGTGATCCAGATGCGCGGTATTGACGCTCTAGTGATCGTAAATCTACGTCAGGATTTCTTCGCATTCTTTAATTGTAGCAATTTAGAGTTGAAAACCGCGAGTCACAAAGGTAAATAGTTTTCGACCATTTACCACTGTGTATACTTGGTCTCCACCGCGACCTTGCGAACGACGTATTTTGCAATTTTCGCGAGGAACTAAAACGGAGCGACCTGACGCCACATCATAAAAACGGATGGCAGCCGCAGTGTGGGCTACTCGGCGGCCCGCCGCCTTGGGTCGTTTACGGAGTTTATTTCGCTTGCCGCGATGGGCCTCACAGCGAACTCCGCTGCCTTTGCGATTACAAACATTTCCGGAGCGTTTGACGTAAGTGCAATTTGCCATAAATTCATTATAGCATCAATTTCTAATTTTCCATTTTCGTAAGTAATTTCGTAATGCCCTGATCATCCACTCCGAAACAAATGACCTCTTCCACCGTTTGCGATCCCTGGTAGCTCGATGCGATAGATCGGAGCACGATATGCATGTTATTGGTGTCTAGCGGAGAATTTACTCGCTCCATTGTACGAACGACCGTGACTGGGCTAGCCCCGCTAGACTGGAGCAGAGGCAAGGATATCGTGATTCCATCCCCCAAGCCAAAAGTTGTGATCAGATAATCGTGGAATGAGTCAGCGGATCCTGGGATGCCGCCTCGTGGTGCAAGATAAGCGTCCCAGACATAAATCTTACTCTGTATTTGTCCGGCTTGGGCCGCTAGCAGTAAATTCATACTTGCATGCTCCAACTGACGGCGTTTTTTTTCTTGTTCTTCTCCGATAAAGTTATAGACCGTACGGGTGGGATCCGTGAGTCCATAACAAATATTATAACGCTTCACCTTAATTGAATACTTTCTCGCACAATATGCTAAAAGCTTCTCAGACCACAGACCCACGGCCCCCAGTGCCTCGACTTTTTTTCCACCATTTGTTTGGTAATCATCGAAGATCTCTGGAATAATTAGATCAAAGATAGAAGCATAATGATTCATTATATCACTACTTCCAAAACCAGCTTGATCGTTCAGCCCTCCCCAATCAGTGGTTAGGTCATCAGGTAAATATAGAAAATTATTATCGAGGGCAGCTGGGATACATAAAGGTTCGAGATAAAAAGAATCAGTCCGATGCCGAATTACCCACGAATAAGTGATTGAATTTTCTGTTTCGAATGTTTGGCGCAAATCATTTGATTTTTTAATCGAGCAGTGCATGCTCAATATTGTGGGACGTCTTTCATGTAGTGGAAGAACTTCGAAATTGTAATTAGTAAATGGGATAGGTTTTTCTAATAAAACTGCTTTCGGCCTAATAATATCTATCGCTTTTTTTAAATCATTTTCGGAAGCAGGAGTCATCCAGAGATGCATAAAAACGTCCGCATTGTTTGGTTTAACCAGATTGGTCAAAAAATTATCGACATTTTTTAAAATATCGCGGGGTTGCCCAGAAACACATATTGCAATCGGAACTTCGGAACCTTTTTTCATGTCGCTTCGATATGATATCATTATTTAATGAAAATTAAAACCATTCTATTTGATTTAGATGGTGTTTTGATCGAATCATGCCAGTGGCATGTAGACGCTCTAAATTTTGCGCTCCAAGCAATCGCTGGATTTAAAATTTCAGAGGAGGAGCACGTAAGCCACTACAACGGATTACCGACCAAAACTAAATTGAATATCCTGGTAAATAAGAATTTGATTAATCAATCAATGGTTCCATCGATATGGCAATTAAAGCAAGAAAAAACAGTTGAATTAATTAATCAGTGCGCTATCCTAGATATTAGGAAGATAACCATGCATCGATGTCTTAAGGCCAGTGGTATGCAACTCGGTTGTGTCACTAATACCACAAATGAAGTCTCGGAATTGGCACTAACCAAAACTGGTCAAAAAGAATTTATGGATGTCATCATTTCCAGTAACGATGTTAGAAACTTAAAGCCGTGTGGTGAGGGATACATTACAGCCATGGTTAGACTGACCACTTATCCGAAAGAAACACTGATTATTGAAGACTCTGACGCCGGCTATCAAGCAGCTGTTGCAACTGGTGCACATATTATGCGCATCAAGGACAGTTCCGAAGTCACAATAGAAAACATCAACAATTACTTAGGAGAAAAATAATGAAAATAGTTATTCCGATGGCAGGAGAAGGCTCTAGGTTCGCCAGTGTGGGGTACGATAAACCCAAACCATTAATAGATATTAATGGAAAACCCATGATAGGAGTAGTCACTGAGAATCTTAAGTTTGATGCCGAGTATATATTTTTGGTTCGAAAAAAACATTTAGAAGCCTTCGACTTAGAAAAAATTATCAGTTCTCTAGTTTGTAAGTATAAGATAGTAAATGTTGACAGTTTAACCGAAGGAGCCGCCTGTACGGTGTTGCTAGCTAAGGAATATATAAATACAGATGAGTCACTACTGATAGTTAATTCAGATCAATTTGTTGAATATTCTTCTGAAAATTTTAAACTATTGATGGACTTTAGCGCTGTTGATGGAATTATACTTACATTTATTGATAATGATAAAAAATGGAGTTTCGTTAGACAGGATGATACGGGCAAGATTATAGAGGTAGCCGAAAAAAAACCAATATCCAATATCGCGACGGCAGGAGCCTACTATTTCCGAAAGGGCCGGGACTTTGTTAAATATGCGGAGCAAATGATTAATCAAAATGACAGAGTGAATAACGAATTCTATGTAGCCCCAGTTTACAATTACCTTATCAAAGATAATAAGATAATTATCCCCTTCTTTGTTACTAAAATGTGGGGGTTAGGCACTCCGGAGGACTTAGATTACTACTTACAATTTAAAAAATAATTTCGGAAGTCTTGGATTTGATCACTGCAAACACCTGCTATTTTGTGTGCAAAGAGTTTCTCAGGCGTCAGTCCGGCTATTTCAGGCATAACACACACCGAAGAAGCAGTTAATTCTTTGCCGGGAAAAGTCCACAGATAGTGATGTGGAATAGTCGGTGTGATGTCATCGTTTTGATGAAAAAAACAAATAACACCCAGCGATATCAAACGTTCAAAAACGGTTATGTTTTTAGCGTGACACCAAAACTTGTGTTCATTTATCTGGGTTTTAAGAAATTCAGGTTCAATAAGATATGATGGTCCGTCATGACCTAGATAGTAGCAGTTATTTTTTAGCCAAACGTCTATTTCTACGTCATAGTCATTTAACGCAGATAGGATGTAACCTACAGAATTTTCTAAACTCCGGTTGGCTCGCGTGATGTTTCCTCGATGGGAGATGAAATGCATATTTATAGTTTACAATTTTTTAATCTTTAAAAAAGATTGACTCTAACTACAATATATAATATACTTCACTTAAGGAGAAAAATTTATGGGAAGTGGAGCAGTTGATGGTCGAATCGCGCTTGGACCCGCCGGAGGTGGCATTCCAGCCGCGGCTGCGGGAGCAGGAGGCGCGTCAGCAGGGAGTCTAGGAGCGTCAAGTAGCATTGCTGGCGTTATGGCGGTAGCTATTGCAGCAGTAGCAGTCGCTGCTATTGAAAGTAATCCAGTAGCTACTCAAAAAAGCCTACCCTTTTCAGTTCCTTGCTTTGAACCTGGCCAGGTTTCCTATGGATATGGTCAGTTTCTAGAAGGCCCTGTTTCTTTCAACAGATTCGCTATAGAAATACAGCCATTATCAGCTGCTTCAGGAGCATTTACATCAAATGGTAAACCAATAACAGTTCGTTATGCTACTTCTGCTTCTTTGCAAGATTCTCTTACCGTCATTATCGCAGGTGGTGCGGTTGAATCCGCGCTTGCTACCGGAAACTATAGACTTATGCGTGGTCTCATAGGAAAAGCTGGCACTACTTATGTTAAAGGAAATAGTCTTGTAGCACTAACAAGTCTTTTTGGGCTTCCTGTCCTGACCAAAGCAGGAATTGGAACTAACCCACTCGTAACATTTATTGCGAACCACGGAGCGACTTCTGGGGATGTGGTAATGTTTGGTAATTGCGTTGTTTTATCTAAAACAGAGGCAACTGCTCTTGGTATAACAGTTACTGCTGCTGGAACTATATATATTCCAGCCGCGGGAGGGACTTGGGCAGTCGCCCCAACTGCTAATGACGCCAGTGCTATAGTTGTAATAGCAGAAGATTCAGGGGCCGTTTTGATTTGCCAGTCTAATCACTAGCCACTGAAAACATCAAACAGCGCAGATTTTTCTGCGCTGTTTCTGTTTCTACAGAAATCCCAAATATATTAAATATGGTATGAGGAGAACCCCATTCGATAACGTACAGTTATAGCATGTCATACTTCTACCAAGGACTTGGGCACCCAATAGCTCACTCACAAATCGTCCGGGATCTAAACGGAACGGGAACCTCAAAGGTTCAAATTCAACGTCCTGGTCTAGCGGGAACTTCATCCAATAAACAACTATATGGTAATCGGATGCGGCCACGCAATAAGCCAAGTCAATGGGCCAATTTGGGCAACCTTGTCAATCAAGGCAAGCACGGACCCAGCCATCCTAACTAGGGGGCAACTGGTTCACTCTGCTTCTAGAAATAGCTAGTATGTTAAAAAAAACACGATGCATATATAGCGGACAAATATTCGGATTATTTACAATCCAACTAGCAGTGTAGGCAATTTCCTCCGACAGAGGACCAATGCCAAATAAATCAGTAATAAAGCGATTAGATTTATCTACTATAGACGCTGTTTCTGATT
>Ga0315288_10013538_pt1 | contig 10212 bp, 5 predicted proteins | sample YL17G11_20_MG_FD_203454 | JGI IMG/M metagenome (GOLD analysis project Ga0315288, IMG submission 203454) | Sediment microbial communities from Yellowstone Lake, YNP, Wyoming, USA - YL17G11_20 | ecosystem: Environmental > Aquatic > Freshwater > Lake > Sediment | place: USA: Wyoming | collected... | reverse complement strand
CGGTTTCAGGTCTCCGAAGGATTTTCCGTAGTCCATGCTGATCGGATCGTAGAGGCTTTTCCGGCCGAAAATCATCACTGTTGGTTTGTCAACCGGCCGCAGCGCGCCGTTGATAAACATGCGGCCCGCGGTCTTCATCGATGCGCTTTCTACTTCATCCTGCCAATAATGGACGCCTTCTACCGGCGCACCCTCATGCGAATAATTCATAGCGCCACTGTAGGCTTCCGCTTTGTCGGGATCCGGCGCGCCACCGTGCTTATGCCAGCAGACAATATCCCAATCTTGAATTGCCGCCAGAGCCAGGATTCGAAACGGGAATTCGGCGCGGTACTTTGATGGATTGTTGGTCTGCGTTTCGTAGGCAAAGAAGGGCTTCCCGGGCATGCGGCATGCCTCGGCCCAGCATTCGGGGCCCATGCTTGTTCACGGCGACTCATCCAGGCCGGAGGTGAAAGGGAACCGCCGCTGCTGACGGTCTTCGGCAAACTGCCACAGGTAGGTGTCCATCACCGAGGCATCGTTGAATTGGTTGATGAAGAGGGATTGTATCCGGAAGTTCTCCCCGGTATCGAAAATGATGGGAACGCGACTGATCCCGCGTCCTAATTTCCGCAACGCATCCCGCTGAGCCGACTTGAACGCGACGTTCATATCGAGGAAGAAGCGAATGACGTCGCTGCCGCGCTGACGGGTGAAATTGTCGCGGCTGAAAGCCTGTTTCTTCGCGGTGAGCGCGGCAAGAACCGATGCGCTGGCATCGCTCAGGTTCTTGATCTCGGTATTTGACGCCAGGGGAGCGATCGCAATGATCTTTGAATTCAACGACTCGCCCGGCAGCAAAAATCCCCATGCCTTGGCAAGCCCCGCGTCATCACTATATGACTTTTTGAGAAATTCGCACCATTTATCCTGCAACTCGTCGCGGAAGAACTTCGGCAGGTCCTGCCAGTGGCCATTTATCATATTGCCAAACCACCACTCTTCGTTGTACATCTCCCATACCGCAATCTGCGGATCATCACCCAGTCGCAGATTGTTCTTGTATTTATTCCGCCATCCGACGATCTTCTCTCTGTGTTTGGCAGTGATCGCCTGAATCCGCGGATCCCAGCCGCCTTCCCAGTTGAATGCTAATTCCCGTCCATTTTCCCCAATGGCCTCGCGCCAGGCCTTTTCGGTCGCCGGATCGTTAATCACCGCCGCATCGCCGGCTGTAATCCGGCCAAGTATATCACCTCCTAAAGAGGTCATCCAAACCTTGATCCCGCGCTTGTCAAGCGACTCTAACGATTTTGCGAATATATCGGCTGTCGAGCCGTCTCCGGCCGAATAATCTTCGAAGCAGGCCGGACTGGTCCAGTAGCGAACCAGGTTGAATCCCAGATCCTGGATGCGCTGAGCGTAGGCATCGTTGGTACGGTATTTCTTGGCGATTCTCTGCAACCGGACCGCGAAAGAATCGGGCTGCGCATTGTCGGTTCTCCTGGCGCCGCCTAAGTCAAAATTGCCGATGAATCCCCAATACCGCACGCGCTTTCCTTCACATTGCAGATGGCCGTCGGGGCTCACGGTAACGTATTTGTCGAGCGGTATCGCCGGGACATCGAGATCTTTCGATGCTGCTGCGCTCGAGGAAAACATAATCATCGGTCCGGTGGAACAGACGATCAACAATGTTCTTCGAAGGATCGCGCCAACCTCTTTCAAGGTTCTGCCTTTCCCGTTCATCCGACTCCCCTTTCTAGGTGTTTCGTTCTTGCGTACCTGGTTTCCGGGATTGCTCGCACGTTGCCGGTCGTACGGTGCTGCTATAGACCAACGACACTTCCGCTTGCCCTGCCTTCGCTCGTGCCGCGATCTTCGGATAGGCATCCTTCATCCATCCATTCACGGCATCGGAGTCCCGCTGGTATGCACGAAACAACGATCGTTGACGAGTCAGACCCTACTTCAATGCGGAACAGCCAGTCTGCTCCTGGATCGCCCTTCCTGACGAAGCTCAATGCAGGTAATGCCGGCGGAACGGCCGTTTGACGGTATCAACGTCCGGTGAATACCGGTATAGCCGGAGCGTTCCTTGACAACGCTGATGATTCTCCCCGAGACATCGTAGGCCAGTAGCGTCACAGGCGCCGGACTCAGGACGCTGTAGGTCACTTCGATTCCCCGGTGGGTTCTTGCGGCCCAAAGGCGAATGTCCTTGTTCACCGCAACCGGCCTTGCTTCCCGGGCGCCGGTCAAGAGCGCATTTTGCACCGCCACGGAGTCGTACGCCGTGAACAATGCGATATTGCCGCCTGCGGGGCTGGCGACATTCCCGCTTGCGCTGTCAGCGCCCAGGATCCTCTTTGTTCCGTTCCTTGTCTCAGAGACAAGTTGCATGTAGCCGCTCCAGGGCTGGCAGAAATTCACCTGCCAGACCCCGGCCGCCGAAACATTGGCGTTGTTGGCTATCGTTAGCAGGTAGCTGCCGTTTTTGCTGGTGCAATTATTGTAGTCCAAATATCCGAGAATTTCAGTGAAGCCGCCCAGACAAAAAATCATGCTGCCCCAACCTTCATCGTAATATCCCGCGGCGCGCACAATCCCGTTGCGGACGATCAACGTGGTGTCCCAGCAACATGCCCCTTCCCATTGCCAGAGCCATACCCTGGCTTGAGGATTGTCAATGACATTTCTGATGCCGCTGGTAATGTCGGTGATGTATGTTTCGCCGCCGCCCAGAATCGAGTAATCCAGCGAACCGGCCGATTCAAGCACCAGCGTGCGATTGGTACGCTTGATCACTCTCAGTATAGGAGTATCGGAACCATCCACATTGTCAATGGAAACTTTCTCAATTGTCACCACCGGCGCCGATCCGTCGTCGATGATAAGCTGGCCATTCGCAGTGGCTTTGTGCAGCATTCCTCCGGTTGCAATGATTCTTCTGATGGCGCCGCGCACATAGACCGGCTCGTCTATTTGATAGATCCTGCCGCGTGCGATACAGACCGTTGTTTTTGCCGGATCGTCAATTGCCGCCTGCAGCGCCTGCGCGTCGGTACGCCCATTGACCTTATAGTCCTGAGGGATTGCCCATTTCGCAAAATCCGTCTCCCAGGCGACTTCGGGCGGATATTTGACTGGAAGATGCATGGTTGTCTTGGGCGCAGGGAAGAGCGATACCGGCGCTACGGGAGTATATTCCTCAATCGAGGATCCGGTTGGGGGCCGATTGATCCCCACGCTTTGGATGGCGCGCGTGTAGCCCGAGGTCTTGACATCGTTGAAGTACGAAGCAGTGGACCCATTGTGGATCGCATAAATGGAGGCGCCTCCCGTAAGAAGCGCATGGGTCAGCATCACCGGGCCGTCGCTCCACAGCGCCATGCAGGTGTTGTTGCTGGAAAGGCTGTCGATCGTAAAAGTGCACAGATTATGAATGCCAAATTTGCTCTGCCCCTCCAGCCTGATCTGCGAGATCATTTCGTGCTGGGTCCCGCAGGTGCGCATGCCGACCTGAAAGCCTTTGATATAGGTACGTCTTATTAGAAAAGGGCCATTGCCGCCTACGCTCGGGACGACGCCGCCGGAGGATAAAATTCCGTACGTGCCTTTGCCGTCGGCGGAGATGACGTCGACATCCGATACCAGGCCGTTATTGTCGCTGACATAGATAATGCCGATTGCGCCGGCGTTGTTGCTGTCAACCAATACCGTGAGATTATGTATCCCTTTATTGAAGTTGTTTTCGTCTCCGGCCCCGGTTTGTATGACCGCCTTCTGCTCGGTTCCCAGCGGCCATGTCCCTTTGGCAAGCTTGATAACCGTGCCCGTGCGGCTCTGCCCCACCACATGAGGACCGATGCCATTGCCGGTGGCATTGCATCTCCATGCAAAAGTATTTTTAACCAGATACGTGCCATTGGGCATATACAGAATACTGGGGCCCCAGCCGACAACGTTTATGATATCGTTTGCCGCTTTCGACAGAATAGATGATACATCGGTTTTCCCGGTCCGATCGGCGGAATAGGGCGTTTTTGTTATGTCAACGACATTGGCGCTCGCAGGAAAGACGTACTCGATTGCCGGGATGCGTACGGAAAGCAGAAGACACGCAAGGAATACAACCGATGTGCGCGCACATTCGCCGGGGCGATTTCGAATCGTTCTTGGATGCGGTCGCGTGGATTGACGCATAGAGCATTCCCTTCTGGGTTGATGGTAGGGGCGGCACGTTTCTGAGTTCCTCCAAATCAGCTACAAATTGGGAATACGCACTTGCGGGTTCTGCTGTAGCCTCATTACATAGGCCGCCCTCAGTGCGTCAGGTGCATCACTGCCGGGGCGCCACGCTGAACCTATTGCTGTAGCCTCCGACAAGCAAAGCATTCATGACTTCAAACCCCGAAGCCGGGTCAGATGCGCACTCCGCAGGGTCTCTCATGTTCGCATAGGGATCTTTCAGATGCATGAACAGGCTATCCACCCGCGCCGTTCCCCCGCCAAACCCGATCGCGCACCCTTCGGCGCTTTGATCTTTACTAATGTCAAGTAGGGGAAGCTTATAGAACCCGATCCACATGTCTCGATCCTGGAATCTCCTCGAAAACTTGCGAACGCGTCCGTCGACATCGGTCGAATCATTCGATTCTCGCCTTGGCCAGTACTCACTGGTGCCGGCGAATGAGCAAGGACTTTGATTCGGCATATACACCTCCATGTAGGCGATCTGCGCGCACCACTTAACCGCGAACGCGATGGTCAAGGTATCACCGTAAGTATAGACTTCTCCCCCCGATGGACGCAGAAATCGAATGCTTTCCGACGCTCCCAGGACCGGCATGATGACCGTGAATTTCGTGCTCGACGTGATTGCGTGCACGCCATCGGAAGCCTGAAACACGATCGTTTTCTCTCCGGTGTCGGATAGCGCCGGACGCCAACTGAACGTCCCCGACGAAGGATTGAGAGTAGCCCCGGGAGCGCCGGAGAGGGAAAATGTGATGGCGTCCCCATCGGGGTCGGTTGCGGAAATCCGAAAATCGATGGGTTCGCCCACAAATACCGTTCTATCGGCAACGGGCGTCAGCGAAGGCGGAGCGCCCTTGTCTCCGGCAGGATCGTTCGGCCAACAAGAGCAGATGAAGGCGATTCCCAGCGCTCCGGCTACCATCATGAATCTTGATGCCATTGTCGATTGCTTCATTATCTGACTTCCTTTCCACTAATGCTTAACCTTACAATTCCGCGCCCTCCGGATACCGGCGAAACGAAATACGTTCCGGCGGGCAATGCCCTGGATAGCGCATGCCGGTCCCAAATGCCCAGCAGTCTGCCCTGGACCGAGTATACGTTGACTTTTGGCGACATCGTGAAGGCGCCTGATCTGGCAGGGACCATGTTCTGCCGCACGCCCAAAGCGTTGACCGTGATCCATTTGCCGTTGACATCTTCGTAGGTATTTCCACCCGGCCCTCCCGCTATCCACATATCGCCGGGATCGCTGTGGCGTTTGTCGCAGTTCGCTGAACTGGCTTGCCAATTCCGCGACGTCACAATGACCTTATGGTCGATCCAATTGCACAAGACCTGATTGTGCCCGACATCGACGGGAGGAGATACGTGCATATTGGAAACATTCGTGCATCCGCATATCCATTTGTCGGAGTTCACCGCCCACCGGGCCCATTCCATGGGACCGCGGCCGATGGTCTCTGAAGTCAAGCTCTTGTCGACCGACCACGCCGGGAAGTCGGCTGAGGCTACGTCAACCGTGGCCAACAGTTCGGTGGGAGGATTCCAGGTATTGATTCGCCAATTATCATGGCCCCCTTCAAAGAAGTGCCAGTGATACTTGCCGCTGGGCGAAATGTAGGTACCGCAGCCTACCCATACTTTGGAGTCCCAGCCCGCTTTTGTCGGGGGAGTAAGAGGAGGAAATGCGTGAGGGAGACAATGAAATTCATTTTGTTGTGTTCCCGGATTCTGGCTTATATCCGTAACTCCCGCCCTTGTCCCGTCAAGAGACAAAGACCATGTTTCCAGACTATGGTACTTGCATACCAGTGTTTGTGACGAGGGATCGTTGTACTTTGCTCTCCAGATTTCGTGCTGCCAAACGCCGTCGTTCTGGTAAATCCCATACTGGATCTGTTTGCTATAATAGACATAATCGCCTGCGGGCCAGTCGATCGTGTGGGTAAGAGGCGGGCTTTGCGGATTTCGGTTTTGCACCCAGGCGCGTAAGGTATCCAAGTCGTGGACATTGCCGCCGTTGATGTCCATAACCGACACATAGGTGGCAGTATCCTTCGGCCCATAGGCCGAATCGGTTGAGGCAAGGCTCCTGCGGAGGAAAGCGCACATGGTGCCCTGAAGATTGAGGTGGGGATAGGTAGCCCGGAATTGTTTGTAGATGGTGTCGCATCGAGTAACATTGTCGCTCTGAATGGTATACTTGACGATCGAACCGAAATAGAACAATGCATTACCATTTCTATCGCAAGGGACCTGGACCGAAGAAACAGCAAAACCGCTTACGCAAAGACCCTTCGTCGCAAAAACGGCAACAATCGACAACGCGACCACATATCCGCTTTTCATCGGGAACCTCCTTCTTAAGATAGTATAGGCTATAGTCGGCTATGCATGAAAGAACTACCGACCGTTTTGTCAACACCAGAATCGGATAGAAGTACTCCCTATCGCCGCCTCCTTCCTGAAGAACCGGCAAATTAAAGCGGCTTCACCGCCTGATACACACCTTCCATTGCGCTACATACCTGTTCCCAACGTGCAGGCGAAGCGCGTACATGCCCGCGGAGATCCCGCTCGTCGGTACCACCGCCATGCCGCCCTTCGGCAGATTCCGCGTCAGAACGACGGCGCCTTGCATGTTGTAAAGCATCACCGTGTATGCCGTCCCTGCCGGCGCATTGAGAATCAAGGCTCGCGGACCGATGCGCAATCGCGGCGCCAGGATACCGCTCAGTCTCTGCGCGCCGATCAGGGCGCCTGGATCAAGGGGCGGGGGATACACCCACGGTTTTTCCTGCCAATCGGCGCCCGCGCGCCAGGCGGGTTGGCCGTACTCAAAAGCGCCCAGGTCCGGGGCCTTGCCTTCGTAACTGTCATCTTCGGATTGGTACATGTCATCACGGGCATGTGCTGGAAACTGTTTGAGCCAATCCGGGATAACAACGCCGGCATCGATCGCAGGAGATCCTGCTCGCAGCGTATAGTCGCCATGGGGGGCATCCGTATATTTCCACTTCACGGTATCGCTCCAACCGAAAATGTTGTTTGCCTGGAACCACGGCTTGTAGTGCCCCGGATTTGGCCAGAGCCAGTCATCTTCCTGCAATCGCGAACACGCCGCGGAATCCACGATGGTATTATTGAAAAATGTCGTGTTGGTGTCCACTTGAATCAAAGCGTAGTTGACAATAGGTTTCATGGCAGAGGGGCTCACGTCATTAATCGGCCTGCCGTTGTAGAACACATTGTGATGCACCTTGGTACCCCAGCCTCCGAAAGCCGGGTCCGCTTCTATATATCCGCCGCTCACGCCGCCGCCCCAAAAACGGTTGTACGCATACTCTACGTAATTGTCGCCGTGGTTCCAGGTGACAAACGCTTCATTCGCCAGGTATCCGGCCCGTCCCAGGTCGTTGTGCATGATCCTGTTGCGTTCGCTGGGAATAATAGGGATAAAATCTCTAAAACCTGAGCCAAGCTCAAGTTCGATCGTTGCGCGTCCGCAGTTGCGAATGGTATTGTATTCATAGAGATTGCCGCCGCAATCCTCCAAAACGCTCTGATCGCGTTTGAATTGCCGTATGCCGGCGTTGTAGGTGGGCAGCCAGTTGCAGTCGTGGATGATATTGTTGGTGAAAAGATGGTGCCCTCTGCCGCTGCTTATGAATCCGGAGCCTGCCGAAATTATCGACGAACTGTTCTTTACGGTGTTGTATGCGCCACCGATGAAGACCCCCGACCACCCGTTGGAAGGATCGTAGGGACTATTCATCCACGGCCCGCAGAACTCCTCATACCATTGGTAAGCGTCATAGTAACTTGCGTATTTCCAGTGACAGTCATCGATCGTGCAGTGGGTGGCTTCGGCCAGGGTTGCCGAGGTGCAGATGAACCGGAGTCCCTTCAGTGTGACGTAGCTCTTGTTGGTCAAGTCAAAGCCCGCCAGCCGCCGTTTCCCCTCGACCAGATGATGGGAAGGATCGCCGCCATCCGGCGCCCACAGATACACCGTGCCGTTGCTGTCGCGGAACCATTCGTTGGGTTCATTCAGAAGGCAAAGCAGGTAGGAAATATATCCGGGCCCAAAGCTGACTTGGTTCTTGTTCGACTTATCAATTCCATTCTGACCCATAATCAGCGCATTGATGGGTGTATCGAAGTTGAAGAACGAACGCCTCATACCATAACCAATGTCGCAGCGTGAATGTTTGATTTCGCATACATTTACCCACCAGTTGCTCTGAATTGATAGGAGTCCGCCCTTGAAATAGTCCGCCGGCTTGCCATAGAGGTCGTCAGGCATGTCGTTTGCGGCATCTCGCGCAACCAGTGTAGAATATGAGATCGGTTCAGCGCTATCGGTTCTCCAGAAGAATACTCGCGAAGGGCACAGGAAAGGATCGATTTCTCCGCTTTTCTGCCACCTGGTCCAGTTCCAAAGACCTGTGGGAAAAAGGAACTCGGATCCTTGAGGTGGATTCCATGGATCATCGATATTGGGGGCACGGGCAACAACACAGCTTTTGCCGTCGACCATGAGTTGGTTTTTATACTTGCCCAGCGACCACGGCATGGTAGTCTTGTAGATATTGCCGGAATATTTCGTCCATCCGGTCACCGGATCGGCGCCGTCGATAAAGACCTGTTCGTTGTTGTATGCCTGGAAGACAAGCTGCGCGCCGGCGGAGAGCCCGGTATATTGAGGACAAACCGTCTCACGATATACACCTTGACGGATATTGCAGACACTGCCGGGTTTCATAACGTTTGCCGCCCGCTGAATGGTCTTGAACGGTTTTTCAAGCGAAAGACCGTTGTTGCCGTCGTCGCCATTGGGAGCAACGTAGTAGGTCGAAGCCTCGGATGCATTGTATGTCGCAGTGCCGCGGAATTTCAGGTAGTCGGCGATCCAACAGACCGAATCGCCTCCCTCAAAGGTCAGGCAGAGAGTTTGATAACCGGTAAGTTTGGTAGAGAGAGCCTTCGTTGGCATATCACTCCAGCCGTATGCTCTCATATCAAACACTGCCAGATCGGCGCCCGTGGGGCTGCCGAGCTTCAAGTGCGCTTTCCTTATGTTGGCATTTGCGTTAAATCCGGCATTGCGGAAAACAACGGAGTCGAAAACTCCCGTGGTGAAGTTGACAGAATCGTAGCGCAGCCAATTGCCGGTTCCAAGGTATTGGACCGAATTGCGGTCTTGCCCTTCGGCGGGTACATCCGGATAGAACCCTCCTTGCCTGGCGGAGAAATACTCGCACTGGAGAACATGGGTCATGGGAACGGTCTGGCCCAGTGCGGCTGAAACAGCCAAGACTGTCACAATAGCCGGGAAGAAGCGATTAATTGAGTGGACGCTGAAGTTCATTCGAACCTCCCTATGCTGTTGAATTGCCCTTTAGTGGGATTGCTGAAAGGAAATTGCGCCTGCGAAAAGGCACGAACCGGCTCAAAATATGGCTGTGGCTGCGGCGACAAACATTTCCGCTGAATTCTGCGCGAAGTTCCGGAGTTCATTTCACTTCCCTTGCGCGCGCTTTGATGTTCCCATTCGGCAAAGTGCCGCTGCCGAGCACTACGGCCTTTTCCGCCACACCGTTGCCGGCCACAATATAGGCGCCCAGGCGGATCTGCGCGCGGACGCGGGGTATCGGTGTTCCAATATCAGCCATACCGACCCGCACGCCGGCAAGATTATAGACGGCCACGGTTCCGCTCAGAGACGAAAGGGCCTTCACAAACGAAGCAGGGGCTGGATTCGCATTTTGCTTGATTACGCCGGTGATTTCATTGATCCACCTGCCGGCGGTGTCCTGGTAGCATCCGTCAGGACCGCCGTCGACCCTGAAGTCGCTTGGACCCGCATTCCAGTACGCGGGGCCAGTGGTGGAACCGTGAGGATTATTCGTGGCCGAAACCGCTTCCTTATCTTTCCAATTGATAACCAGATGGTTGCACCCTTGC